>Ga0222713_10004674_pt1 | contig 13626 bp, 10 predicted proteins | sample C33_649DmetaG_FD_165061 | JGI IMG/M metagenome (GOLD analysis project Ga0222713, IMG submission 165061) | Estuarine water microbial communities from San Francisco Bay, California, United States - C33_649D | ecosystem: Environmental > Aquatic > Marine > Unclassified | place: USA: California...
CCGTTGGCCGAGGGCGGACCCTCATAAAACACAAACGACGGCGCGCCGTCGCGAAGTGACTTTTCAAAAACGCCTTCAGCCTTCCAGTATTCGAGGATTTCGCGCTGGATTTCGGGCAAGTTCAGCGACCCGCGTTCGGTAAACTTCATAGCGCGGCAATGCATTTAAGTTCCACCGCGATGGGTGTCGGTAGCGCCGTAACCTGCACCGTCGTGCGGCAGGGCTTGGGGTCTACGTCGGCAAAGTACTCGGCGTAGATTCGGTTAAACGCAGCAAAATCGCGCTTCATGTCGGTCAAAAAGACCGTAATGTCGACCAGCTGGTCCCAGCTGCCGCCGGCCTCTTCGAGCGCCGACTTCACGTTGGCCATCACGCTGTGGACCTGGTCTTCAAAGCTGAATTCCAAATAGTTCCCATTGGCGTCCAGGCGCAATCCCGGCACGGAGCTGGCCGCAGCCGGGCTCTTCGGAAGGCGCGGACCCATTCCAGAAATAAACAGCAAGTTGCCCACGCGGCGGGTCGCGGGGTAGCTCCCTACGGGCTGGGGCGTATTCGATTCAGCAGACATAGCTACAAAGGTAATCGCTGCGCTCCGCAGGGCGGAACAGACCCCTTGGCGTGATCCGAGGTTAAATGGATGTAAATGTTTACTATTGGTGAACTATCTTTACGTTTGTGCAATGTTCAACATCATTAACCGAAGAGCAATTAATGCTTATGCCACTGTACACCCCGAGGCATCAAGGGCCCTTCGTGAATGGTATCACGAATTCCGAATGGCATCTTTTCGAAATTGGAACGAACTCAAAGCGGCCTACCCTTCGGCCAGTATTGTGGGGGACGACCGGGTTGTTTTTGATATTCTCTGCACCAAATTCCGACTCGTTGTTCGATTGGTCTTTGCGTTTCGAGTCGTTCAGATCAAGTGGTTTGGCACCCATGCTGAGTACAATCGTATTGATGTGGCCGTAGTTCAACCGAAAAAGAAGTAAACTGATGGAATTAGCCGTAATCCGCTCTGAGGCTCAGTACGAAGACTGCTTGGATTGGGTTGATGCCCAACTAGACGCAGGCGTTGCTCCTGGAACCCCACTTGGAAACCAACTTGAAGTGGCACTTTTGCTCATCAAAAAGTATGAGGACGAGCACCATCCGGTCCCATTGCCAGATCCCATCGAGGCCGTGCGGTTAAAAATGGAAGAGCTTGGGCTTCGGAACCGTGATTTAGTCGGAAAAATTGGGAGTAAGGCCTATGTGTCCATGATTTTGAACCGCAAAAAGCCCATTACCCTTGAGGTGGCCCGTGTGCTCCACCGGGAACTTCATATTCCCGCGGAAGTCCTCTTACAATGACGCCGGACCCCAAACGTGCGCGCCGAGGTCCAGGTTTCCGCCGCTGAGCACGATTCCGACCCGCTGGCCTGCAAACACTTCGGGGTGCTTGGCCACGGCCGCGAGTGGGGGAGCGCAGTTGGTTTCGACAATGATTTTGAGGCGGTCAGCGATTAGGCGCTGCGCGGCTAAAATTTCGGAATCTTCGACGGTGTGTATCGCGTCGACCGTCGACTGAATTACCGGAAAATTCACGTCGCCCAGCTCGGTGCGCATGCCGTCGCACACGGTTTGGGGGTTGAGGTTGTGTTCGATCTGACCCGAGGCGAGGCTGCGGGCTGCGTCGTCGGCTCCGGTGGGCTCGCCGGCGAATACGCGCACTGAGGTTCCGTGGAGCTCGTTCCAACGGGCAACGGCGAAGCCGGTTCCGGCCAAAAGACCACCGCCGCCAACCGGAACCCCCACCCAGTCGAGCGCAATGCCCCGGGCGGCGCAGTCTTCAAGAAGTTCCCAGGCCGCCGAACCCTGGCCCAAGATGACCGGAGCCTGATTTGAGGGGTGAATTTCGACGGCACCTGTGGCCGCGACGACTTCGGCGACCGCCTCGATGCGGGCCGCCAGAGTGGGCGTGCACTCGACGATTCGGCCTCCGGCCGTGCGCACGGCGTCCTTTTTGAACTGTGGCGCATTGCTCGGCATGACGACGGTGCACGGAATCCCGAGGGCGGCAGAAGCCCAGGCCAGCGCTTGGCCGTGGTTGCCTGAGGAATGGGTACAGACTCCGCCCGCCGGAAGCCCCTGCGCCGCCAGCTCGCGCAGGGCGTTGGTGACGCCGCGCATTTTAAAGGCTCCGGATTTTTGAAAGTTTTCGCACTTAAAATGAAGCTCGGCTCCGCCCCAAGTGTCCAGGCTCGTGGAATGCAGCACGGGCGTGCGGTGCAGCGAGGGGGCGAGCTGCGCGTAGCGCTCCGCCAGTGCCGAAGGGTTTAAAAACGGAGTAAAGTAGGGGTCTAGAGGGGCCTTCATTGCGGCCAAAGTTCGGGACTTCAGCACCCTGTGCCCAAACGAACTGGGTATAAATGAAAAACGCCGCTTTTTACAGCGACGTTTCACAACCCTTGATGAATCCGCCCCATATGAGGGAATTCTTTGCAAACATAGTAATAAAACGACTTATTGTACAAACCACAATAACGAAATTTTCTTCGACGCCAATCCGAGCGCAGTAGACGGCCTACCTTTAGCCCCATGTCGGGCGTAAAAAAGCTCTTTGGGGACGCGGCCTTGTACGGCTTGAGCAGCATTCTTGCGCGCCTACTCAATTTTTTGCTCACGCCGCTGCTCACGGTCGCGTTGACCAAGGCAGAATACGGCGTCAACAGCCTGCTTTATGTGTCGGTGGCCTTCGCCATGGTACTCCTGACCTACGGAATGGAAACGGCATTCTTTCGCCAGAGCCAGCGCGACGGGGCAGATCCCGACCGCGTGTATTCGACGGCCATGACCATGCTGCTTGCCACGACGGGAATCTTTGTGGCCGTGCTCGCGTGGACCTATGCTGGCGCAGCAGACTTCTTCAACCTCGCCGCGCATCCCGAATACGTGCTTTGGACGGGGTTAATAATTGCGATGGACGTGCTCGCAGCGGTTCCGTTTGCCCGCCTTCGCGCCCAGCAGCGCGCCAAGCGCTTCGTCACGATTAAAACGGCACAGATTGCCCTCAACCTGATTTTGAACTACGCCTTTTTTGCGGTGCTTCCGGCCGCGGTAAAGGAGTGGCCGCAGCTTCAGGTGGGATGGGTCCTCATCGCCAACATGGCGGCGAGTGGCCTTATGATGCTGCTCTTGGCGCCGCAGTGGCTCGAAATTCGGCCGGCTCGATTTGACCGCAGTACCGCGCGAACCCTACTGCTCTACGGATTCCCGCTGCTGCTCGCGGGCTTGCCCGGCGTTGCCAATGAAATGGCCGACCGATTCTTTCTCGAGGCCCTGCTCCCTGCAGAAACAGCGATCGAAGGCGTCGGAGCCTATTCTGCGGTCTATAAACTGAGCATCTTCCTCATCCTCTTCAACCAGGCCTTTCGCTTTGCCGCAGAACCCTACTTCTTTAAAAACGCGCAGCGCGACCTCAGCCAGCTGGCGATGGCCACGCGGCTCTTTGCGGCCCTGCTGGCCTTGGGCGTCGTCGCGGTGATGGCGGGCTTGCCTTGGCTCAAGCACTTCATCGCTGACAAATACTGGAACGACCTGCTGCTCTTGCCCGTGCTGCTCTTTGCCAACTACCTCCTCTCACTGTCGACCCAGGTTTCGATGTGGTACAAACTCAGCGACCGTACGATGATGGGTCTGTGGATCACGCTCTTTGGCTTTGCGCTCACGGCGGCGGGCAACATCGCGTGGATTCCCCAGCTCGGAATCATGGGGGCCGCCTACGCCACCCTGCTCAGCTACGGGGGCATGCTGGCGCTCTCGCTGGTGTTGGGCCAAAAATTTCATCCCGTTCCGTACGACTGGGGCCGCCTGGGGCTGTACACCTTGGCTGCGCTGGTCTTGGGCGGAACCGCGTTTCACCAACCCGGCTGGCCCGCCGCCGCCGCCGTGGTGCTCATGCTGGCGGTAGTGCTCCGCAGTGAGCGCGCTCTTTTGAAGCGCCGAACACCTTAAGCTCACGAATATGATCCGCGTCATCAACGAATCCCCGTACCCGCTGCCCGAATACGCCACGCCCCATTCGGCAGGGCTTGACCTCAGGGCCCACCTCAGTGAATCGGTGCTGCTGAAGCCCGGTGAACGCCGGCTGGTTCCCACGGGCCTTCGCATGGCTCTGCCCGACGGGTGGGAAGCGCAGGTGCGCCCGCGGTCTGGACTGGCGCTCAAGCACGGCGTGACCGTGCTGAACAGCCCCGGAACCATCGACGCCGACTACCGCGGACCGGTCGGGGTGATTGTGGTGAACCACGGTTCCGAAGCATTTGAAATTGCCCCCGGCGAGCGAATCGCCCAGCTCGTTTTTGCACGCTACGAACGCGCGGAATGGCAAATTGTGGACGAATTGGACGCCACAGAGCGCGGATCGGGCGGATTTGGCCACAGCGGGCGGGGCTAAGTCCCTATTTTTGCGGAACCAAACCAATCCGCAACCCGAACGATGAACATTATTATTCCCATGGCAGGCCGCGGATCGCGCCTGCGTCCGCACACCCTCACCACCGCGAAGCCGCTGCTTCCCGTGGCCGGCAAGCCCATTGTGCAGCGCCTTGTTGAAGACATTTCGGGAATCGTCGGCGACGACCTCAAGCAGATCGCCTATGTGGTGGGCGAGTTTGGCGACGAAGTAGAGCGCATGCTGCTCGACGTTGCCGCGGGCCAAGGCGCCACCGGAAGCATTCACTACCAAGACAAACCCTTGGGCACCGCACACGCCGTGCTCTGCGCCGCCGAGCACCTTGAGGGCCCGGTGGTCGTGGCCTTTGCCGACACCCTATTTCGCGCCGACTTCAAGCTCGACGCCAGCGCCGACGGCGTGATTTGGGTCAACCGAGTCGAGGATCCGCGCGCCTTTGGCGTCGTACAGCTGGGCGAAGACGGCCGCATCGTCGAATTTGTCGAGAAGCCCCAAGAGTTTGTCAGCGATCTCGCGATTATCGGCATCTACTACTTTAAAGATGGAGCCCGCCTGCGCCGTGAGCTTCAGCACCTCATCGATCACGACATCAAGGGCGGCGGCGAGTACCAGCTCACCCACGCCCTCGAGAACATGAAAAACGACGGCCTGCGCTTTGTGCCCGGAACCGTCGACGCCTGGATGGACTGCGGCAACAAAGACGTGACCGTCGAAACCAACGGGCGCATCCTGGAGTTTGTGCAGCACGAGGAACAGCTGGTTTCGCCCGAGGCGGAACTGGTGAATGCGACGGTGGTTCCGCCCTGCTTCATCGGGCCTGGCGCAAAAATTGTAAATAGCACGGTCGGACCCCACGTCAGCATCGGGGCCCGCAGCACCGTGACCGATTCTACCCTGACCGACTGCATCGTTGGCGAAGACAGCCACCTCACGCGCATCACTCTGCGCAACTCGATGATTGGCCGGCACGCTTCGCTCGACGGGCAGTTCGTGTCGCTCAGCTTGGGCGACTATTCCCGACTCGAAGGCGAATGAGGTTGCGCGCACTCCTTTTGACGTTCGCGGCCGTGTGGGCCGCAGGGAGTGCGTGGGCGCAGACCCCAACCTACCTGCCTGAGTCCAAGGCGGAAGCGCTCTTGGTCGAGTCCCAGCAGGCGCCGCCCGCCAAGCGTGCGAAGCTTCTCGACCGGGCCCGCCGCGAGCTGGTGTTCAGTGCGCAGCACCATCCGACCAACATTCCGACCTGGGAGCTGCTCGCGCTGGTTACCTACTACCAGCAAGATTACGAGTCGTTTGCGCAGTGCCAGCACCGCCTTCACGGCCTGGGTCACCCTGACGTGCGCGGATACTGGACCGCTGCCGAGTGGTCGTTTGGCCGCGAAGACTACGTGGCAGCCCTTGAATTCATTGACTTTGCCGTGCAGGCCGAGGGCCTGAGCATGAATGCCGTGTCGTCCCGCCGCAACGTCTACATGCGGTTGTACGAGGGGGATTCTGCCCTGCACACGGTGGCACAGTGGGTGGCCGCCAACCCCACAGACGTTCAGGCGGCGCTACTTTATGCCCAAACGCTGGCCGAACTTGGAGGTGAAGAAGAGGCCTACATGGCCTACCGCCACGTGCTGCGCAGTTTTCCCGACGTGGTCGATTCCCGGTGGCAGTTTTTGCGATGGGCGGCGGGGTCCGGACGCTGGGACGAAGCGCTTGCAACCGCTCAGGGCATTTGGTCGGACCCCGGAATCGCCGAGCGCGCCAAAGTGGCCTACGCGACCAGCTTTCTCGAAGAGGATCCTACGAACGCCGCTGTAGCCAGCCTCGCAGTGCGCTGGACCGAAGGCCTTCTGGCGCAGGATTCATCAAACCCCGCTTTTTGGGCGCTGCGCGGCGACATCGCACGCTGGTTGGGCGATGTGGCGACGGCTGAGGCATCGTGGCGCACCTGCCTTACCCTTCCGGGCGGAACCGAGTGGCCCGTCTACCAGCAGCTCCTGCAGCTGGACCTCGACGCCAACCGCACCGAAGACCTCTTGCGCGACGCACGAGCGGCCGAGGCGGCCCAGCCCCAGCACCCCTTTGGCCGACTGTTTGTGGGCGTTGCCTTAAACCGCAACGGGGACCACGAGGCCGCCTATGCCGCACTGAGTGAAGGCCTGGCGCGGGCAGCAGGCGACCCCGAGGTCGCCGAGCAGTACGAGCTCTACCTCGGCGAGGTCGCGTACCGATTGGGCAAAACAGAAGAGTTTCGCGCCCATTTTGATCGCGCGCTCATCCTGAATCCGCAGAACCCGACTACGCTGAACAACTACGCCTACTTTTTGGCGATGCGCAAGATGGACCTTCGGCGCGCCGAGGAGCTCGCGCTGCAGGCCGTCACACTCGCCGACCGCGAAGCGAGTTTTTGGGACACGCTCGCGGCCGTCTATGAGGCCCAACGCAAGCTTCCGAAGGCCAAAGAGGCGATTCAGCGCGCACTGGACTCGGGCGGACTCGAGTCAGCCACCATTGTCGAACGCGCCGGAGACATTCATGCTGCCCTCGGGGCAACGTCCGAAGCCCGACGGTTCTACCAGCAAGCGCAGTTCTTGGGCAACACTTCTTCAGACCTGGTTCGCAAACTCAACCAACTTCCGACCCTGTGAAGTACGTTTTTTGGCTTTTGGCCGTCGTAAGTATTGCGGGATGCCGCAGTCGGGCACCGCAGGTTCCGACTGAAACCGCGCCTAAAGTCGCCGAACGCCCTATGTACGAAACCCACCGATCTGCCCTCGAACTTCGGGCCAAGGCCCCAACGCCCAGCACCCGCTCTGTCGGAACCATCAAAGTTGAGTTCGGCGGTAAATCCTATTCGGCCAAGCTCGACCTGCGCGTGCAAAGTGCCCCTGAGCCTCTTATTTGGATGGACGTTGCTGACCCCATCATCGGCCTCAAAATTGGACGTGCCCGGGTCTACCACGACTCCGTGCAGGGTTATGTCAAAATCTACCGTCAGTACATCAACGAGCCGCTGGACCGCCTGCGTTCCATGGGCATCGACCTTCGGACCGAAGACGCGCGACGGCTGGCGCTGGGGTTGCCCTTGGCGGTTCCGACGACCTTGACGGGCGCTCAGTGGTCAGTTGAGGACAGCGCCGTGGTGATGTCGGTGGTTGAGCAGCGCGGAACCTATTCGGTGCGCGTCGAAGTCGCCACCTCAGCGGCGAACCCCGGCCCCGTCCTGTGGCAGCGCCTCACGAGCAAGGGCGAGTCTGTCACCGTCACCTACACGGGTGATGGCGGATGGATTGCGGTGGTTCCGAGTCAGGCAGCACGCGCAGAATTCCGGGTGTCGGAACGCACGCAAAGTGCCGATGTGGCGTTTCCGTTTGAACTACCTTCGAACTATGGTCGGGCGTCGTTCTAGTTGGGTGTGGGTACTGGCGTGTGCGCTGGTGCTTCCGTGGGGAATGGCCGCCCAAACGGGCGACACCAAGTCCAAGCTTGAGGCCGAAAAATCCCGACTCCAAAGTGAAATTAGCGCGGCCAACGAGCTGCTTTCAAAGACCCGAAAGGACCGCGACCTCACGCTCGGCGAGCTGCGCGCCCTCGAGAAAAAGCTCAAGGCGCGTGAGGCCCTGATTCGCAATGTGCAGGCGCAGGTCCGCCAAAGCGAGTCTGAAATCGCCCGCCTGCAGGGTGACATTGCCGAAAAGGACCGCGAAATCGACCAGATGATGAAGGAGTATGCCGAAATGCTCCGCCAAGCGCAGCAGCGCGGCTCGACCGAGCAGGCACTTCGATTCATCCTCGGAGCCGAAAACCTGTCAATGGCCATTAAGCGCATGAACTACCTACGGCAGTACACCGAGTTCCGCAAAGAGAAGGTCGAAGAAATTCGCGCGTATCAAGAGGCTCAGGCCCAACGGGTCGCAGCAGTGGAAGTCGAGCGCAACCGTCAAAAGGAGTTGCTGGGTCAGGAGCTGCGTCAGAAGCAGCTGCTCGCCGAAGAACGCGCCCAGCAGGCCAAGGCCCTGAATGCCCTCAAAAAGAAAGAGGGTCAGATTGCGACCGGAATCAAGAAAAAGAAGCAAGAACTCGCCAAGCTCGAGAAGCAAATTGCGGCCATCATCAAGGAAGAACTTCGCAAGCAGCGCGAGGCGTCCGCTGGCAGGACGGGCGCCAAGGACGTGGGCGGCGGATACTCACTGACGCCTGAGGCGGCGGCCCTCGCCAAAGATTTTGCGGCCAACCGCGGAAAGCTTCCGTGGCCCGTCGAGCGGGGCGTAATCACGCAAACATTTGGAGAGAATGCGGTTCCGGGAGCCGCGGGCGTCACCATCAAGAACCCAGGTGTCGACATCGGAACCCCCGCGAAGTCCACAGCCCGCGCCGTGTTTCAGGGCGAAGTCGCTTCGGTCGTGAGTGTTCCCGGGGCTGGCAAGGTCGTGCTGGTTCGCCACGGCAACTACTTCACGGTGTACTCCAACTTGGCCGAAGTGTTTGTCGCTAAAGGATCCAAGGTTGACACCAAAGAGGCCCTCGGTCGCGTGATGGAAGACCCCGAAACAGGTGCCGCCACCCTGCACTTTGAGCTGTGGATGAATACGCAGAACCAGGATCCGCGGCCTTGGCTGAATTAGCGAGGTTGGCCGGTTGGCTCGTTAGCTTTTTGCGCTTCGCGCTAGGGCCCCTTCGGGGCTTTTTGCGCTTCGCGCTAGGGCCGCTGTGCGGCTGGGTCCCTTTGGGCTGTTTCTTGCTATGCGCTTCTGGCACGCACGCGAAAAAGTAAAATCCGGTTATAGCCTGACAAGGGGGGTGAATGTGCTGCGCTTCGCGCCTTCGGCACTTCGCGCTACGGCCCCTTCGGGGCTAGGGCTGCTTCGCAGCTTGGGCGCAGCAAACGCAGCATCGAACCCCCAGAAGCCAACGAGCCAATCTCAGCTAACCTTGCTAAACGGCTAACCTCACCAACGGGCCAATGTGCTATATTAGTAGCCAGTACCATAACACACTCACCATGCGCAAGCACTTCGCCATTTTGGTTTCGGTTTTCTTTTTCTGGGGATTCGTCGCGGCCAGCAACGACATTTTGATTCCGGTATTTCAGAGCAAGCTCAGTTTGGAGCAGTGGCAGAGCCAGATGATTTCGTTCATCTTTTATGTGGCGTACACGGTGGGTGCGCTTGGATACTTGCTGCTGACGCGCCTTTGGGGCAAGGATTTGGTGGCGACGGTGGGCTACGGAAAGTCGCTCGGAATCGGCCTTTGGATCAGCGCCCTCGGGACCCTATTGTTTATTCCGGCGGCGAATCAGGCGTCCTTTCCGCTGCTGCTGGCGGGCCTGTTGGTAGTTGGTTTGGGATTTAGCCTGCAGCAAACCGTGGCGAATCCGCTGGCGATCGCACTGGGCACGCCTGAGACGGGGTCGCAGCGCCTAAGTATGGCGGGCGGGGTGAACAACCTTGGCACGACGCTGGGCCCGCTCGTAGTCAGCATTGCGATTTTCGGAATCGGGGCCAACGCAAGCACGTCGTTGGACATTGAGGCGGTGAAGCTTCCGTACCTGGCGCTGGGCGCGCTGTTCACGCTGTTCGGATTCATTTTTTGGAAGTCGGATTTTGGCGGACCCGCCGCAGAAGAAGCTGATGCGGTGCAGGTCGAGGCTCCGGCCGGAACCCTCGGCTTGACCCAAGTTTGGATGGGCATGATTGCCATTTTTGTGTACGTCGGCGTCGAGGTTTCGACCGCCAGCAACCTGCCGGCCTACCTCGAGAAGTTTCAGGGGGTGGCGCTGCACGAAATCGCGCCCTACGTGTCGCTCTACTGGGCGTCACTGATGATCGGACGGTGGACCGCGGCCTCAGGCGCGATGGGCTTGAGCGGAACCGCGCGCCAAGCCATGCGCTGGGTGATGCCCCTTGCCGCCTTTGGCGTGTTTCTCGCAGTCAACACTGCGGCGGGCCACAATGCCGTTGCCTTTTTGCCCTACCTCGCGGCCATTGCGCTGCTCACACTTCTCGACTGGAGCACCAAAGGCAACCCGTCCCGCCAGCTACTCTACTACTCGGTGGCGGGCGCGGCGGCACTCATCTTGGGCATGAACGCCGACGGTCCCTTGGCCATTTACGCCTTTTTGAGTGTGGGACTGTTTGCCTCGACTCTTTGGCCATGCATCTTCACACTCGCCATCACGGGCCTTGGCGGACGCACTCCCCAAGCATCCAACGCGCTCATCATGATGATTATGGGTGGCGGAATCGTCAGTTTGCTTCAGGGCTATCTGGCTGACGACGCCCTTCTTGGTCTGCGCCAGTCGTTCTGGGTCGGAGTCGTGTGCTTTGCCTACCTCGCCTTTTATGCGGTAACCGTCGCTCGCGTGCTCAAATCCCGCGGCGTGGACCTCGACCAGATCGCCGCTGAGGGGGGGCATTAAACTGCACAAATACAATCCGCTAGGTTCAACAGTTCATCGAAGTTTTGCGCAGTTTTCACGCATTTTCGAGTGATATCCATGTTGGCACAGTGGTTTTGTTGAAGTAGGTTTTACTTTTACTTTGGTTTGGTGTGAAGCCGTGCTTGCGCAGCTTTACACATTGGTTGGAGCGCCGTCCCGCAAGGGGCGGCGCTCTTTTTTTTGGGCAGGGCCCAAAGAAGAAATCCCCGGCGCGCAGCGCGCGGCGGGGACCCCTAAAAATCCGGTTATAACCGGATTTTAAAAAACGTACTACTTCGTCAGCACGAGGAACCCGTGGGCCGGAAGACTCAAAGATCCGCCCTCAGCCAGCTCAAACGACTCGCCGGTGAAGTGGTTCGTGTAGGTGCCGGCGGGCGCCCCAGAATACGTCACTTCGGCCTTGGCGGCGTCAAAGTTGGTGAACACGACTACGCTGTTTCCGTCCGTGGCACGGCTGAATGCGTAGACGCGGGGATTCCCGGTGGTGATGCGGGATTGGGTTCCGCCAAAATCACCGCTGTTCAACGCGGGGTTTTTGTGCTTGAGCGCGCTCACCTTGGCATAAAAGTCGGCCTGCGACGGGCGACTCCAGTCGATCGTGTCGCGCTCAAAGAAGCGCAGGGACTTGTTGAGGCCCACCTCTTGGCCGCTGTAGATCAGGGGCATGCCCTGCTCCATCGTGGCACAGATGACGTATGCCGCCTGCGCGTTGGCGCCGATGCGCTTCTCGACGGTTCCGTTCCACGAATTCTCGTCGTGGTTGTCGATGAAGTACATACGGTATCCGTCCTGCGGAAAATCCTTCTCTTGGCGCTCCAAGTACGCGTCGATCGTGGCCACGTCCTCGCCTTGGCTGGCCTTGTTGAGTAGGTGGTGGAATTCCCAACCGTAGGTCATGTCGCACTGCGACTCGTGGGCCCAGTAGAACTCGGTTTCGCCAAGCAAAAAGATCTCGGGATTCTCGGTACGTAGCAGCGCGTTGGTCTCTTGCCAGAACTCGAGGGGCTGGCCGCCCATCATGTCGTAGCGAAAGCCGTCGATCTTCATGTTCGTGAGCCACCACACCAGCTCGCCCTGCATGGCCTTCCAGAGCTCTTTGTTGCCGTAGTCAAGCTCGGCCACGTCGGTCCAGTCGGTGGGCTGGTTGTGGTCGTTGCGGCCGTTGCTGATTTCGCCTGTGGCGGAATCGCGGTAGTAGAACTCAGGGTGTTCGGTCATCCAGTGGTGGTCCCACGACGTGTGGTTCGGAACCCAGTCCAGAATCACCTTCATTCCGAGCTTGTGCGCCTCGTCCACGACGCGGGCAAAGTCGGCGCTGTCGCCGAATTCGGGATTGATGGCGGTGTAGTCTGAGATGCTGTAGTAGGATCCGAGCTCGCCCTTGCGCTTTTCGACGCCGATGGGGCTCATGGGCATGAACCAAAGGATGTCCACTCCCAAATCTTTGATGCGGGGCAACTCCTTTTCAAAGGCATCCAGTGTGCCTTCAGGGGTGTACTGGCGCACGTTGACCTCATAGATCACGGCGTTTTTGGACCAGTCAGGGTGAAAGGCGTGGGCCGTTTCTTCAGCGGCCTTGGGGGCGCATGCGGCGGCCATGATGCCAGCAGCTGCAAGAGCGATGAACTTCTTCATAAAGGGGGTTACTTGTTGGATTTGATGTAGGCAAAATTTCGGGGCGGAATCTCGGCCTTAACGGTGCTGAGCGTGCCCTCTCCGGCCACCACGCGGGCATCGGGGCCGAGGTCGTTGATGCGGACGGTTACGGGCTTGTCGCCGCGGTTCAGGACGACGCGCACGGTCTCACCGGGGTAGGTGCGGGTGATGACGAGCACGTCCTCGCCGACGGTGCGAATGGCGGTCTGGCCGTAGCACAGCGCCAAGCTTGCGCGGCGCTCCATGAAGACGTCGGCCGTGCGCGAACGCAGCAGGCGCTGGGCTTTGCTGAAGGGTGACGGCTTGCCCGCAGCCTCAAACGACATGTCGCGGCGGTTGTCGGGGTCGTTGGCTCCTTCGAGGCCTACTTCGTCGCCGTAGTAGCACACGGGAATTCCCGGAATCGCACAGTTGAACGCGTGCAGCAGTGCGAGGCGGTCCAGCCCGGCCTCAGTGGCCTTGGGTGTCGCGCGGGTGTAGCCAGCGAGCTTCGTGTCCTCTTGCGGCGACACGTGGCCTGAGGCAAGGGTGACAAAGCGCGGACGGTCCTGGTTTCCGCTGATGTTGCCCATCAAGTGGTTGGGACCGTAGGTCGCCAAGCTGGCTTCGAGGGTGGCTTTGAGCGCCGTGGCGCTTCCGCCCAAGTTGCCAAAAAAGGCGACGGCCGCGTCGTAGAGGTTAAAGTCGAACTGCGCGTCGAGCAGCCCGCTGCCCACATAACTGTTGATGAGCTCGGGCGACCCGTAGGTTTCGCCAATTTGGTAGAGGCGGCGGCCCTCGACGTAGGCGACCTGCTCCTTGAGCTTGCGCGTCAGGGTGCGCCAGTACAGCAGGTCCACGTGCTTGGACGCGTCGTGGCGAAACCCGTCAAACCCGTAGTCCTGCACCCACGGCAACGCCGAGTCGGTCATCGCCATCACGACGTCAGGTCGCTGCGAGTTCAGGGTCGGAAGGTGTTTGTCGAACCACGTCGTCAGGCGGTGGTCGTCCCAGCGCTCGGTGTTGAGCGACGAATCGGGCAGGTAGAGCGACGTGATCCAGTCGGGGTGGGCCTTGAGGACGGGGTGCTCGAGGTGCACGTGGT
>Ga0222713_10004678_pt1 | contig 13620 bp, 15 predicted proteins | sample C33_649DmetaG_FD_165061 | JGI IMG/M metagenome (GOLD analysis project Ga0222713, IMG submission 165061) | Estuarine water microbial communities from San Francisco Bay, California, United States - C33_649D | ecosystem: Environmental > Aquatic > Marine > Unclassified | place: USA: California...
TGACATCCAATGACGATGAGATCGACGAAGTTCTCGGCCTTCGGATGGGCGCCGACGATTACGTGAAAAAGCCGTTCTCGAAGCGGCTTCTGGTTGAACGCATTCGCGCACTCCTGCGCCGTCAGGATGCCATTGCCGGCGACGTGATAGACGACAGCGAAGAGAACAAGATCATGATCCGCGGCGAGCTGACCATGGACCCGCTGCGCCACGCGGTAAAGTGGAAGGGCCTCGACGTATCGCTGACAGTGACCGAGTTCCTGCTGCTTCAGGCACTTGCCCAGCGCCCCGGCTTTGTGAAGTCGCGCGATAAGTTGATGGACGTGGCCTATGACGATAAGGTCTATGTTGACGACCGGACCATCGACAGCCACATCAAGCGCCTGCGCAAGAAGATGCGCCAGGTTGACGACGATTTCAGCGCGATCGAGACCCTCTACGGGATCGGCTACCGCTACAACGAAGAATAAGGCATGGCCTCAAATCCTGAAATCGACGTGCGCGACCTGCGGTCGGTCCGTAAGGCCGCCCATGATCGCGCCGACGTGCTTTTGGGAGACGATTGGGTCGCCCCCGACATGGCCCAGGAAAGCGAGACCCGTACTGGCAAACCCCGGCGCGGGATCGTCCGGTTGAACCGATCGCCGCTGGCGCGCAAGATCATCATCTTCAATCTCTTGGCGATCGTGATCCTTGTTGTCGGGGTGCTCTATCTCAACCCGTCGCGCGACAACCTGATCTATCAGCGCGCCAATGGCCTCGTGAACGAGGCCGAACTGATCGCCGACGTTCTCGAAGCCCAGCTTCCGGGTGCGGCTGGCCTTGGCAGCGCCGAGGCGAATGTTGCTGGCTTGTTGGATGGCCTCGATCTTCGCGGCGGCGTTGAAGTGTTTGTGGTGGACGCTGGCGGTGCCGTAGTCGCTGAGCGCGTGGCCGCGGCCCAGCCCCAGGCCGTCGCGGGGCTTTCACAGGAATATGGCGGCACCATCCTGACCGATTTCCTCAACGGTCTGTGGGAGGGGGTTGCTGGCCTGCTCAGCTGGGGATCGTCGAACAATCCTGTAACCGTCCGGGCGGATGAAATTCGGTCCATGGCCCCCGCCGTCATGGCCGAAGGCACTCGTGTCCAGACTGATCGGGACGCGAACGGCGAAACCTATTTCCTCGTGAGCACGCCTGTCTATCAGGGGGAAACCCCGGTCGGTGTCGTCGCGCTGCTGAGTGCCGCGGGCGAGATGGAAACCCTGATCCGGCGCGAGCGCGAGCTGGTCCTCCAGATGTTTGTCATCGGCATCGTGGTTTCGATCGGTCTGAGCCTTGTTCTGGCCTCGGCAATCGCCAATCCGCTTGCCGATCTAGCCGCGGCTGCCGAACTTGGCCGTGATCGCAATGCCCGCCGGATGGCGCCCAGCCGCATCCGTATCCCCGATATGACGGCCCGGCCCGACGAGATCGGCCGCCTGTCCGGGGCGCTGCGCGGCATGGTCGCGGCGCTTTATGAGCGGATCGAAGCCAATGAACAGTTTGCCGCCGATGTCTCGCACGAGATCAAGAACCCGATTGCCTCGCTACGCTCTGCCGTGGGCACGATGCGGGTCGCCAAGCGCGACGACCAACGCGAGAAACTTCTCGAGGTGATCGAACACGATGTCCGCCGCCTCGACAGGCTGGTGAGCGACATCGCAAACGCCTCGCGCCTCGACAGCGAGCTGGTGCGCGAGGAGGAAAAACAGTTCGAGCTTCTGAAAATGTTGGCCAATCTTGGCGAATTCCTCGGCCACGAGGCGCGCGACAAGGGGATTGAATATATCTCTGACCTTCCGCCGCAGCCGATTTACATCAACGGGCTCGAAGATCGTCTGGCGCAGGTCTTTGTCAATCTGATCACCAACGCCATCTCCTTTTGCGAAGAGGGCGACGCGATCCGCGTCTGGGCTCGCCGGCGCGAGAACCGTGTTCTGGTGGTTGTCGAGGATACCGGCCCCGGCATCCCCGAGCAGGCGCTGACCAAAATCTTCAAACGGTTCTATTCCGAACGCCCCGCCGGCCAGTTCGGCAATAACTCGGGCCTCGGCCTTGCGATCTCGAAACAGATCGTCGAGGCGCATGGCGGGGTGATCTGGGCCGAGAATATCCGCCCGACCGAAGCCGATATAACCTCCGAGCCCCTCGGCGCGCGGTTTGTCGTTGGCCTTCCGGTCTAGCCAAAGTGCCCGATACCGAGATTCTCCACGCAAGCTCAGTGGCGCTGGGCGGACGCGGGGTATTGATCCTCGGCGCATCCGGCTCGGGCAAATCCTCGCTCGCACTTCACCTCATGGCGCTTGGCGCCACGCTCATCTCGGACGACCGCACCATAGCGACGCGATCGTCCGACAAGGGCGTGCTGCTGACGGCGCCCGCGCCAATCTTCGGCAGGATCGAGGCGCGAGGCGTCGGTCTCCTGCGGGCCGAGGCGATACAGAACGTGCCTCTGGCCTTGGTTGTCGATCTCGACACCGCGGAGGGAAAGCGCCTGCCTAGCCATCGCTCGATCGCCGTTCTGGGGCAAGATTTCCCCCTGCTGCACAATGGCGGGCCTTTACATTTCGCGCCTGCAATCCTTCAGTATCTGAAGGCGGGACGGAGTGATTGAATGGCAATGGCCCCCCCAGCAAACAGCGCCAGTGACCTCACGCGCCTGATCTTCGTGATCGGGCCGGCGGGGGCGGGCCGCTCGACTGCGATCAACGCGCTCGAGGATATTGGCTTTGAGGTCATCCACAGCCTGCCGATGGGCCTCTTGGACCGGCTTCTTGCGGGGCCCGCGTTGGATCATCCGCTTGCGGTTGGTCTTGACGTTCGAAACAGGGATTTCGGTATCGACACCCTCGTCCAGACCATCGACCGCCTTTCACAAGATGATCGCATAGAGATGCAACTGCTGTTTCTCGATTGCAGCGACGACGAACTTGTCCGCCGCTTCTCTGAAACACGCCGCCGCCACCCTCTGGCCCAGCAGGAAGGGCCGGTTCTCGGGATCGAGAGGGAAAAGGCGCTGCTGGTTCCGCTGCGCGCCCGCGCCGATTTCCTCATCGACACAACCGGCCTTACCCCGCACCAGCTCCGCCGCGAGCTTGAAACGATATTTGCGCCCGACGAGGGGCGAATCCTCTCGGTGACGGTGCAATCCTTCTCTTTCAAACGCGGCCTCCCGCGGGGGGCGGATTTCGTCTTCGATTGCCGCTCTTTGCGCAATCCCCATTGGGAACCCGCCCTGCGCGCGCGCGACGGCACCGACCCCCGCGTCGCGGAATATGTGAATGCCGATCCCCTGACAGAGCGCTTCTTTTCCAGCATACGCGATCTTGCGCTGCTGATCCTTCCTGCAAGCAAGGCCGAAGGAAAATCGCATCTTTCGATTGCGCTCGGTTGCACCGGCGGGCAGCATCGGTCGGTTGCCCTTGCGGAAAGATTGGCCAATGCTCTTGCAGCCGAGGGCTGGCAGGTGTCAAAACGCCATCGGGAACTCGAGCGCCGCGCGGAGCTTGCCGGCGCAATAAAGGAGCGTGACGCGTGATCGGTATAGTGATCGTGGCACATGGGGGTCTGGCGCGGGAATATCTCGCCGCGGTCGAACACGTTGTCGGCCGTCAGAGCGGCATGGCCGCGGTTTCGATCGGTGAAGAGGACGACCGCGCCGTTAAACAAGAAGAGATCTGCAACGCTGCCGATGCCGTCGATACCGGAAGCGGTGTGGTGATCGTCACCGACATCTTCGGCGGATCGCCGTCCAACCTGTCGCTCCGCGCCTGTGGACCCTCAAACCGCCGCATCCTTTACGGGATGAACCTGCCGATGCTCCTCAAGCTGGCCAAGTGCCGGAACCGGACAGTTCCAGACGCCGTCGAGGCCGCGATGACCGCCGGCCGCAAATACATCAACTGCCACTCGGCAGAACCTGATTTGAGTTTTGATTGATGCCTGTTTCAGATTTGAAAATCGTGAATATCAAGGGGCTTCACGCCCGGGCCTCGGCCAAATTGGTCGAGGTGGTCGAGGGCTTTGACGCCCGAGCGACTGTCTCGAAAGACGGGCTTGACGCCAGTGGCGACAGCATCATGGGGCTCTTGATGCTGGCCGCCTCGCAAGGTTCGAAGATCACGGTCGAAACAGAGGGGCCGCAGGCGGATGAACTGATGCAGGCGATCACGGCGCTGGTGGCCGACAAGTTCGGAGAAGGCGTCTAGCGCGTCGGAACCGGGGCTTCCCCCCGATAATCGTAGAATCCGCGCTTGGTCTTGCGGCCAAGCCAGCCGGCCTCGACGTATTTCGTCAGAAGCGGGCAGGGGCGATACTTGGTGTCGGCCAGCCCCTCGTGCAGGACGTTCATGATCGCAAGGCAGGTGTCGAGCCCGATGAAATCGGCGAGCTCGAGTGGCCCCATCGGATGATTGGCGCCCAGCTTGAGTGAGGTATCGATCGACCGGACAGACCCCACGCCTTCATAGAGCGTATAGATCGCCTCGTTGATCATCGGCATCAAGATACGGTTGACGATGAAAGCCGGGAAATCCTCGGCCGTGGCCGCTGTCTTGCCGATCCTCTCCACCACCTCATAGCAGGCGCTGAAGGTCTCGTCGTCGGTGGCGATGCCGCGGATCAGTTCGACAAGCTGCATCACCGGCACCGGATTCATGAAGTGAAACCCCATGAACTTTTCCGGCCGGTCCGTGCGGCTTGCCAGCCGGGTGATCGAGATCGACGAGGTATTCGAGGTCAGGATCGTCGTCGGTTTCAGATGCGGCAGCAGGTCTTCAAAGATTGCCTGCTTGATTGTCTCGCGCTCGGTCGCGGCCTCGATGACAAGGTCGGTCTGGCCAAGATCGGCAAGCGTCCCAGTGGTCGAGATGCGGGCCAGGGTGGCGTTTTTCTGCGCCTCGGTTATGGCGCCTTTCGAGACCTGACGGGTCAGGTTCTTGTCGATCAGGGCCATCGCGGCGCCCAGCGCATCGGCGCTGATATCGGTCATCAGGACGTCATATCCGGCAAGGGCCAAAACATGAGCGATCCCGTTGCCCATCTGACCGGCGCCGACGACGCCCACTCGTTCAACCTGCATGGCCTGTCCCTTTGAAAGCTGCCGCACAATAGGCTCGCATGGCCGCCAGCTTCAAGGCGCGATGACGGCTTGGAACCAGTCAAATGTGTCGTTTAGCGAAATCGCAAGGTTTGAGGTGGAAACCTGCAGTTGGTGAGTTTGAAAATTTGGTGGGAACCATGAAACACGATCGACTTGTCGAGCAACGCTCGGCATTCCCTTCTTGCCGTTATGGCAACTCGCGGCTCTTCTTTCGGGCGCCGAAACGAAATCTGAGCGGCCGCTATCACGCCTTCATCGGTGGAACCGAGACTTTCGGCAAATATCTCGATCATCCCTATCCGGCCCTCGTCGAGGCGGCAATAGGCCGAAGCTGCGTGAACTTCGGGGTGGTCAACGCCGGCGTCGATGTTTTCGTCAACGATCCGACCATCATGGCCGCCTGTGCCACGGCCGACATCACAGTCATCCAGATGATGGGCGCGCACAACCTGTCCAACAGGTTCTACAAGGTGCATCCGCGCCGCAATGATCGGTTTCTGAGCGGGTCTCCTCTTGTGGCCGCGCTCTATCCCGACATGGATTTTTCGGAATACAACTTTACCCGCCACCTCCTTGGCGCGCTCTACGAGCGATCGCCCGAGCGGTTCGAGATCATTCGGACCGAGCTGCAAATGGCATGGCTCGCCAGGATGCGGACCCTGCTCGACAAGATCGGGCAACGCGCCATCCTTTTGTGGATGTCCGATCAGCCGCTGGACGACAAGCCTTGGACAGCTCAGCCCGAACCCTTCAAGACCGAGCCGATGCTTGTAAGCCGGACCATGGTCGAACAACTGCGGGACAAGGTTCTCGATGTCGTGGTCGCCCAGACATCGGCCGAGGCTCTTGAGAGAGGGACAGACGGGATGAACTTTCCGCAGGGCGAGATGGACATCGCCTCCGAGCTGCCCGGCGTCGGCGCACATGAAGAAGCAGCGCTCCTGCTGGCAGGGGCCATCGGGCGCTATGCCAAATGAAAAGGCCCGCGCATCGCTGCGCGGGCCCTCCCTAAAGTCTCAGGAAAATCACAACTTGCCGGTCAGTTCCGGCACGGCGCTGAAGAGGTCAGCGACAAGGCCGAAGTCGGCGACCTGGAAGATCGGGGCTTCTTCGTCCTTGTTGATCGCGACGATGATCTTCGAGTCCTTCATGCCAGCAAGATGCTGGATGGCGCCCGAGATGCCGACAGCGACGTAGAGGTTCGGCGCGACGACCTTGCCGGTCTGACCCACCTGCCAATCGTTCGGCGCATAGCCAGAGTCGACCGCCGCACGGCTGGCGCCAACAGCGGCGCCAAGCTTGTCGGCCAGCGCTTCGATGATCGCGAAATCGTCTTTCGAACCAACGCCACGGCCACCCGACACAACGATGCCCGCCGAGGTAAGCTCGGGGCGATCGGAGGTTGCGGTCTTGTCTTCGACCCAAGCCGACAGGCCCGGATTTTCGGCAGCACCGATGGTTTCAACCGCGGCCGACCCGCCGGTGGCGGCGGCGTCGAAGGTCGAGGTCCGGAAGGTGATGACCTTCTTGGCGTCCGACGATTTCACGGTCTGGATCGCGTTGCCCGCATAGATCGGACGCTCGAAGGTGTTGGCGTCGACCACGGTAGTCACATCCGAGAGCACCATTACATCGAGAAGCGCGGCCACGCGCGGCAGGATGTTTTTTGCATCCGTCGTCGCCGGGGCGACGATGTGGCTATAGCCCCCCGCGAGCGAAACGATCAGCGCGGCGGTCGGCTCGGCCAGACGATGGCCATAAAGCGCATCCTCGGCGCAGAGGACCTTGGAAACACCGGCGATGGTCGCCGCTTCCCTGGCCGCATCGGCGGCTTTCGCGCCGGCGCAAAGGACGGTCACGTCACCAAGCTTGGCCGCGGCCGAAACGGCCTTGGCAGTTGCGTCCATCGACAGGGCGCCATCGGTAACTTCGGCAAGAAGAAGAACAGCCATCAGATCGCCCCCGCTTCCTTGAGTTTCGCAACAAGTTCATCGACCGTCTTGACGATCACGCCAGCCTTGCGGGCCTCGGGCTCGCTGGTCTTGACGACCGTCAGGCGCGGGGTCACGGCGACGCCGTAATCGGCGGGCGTCTTTTCATCGAGCGGCTTTTTCTTGGCTTTCATGATGTTCGGCAGGCTTGCATAGCGCGGCTCGTTGAGGCGCAGGTCGACGCTGATGATCGCCGGCATCTTGACCGAGATGGTTTGAAGACCGCCGTCAACCTCGCGGGTGACTTTCGCGCTGTCGCCCTCGATCTCGACCTTCGAGGCGAAGGTGGCCTGCGACCAGCCGAGCAGAGCCGACAACATCTGGCCCGTTGCGTTCATGTCGTTGTCGATCGCCTGCTTGCCGGTGAGGACAAGGCCGGGTTGCTCTTCCGTGACGACGGCGGCCAGTAGCTTGGCAACCGCGAGGGGCTCGATGTCGGTGTGAACGTCGTCGGTCGCCTCGATCAGGATCGCGCGGTCGGCGCCCATGGCAAGAGCGGTCCGCAGGGTCTCCTGCGACTGCTTCACACCGATCGAAACCGCGATAACCTCGTCGGCTTTTCCGGCTTCTCTGAGGCGGATCGCCTCTTCAACGGCAATCTCGTCGAACGGGTTCATCGACATTTTGACGTTTGCAAGATCGACACCGGAACCATCCGCTTTGACGCGGACCTTCACGTTGTAGTCGATCACGCGCTTGACGGGCACGAGCACCTTCATCGTCGCTATTCTCCTATCGCAATCGCAATCACTCGGCGTGGTGTTACCAAGGCAACGGGGGCGAGGACAGTGCAAAATCGACGCGGCGCAGCATAGCTACGCCACGTTCCATCGATGTTAGCGAATGTCAGCGGTTTGCACCCGGCACCCAAAGGACATCGGCGCGTCCTTCGTCGTTGGCCATGCGGGCGGCGACAAAGAACCAGTCGGACAGGCGATTGAGAAAGCGCCCAGCCGCCGGATTGACCGCCTCAACAGCGGCAAGGCCCACGGCAAGCCTTTCGGCGCGGCGCGAAACCGTGCGGCAGACATGGAGGTGCGCGGCCAGCGGCGTGCCGCCCGGCAAGACAAAGCTGCGCAGCGGTTCGAGCACCTTGGTCATGGCGTCGATCTCGGCCTCAAGCCGCTCGACCTGTGCGTCGGTAATGCGCAGAACGGGGTATCCCGCCTCCGCATCCTTCTCGGGCGCGGGGCGCGACAGGTCGGCGCCAAGATCGAACAGATCGTTCTGGATGCGGGCCAGCGCGGCATCGACATCGCCCGAGGCGTGCAGGCGGGCGGTGCCGACGGTGGCGTTGGTTTCGTCCACGGTGCCGTATGCCTCAACGCGCAGCGAATCCTTTGCCACCCGCGTGCCATCGCTGAGCGCGGTTTCGCCCTTGTCGCCGGTCCTGGTGTAGATCTTGTTGAGAACGACCATCTCAGGCCCCCTTGCTGCGGACCCAGATGAACAAAAGGATCAAGAGGATCGCCACGAACTGCGCACCTAGGCGATAGCGCATGATCTTGTTGGCGTTGCGCTTGTTGTATTCGCCGCCGCGCCCGAAAGAGCCGACCCCCCACAGGAGGATGAACAGCACCAGAAGGCAGGCTGCGACAACGACATAGAAAAGAGGATCACTGGCCATGGCGGGCTCCGAAAATCATTTGGCCAGCATCTAGCAGGCCGGGCGCAAAAAGAAAACGCTAGCGGCCACCGGTAAACCGGTCGAGCAAGCGGGTTGGCAGAAGGCGGCGGCCGAGACCGGCCAGATAGGTGGGTGTCGTCACATAATAGCGCGCGCGGGGGCGTGGCGATTCGAGCGCATGGATCAGCTTGTCAGTGACGGCGCAGGCGGGAAGCTCGAACCTGTCAGGGCCGCCTTCGGTATAAAGCCGCCCGTGCAGCGCGGCATAGTGATCGCGGCGGGCCGAGTTTTCCCAATCGATCCAGCGTTCGAAGTGGGCGATGGCGTTCTCGCGGATCTTCGAGGTGATGGGCCCCGGTTCAATCAGGATCACGTCGATCCCGCCCTTTCGCATTTCAAGGCGCAGAACATCGGTCAGCCCCTCGAGCGCGAACTTGGTCGAGACATAGGCCCCGCGCCATTTCATGCCGACGATGCCCAAGACCGACGAATTGTTGACAATCCGCCCGTGCCCCTGCGCCCGCATCACTGGAATCACCGCGCGGGTCAGCTCGTGCCAGCCAAAGACATTCGTCTCGAATATCGCCCTGAGCGCATCGGTGGGCAGGTCCTCGACAAGGCCGGGGCAGGCAAAGGCGCCGTTGTTGAACAGCGCATCGAGCGTGCCGCCGGTGGCGGCAAGAACTTCATCAACTCCCGCGCGGATCGAGGCCGCGTCGGTATAGTCGATGCGCGGGCTGTCAAAGCCGAGCCCGCGCAGGCGCTCGCAATCCTTTTCCTGCCGGCACGAGGCGAAAACGCGCCAGCCGCGCTCGCGCAAGCCCTGGGCGGCGTCATATCCGATGCCAGAGGAACAGCCAGTGATCAGAACGGATTTTTGTGTCATGTCGGGATATGTGAAGCGGGCGATGGCGGCCTGCAAGCTCTATTGCGCCGCAGGTTCGACAAGGGTTGCCGAAACCCAGCCGATGCCGCCACCATCGGGCAGGCGAATTTCGATCCAGCCACTGTCTGTGATCGAAAGCGCCTCGATCACGGTGCCGCCGTCAAGGGTGACGACGACGGCGTATTCGGTGCCCGGCCCCGAGCGGATATTTACGCGATTGCCCGCAATCCTCACAAGTTCGACCGCAGGCGCAGGCGCGGCGGTGATCGCTTCTGGCGCGATCTCAAGCGGGGCCACAGGTTCGGTGAAGGAAAACGCGCTGTCGAGGCCCGCGCCCGACAGGTCCGGCGATGGCGCGGCTTCGGTCAGCGCGTCGAGAATGGCGGCCTGATCCGGGGCCGTGGTGGCGTCGGTCTCTTCCGAAGGCAGCGGCGCTTCGGTGATCTGCGGCTCTGCTTCGGCGGGCTCCACTGGCTCGGGTTCCGGCGTGGGCGCAGGTTCAACCCGCGCGACCGGCCCCTCGGGCCATTGCTCGGGCTCGAACACTCCGCCGCCCGACGCCACATAGTAGAGCCAGAAGAGGAAGGCGAAAGTCACGATGATATAACTGCGGGTTCCGAACATCTTTTTCCGTGGGCGTCCTGAGAAACTGGGGACCCGCCTTCTTTACCTGAATTTCGAGGCTGGTCAAAAACTTGTGTCCTGCCGCATCCTTCCCGCCTTTACGCTCCCTTTCGGGGCCGCTACACAACATCCATGACCGGCGTGACAGACGACAACAATATCGGCCAGCCCGAGTTTACCGAAACGCTGCGCCGCGCCATTGGCGAGCGCTATCTCACCTATGCGTTGTCGACGATCATGCACCGCGCCCTTCCCGATGCGCGCGACGGGCTCAAGCCGGTGCACCGCCGCATCCTTTACGCCATGCGCGAGCTCAAGCTTTCGCCGACCGGGGGCTTTCGCAAATCCGCAAAGATTTCCGGCGACGTGATGGGCAATTATCACCCGCACGGCGACGCCGCGATCTATGACGCGATGGCCCGCCTCGCGCAGGATTTCAACGTCCGCTATCCGCTGGTCGACGGCCAAGGCAACTTTGGCAATATCGACGGTGATAACCCTGCCGCCAGCCGCTATACCGAGGCGCGGATGACCGCCGCCGCCGAGGCTTTGATGGAGGGGCTGGCCGAGAACGCCGTCGATTTCCGGCCCAATTACGATGGCACCCTCGAAGAGCCGATCGTTTTGCCCGCGGCCTTCCCCAATCTTCTCGCCAACGGGTCTTCGGGTATCGCCGTCGGCATGGCGACGAATATTCCGCCGCATAACCTGCACGAATTGGTCGACGCCTGCCTGCACCTGATAAAATCGCCCAACGCCCGCGACGAGACCTTGCTCGAATATGTCCCCGGCCCCGATTTCCCGACCGGCGGCGTCATCGTCGAGCCGCGGGAAAATATCGCCGAGGCCTATCGGACCGGGCGCGGCGCGTTCCGGCTGCGAGCGCGATGGGAGATCGAGGATCTCGGCCGTGGCCAATGGCAGATCATCGTCACCGAGATCCCCTATCAGGTCCAGAAATCCCGGCTGATCGAGAAGCTGGCCGAGGTTATCCAGACCAAGAAGGTCCCGCTTCTGGCCGATGTGCGGGATGAGAGCGCCGATGACGTGCGGATCGTTCTCGAGCCGCGCGCGCGCACGGTCGAGCCGGATATGCTGATGGGAATGCTGTTCCGCAATTCCGATCTGGAAATCCGGTTCAGCCTCAACATGAACGTGTTGATCGACGGACTGACGCCCAAGGTCTGCTCGATGAAAGAGGTGTTGCGCGCATTCCTCGATCATCGCCGCGATGTGCTTCAGCGGCGCAGCCGGCACCGGATGGAGAAGATCGACCACCGGCTCGAGGTGCTCGAGGGTCTGATCGTGGCCTTCCTCAATCTCGACAGGGTGATCGACATCATCCGCTACGACGATGATCCCAAGGCCGCCCTCATGGCCGAGGACTGGTCTGTCAAACGTGCTCGCGCCTCATCCGAGCGCGACTATGTCTCACCGCTGCCCGCCACCGGCGAGGGCGAGCTGTCCGAAGTTCAGGCCGAGGCGATCCTCAATATGCGCCTGCGCAGCCTGCGCCGCCTTGAAGAGATGGAACTCGTGCGCGAGCGGGACGCCTTGATGGAAGAGCGCGCCGCGCTCGATGATCTTCTGGCCAGCGAAAGCCGCCAGTGGACCAAGATCTCCGACCAGCTTCGCGAGACCCGCAAGCAATTCGGCAAAGACAGCCCCGGCGGCGCCAGACGCACGACCTTTGCAGAAGGCGGAGTGATCGAGGACATGACCTTCGAGGCCATGATCGAGCGCGAACCGGTTACGGTGATCTGCTCGAAAATGGGTTGGATCCGGGCGATGAAGGGCCACCAGCCGCTCGATGCCGAGGTCAAGTTCAAGGACGGCGACGAAGGCCGCTTCCTGTTCCACGCCGAGACGACCGACAAGCTGATCGTCGTGGGGCAAAACGGACGGTTCTATACCGTTGGCGCCGCCGGTCTGCCCGGCGGGCGGGGCATGGGCGAGCCCCTGCGCCTGATGATTGATCTGCCGAACGACAGCGATATTGTCGATATCCTGATCCACAAACCGGGAGAGCGGCTCCTGGTGGCCTCATCTGAAGGCGACGGGTTCGTCGTGTCCGAGGACGAGGTCATCGCCCAGACCCGTGCTGGCAAAGTGGTCCTTAACGTCAAGGACAAGGTCCGCACGCAGGTGACCCGTCGCATTTCGGGCGATCACGTCGCCGTGGTGGGCGAGAACCGCAAGGTGCTGGTGTTCCCGCTCGATGAATTGCCCGAGATGAGCCGGGGCAAGGGTGTGCGCCTTCAGAAATACAAGGACGGCGGCCTGTCGGATGCCACAACGTTCGCCATTGCCGAGGGTCTGAGCTGGCGCGATCCCGCCGGCCGCACCCGCACCGAGACCGATCTGGCCGAATGGCTGGGCAAACGCGCCGGCACCGGCCGCATGGCGCCGCGCGGATTCCCGCGCGACAACCGGTTCACCTCGTAAAGCGGCCCTTGCGCCGACGGGGCCGCGCCCCTAGCCTTGGCCGAGCCTTCTGAGGGAAGCATCATGTTGGGTTATGTTACGCGCGGCCTCGCGGCTGCCTCACTGATCGGCCTCGCGGCCTGCGCCTCGATGACCGAGGAACTGGCGATCACGCCCGATCCGATCGGGGAATTCCGCCACGGCTATAACATCGTCGTTGCCGTCGATCCCCAGAAGGGGCCCTTCTCGCGCGAGGCAACCAACGAGGAATGGGTCGCCGTGATGAAGCAGGCTGTAGGCGACAGGCTAGGCCGCTTCGAGGGCGGCGCCTATTTCCATACCGCCGTTGCGGTTCAGGGCTATGTTCTGGCCCAGCCCGGTATCCCCCTTGTCGCCTCGCCCCGCTCGGTCCTGATCTTCAACGTGACCTTCTACGAAGACGCCACGCAAACGAAGCTCAACGAAGAGCCGATCCAGATCACCGTGTTCGAACCGGGCGGCGCCAGCACTCTTTTTGGTTCGGGCTATACCAAGTCTCGTGCAGAGCAGATGGAGGGCCTCGCCTTCAACGCGGCCAAGGCCATCGAGCGCCTGATGCGCGAGAATGGCGATTGGTTCGGCGGCGCGCGCGAAGTTCTTGACGAGGATCCGACGATCCTCGCGGGCGATCAGCTGTCGGGGCTTGTCGAAGACGAGAACGCCAGCGAATAGCCCCGCCGAGGCAACTGCCGCTTGATTTCCGCGCCGTTTGCCAATACATCGCCCGCGATGTTGAAACGGGCCAGCTCAGGGCCCCCGAACTGACGAGGCGCCAAGCAGATGGCTAAGGCAAAGTTTGAACGTAACAAACCGCACGTTAACATTGGCACGATTGGTCACGTTGACCACGGCAAGACGACGCTGACTGCGGCGATCACGAAGTATTTTGGCGAGTTCCGCGCCTATG
>Ga0222713_10004679_pt1 | contig 13617 bp, 20 predicted proteins | sample C33_649DmetaG_FD_165061 | JGI IMG/M metagenome (GOLD analysis project Ga0222713, IMG submission 165061) | Estuarine water microbial communities from San Francisco Bay, California, United States - C33_649D | ecosystem: Environmental > Aquatic > Marine > Unclassified | place: USA: California...
CACTACATATAAAAACGACTACGACCTTTCTATTCAGGATATATTTGTATGCGAAGATTATACTGGAGAGGAAGATACTGCATGGAGAGCGTCTGAGAATATGTATGTAGTTATCATACACCTAAATGATTTTTATGAACTACAAGGTGAAATAATTGACTCCCGAAAAGAAGATAAAGACCAAAGTTAATCGACTCCTAGATTATATGAAAGCCTACCACTTTATGCCTGCGACAGGAGGATATGGTGCAAGTGGCGTCCCTGATATTATTGCTTGTTGGAAAGGAATATTCTATGGCATTGAATGTAAAGCCAATGGCAATAAACCTACTGCATTACAAATTAAACACTTAACTGATATACATTATGCAGGGGGCATTAGTATAGTTGTGGATGAAACTAATGTTGATGACTTAGAAGAAATAATGAGAAAGGCTAAAAATGAGTATAGAGACAAAAGAATCAAATGACAGCGTGAGTCAACCCACGAACAAAGTTGACATGGTCAACCATCCTCCACACTACACATCAGGCGGTATAGAAACAATAGACTTTATGAGAGCAAAGCTATCACCTAAAGAATTCATAGGTTATCTACGAGGTAACATTATCAAATACGCTTCAAGACTTGGGTTAAAAGACGATCCCGTCCAAGACGCAGGTAAGATTGAATGGTATGCAAAAGAACTTAAAAAATATATTGAGGAGATTAAATCATGAGTGATGATATTTTTATGCGAGTAAAAAGACTTCTTGAAAATCATGTTGAGGTTTTAAATAAACACAGTCTTGGTAATGAACATGCCGAAGAAGCACAGGACATCATAGATGAACTAAATCTGTTGATTGAAAACAAAGCATTTATCAAACACATAGAAAAAGAAATTGAGGAAGAGGAACGCAAGATGGTAAGTGATGACCTCGCTCAAGAAATTCTTAATGGAAAGTTTTGTGTTGGTGGTAACTGCGAAGACTGAGAACTGGTTTCATTCGGAGCAACCACATAACTTAGCGAAGGGGCAGAATGGATAGCACATTTACGCACGCATTACTAGACTTTGAAGGAAAAATTATTAAAAAATACAGGTGGACAAAGAAAGACCATGAATGGTATATTAATAACCACCCAAACGATAAGATTATAAAACTAGACAAACCTGTGTATAAGTCTGATTATCACAGAGCATTAGAATCAGTAGGAGAGTGTATTATATGAGTAAGAGAACTAAGTGGGAGACAGCGTTAGTAACAAAAACAATTACAATAGACCCTGCATATAAGCGAGGTACCACATATGAAGAGAAAGTAGCTAGGGTTAAAGAAGTCCAAGATAAATATCCAAATGCTACACGACATAAAATTACAGAGTGGACAGGATACAAGTCTACTTTATTAAATGAAATGGAATCAAATGGAGATATTAAACTACCTCCAAAGAAAAGAACTACAAGTAAAAATACAAGTTGGATGAGAACAATGGGAAGCTTAAGTGGCCGATGAAGCAGACATAGCTAACGATCAAGTACAAAAGGCTCTTGATTTATCAATGAGAACTGTAAATACTAAGATCAAAGAAAATGACACTGGGCAATGCCTTTGGTGTGGTGAACCTATTAAAGAAAAAGACAAGCGTAGATGGTGTAGTATAGAGTGCAGAGATGAACAAGAACGGCATAGTTAGTCCATGCAATTCAATATGTAGATATGAAGAAATCAACGGAGAGCCAAGATGTACAAGTTGTTTTCGTACCTACGAGGATTTATCTAATTGGATGTATTTAACAAATGAAGAACGAAAAACAAGAATTAGACAAATTAAGAAAGATAGGAGAGAGTATGAACGTCAGCAAAAAGACAATGAAGATATGGGAAAAAAATCTTAAACAAGGCTACCGTTTTTTCCAGCCTACTAATGCAATACAATTAACACCAAGGACTATGAGAGAAGCGGAATCATATGGCTTTAAAAACACAGGGAAATAAATGCAATCGGTGTAAAAACCCAGCCAAATACTATGATAAGAAAAAATGGTGGTGTGGTTTTACAATGGATGCACACGGATACTGCAAAGCAGAGAAAGCAAAAGATAAATGAAAATAATAACGCTCGACTTCGAGACGTTTTACGATACAGGTTACGGATTAACTAAACTAACAACCGAAGAGTATATAAGAGACCTTCAATTCCAAGTCATAGGATTTAGTATACAAGTTGGCGATGGACAAGAGAAATGGTATTCAGGTACTCATGAAGAACTCCAAGAAGTATTAGATAAATATGATTGGGAGAACACAATGCTCCTATGTCATAATACTCAGTTTGATGGAGCAATACTTGGATGGATATTTAATATTTATCCTAAAGTATATTTAGATACTTTGTCTATGGCTCGTGCAATACATGGTCTTAACGCAGGGGGATCACTAGCCGCTCTTGCAAAAAGATATGCACTTGGTGAAAAAGGCACAGAAGTATTAGATGCAAAAGGTAAACGACTAGAAGACTTTCAACCACATGAATTACATCAGTATGGTATGTACTGTAATAATGATGTAAAACTTACCTATAATTTATTCAAAGAATTAACAAAAGACTTTCCCTTAGAAGAATTAAAACTGATAGATATAACTTTGCGTATGTTTATTCAACCTACACTTCAATTACACGACGGGCTATTATTTGAAAGGTTAGAAGAAGTCAAAGAAGAAAAATCTAAATTATTATCTAGTTTAATGAATAGATTAAAATGTGAAGATGAAGAATGTGTACGTAAGAAGTTAGCAAGTAATAAACAGTTTGCTGAGTTACTAGAAGAACTTGGTATAGATGTTCCTATGAAAACAAGTCCAGCAACAGGAAAGCCTACGTTTGCTTTAGCTAAGAATGATGTTGGGTTTATTGCTTTAACAGAACATGAGAATTCATTTATACAAGAACTTTGTGCAGTTAGATTGGGTACAAAGTCCACGATAGAAGAGTCTCGTATAGAAAGATTCTTATCGATAGCATCTCGTAATGATAGATTACTACCCATCCCGCTCAAGTATTATGGTGCTCATACTGGAAGATGGTCAGGATCAGACAAAGTTAATTTTCAAAACTTACCCTCACGAGATAAGAAAAAGAAAGCATTAAAGAATGCGATTCTACCTCCAGAAGGACATATAATAATGAATGTTGACTCATCTCAAATTGAGGCTCGTATACTTGCATGGTTAGCAGGACAAGATGATGTAGTCCAACAGTTTAGAAATGGTGATGATGTTTATTCAGTATTTGCATCAAAAGTATTTGGCAAAGAAGTTTCTAAAGATACACCTAGAGAGCGATTCATTGGTAAGACTTGTGTATTAGGTCTTGGCTATGGTACAGGTGCATTGAAACTACAACATACGTTAAAAACATCACCGCCCGGTGCTGAGTTATCAGAAGAAGAGTGTAAAGATTTAGTTAAGCTGTATCGTAATATTAACTACCGTATCATAGAACTATGGAGAAAATGTGACCAAGCATTAGAATACATGGCTAATTGGTTTGATATGATTGAATTAGGTGGAGCAAAACCTTATTACTTAGATGACCATGGTTTAGTAGAAGTAAATCCACAAGGACTAAAATTACCTAATGGGTTATACATTCATTACCCTGATATAGAAATGGAGTCTGTTGATGGTCGTAAGCAATTCACATATAAATCCCGATATGGCCGAATAAGTATATGGGGTGGTTCTGTTGTAGAAAATATTGTACAGGCTTTAGCTAGAATTATCATAGGTGAGCAAATGGTAGAAATTAATAAAAAATATAGACCTGTATTAACCGTACATGATGCTATTGTTTGTACGGCAGCCGAAGAAAATAAAGATGAAGCACTAAAATTTATTATGGATATTATGTCTAAACCTCCCAAGTGGGCTCCTGATTTACCCGTTGCTTGTGAGGGAGGATATGCAGATAACTATGGTGACTGCTAAATTTACTACACATAAATTGGACTACAACAAAGATGAAGTTGTATCTAATCTATTTAAACTTAAAGATATGTGGGTGTCTCGTTCTGATGATTTTCCATTTTTTACTCTTGGTCGAAGTGCATACTTAGATGGTAAGACTCCTGAGTATAAACGATCACAGAAAGACATGAATAAACTTTTGTACAATAATTTTAAAGAGTTATATAATAATATATTACATGTATTAGAAGATAAGTTACATGAGGAAATATACTATCCAGAGGATTTATGTTATCCAGGATTTCACGTATTCCCATCAGATAAAAAATTATTAACTATTGCAGGTAATTGGCACACAGACTATCCTCATGAAACATTGGGGCTTGGTAGTAAAGATACAAGTACTTTTACAGTACCTATAATGTTACCCGAATCAGGGGGAGGCATAGATTGTATGATAGATAATATGCCTATTCATATAGCGTATAAAGAAAAAGAAATGTTATGTCATGATGGTACAACGCTACATCGAATAGCAAGTTTTAAAGAGTATAAACCTAATGAATATAGAATAACATTACAAGGACATTTAGTTAGGCGTAACAAAAGAATGGAGGTGTTTTGGTAATGGGTGATGGTGGAAAAGGTAGTAAACAAAGACCTACCGATAGACAGAAGTTTGAAGAAAACTTTGACAGAATATTTGGAACTAAAAAGGTAAAAGAAAATGGCAAAAGTAAAACAAAATCTATCAAATAAAATTCATGAGCCTGTGCATAAACGCACATCACAAGGTGGTCGCCGAGTTAAAATGCAGACCATGAATAAAAATAAAAAAGCCTCATATAAAAAGTATCGAGGGCAAGGAAGATAATGGCAGATTTTACATGGTCTTACTCAAGCTTAAAAGAGTATCAACAGTGTCCAAGAAAGTATCACGAGATTCGTGTATTAAAAAACTATAAATCAAAAGATACACAAGCCACTATATATGGTAAAGAAGTACACAAAGCTTTAGAAGATTATGTAAAAGAAGGTGTTGAGTTAGCAAAGAACTATCAAAGATTTAAACCTTTAGTAGATAAACTTATATCTATACCCGGTGAGAAGCTATGTGAATACGAGATGGCTTTGACATTCAATAAAGAACCTTGTGACTTTGATAGTCCTGATAGATGGGTTAGAGGTATAGCTGACTTAGTTATAATTGATGGTAGTCATGCTTTTATTATTGATTATAAAACAGGAAGTAATAAATACCCTGACCCGAAACAGTTAAGACTTATGTCTTTGATGGCCTTTACTCATTTCCCTGATGTTCAAAAAATTAAAGCTGGTTTATTATTTGTAATGCACAATAGTTTTATCAGTGAACAATATTTTAGAAAAGACATAGATAAATCATGGGCTATGTTTGAACAACCCTTAAAAAGATTAGAAGCATCTTATGATAATAATACATGGATGCCTGTATCAACCCCATTATGTGGGTGGTGCCCAGTTGATAGCTGTGAGTTTCATAAAGGAAGATAATGTATACTCGAAACTGTATAGTATGTAGTACAGAGTTTGAGACAAACCACCCTAATTATTTATGTTGTTCAGAAGAATGTACAAAAGTAAATAAAATAAACAGAAGATACGAAAGAGAGAACAATGATTGGGAAGCATATTTCAAACATTTACTTTCTAAGAAAAAAGATTCAGATTTAACAGTTGCACAATTAATAGGCAAAGTAGCTGAACAAGATTATAAATGTGCATTGACTGGTGATGAACTTACATGTATACATGAGAGAGGTAAAACTATCTTAACCAATGCAAGTTTAGATAGAATTAATCCGGGAAAAGAGTATAATTATGATAATGTTCAGATCGTCTGTAGAGCAGTAAATAACTTTAGAGCCGATATGAGTGTTCCACAATTTATAACTTGGTGTATTAAGGTAGCAGAGCATGCCATACGTAAACAAAAAAAGACCTTACAAAAAAGAGTATCAACAACAAAAAGCTAGAGGCGAACATGATGGTCGCATGGAACGTCAACGTGCTCGTCGTAAAGTTGATGCAAAAGGTAAAGATTTAAATGGTAATGGTAAAGCTGACATGAGAGAAGGTAAAGATATTGCTCATCGTAAAGCTATATCAAAAGGTGGTACAAACAAAAATGGTGTGACTATTCAGTCCCCATCTAAAAATCGTTCATTCAAAAGAAACTCAAGTGGTAAATTAGTTTCTGAAACAAGTAAAAGAGAAAAAAAGAAAGTAAAATAAAACTTGACTTTCTGTAAAGGTACTACTATACTGAAACCTCAACGGAAGAAAGTATAGAATATGGAATTGCTTGATAATAAAGCTATAAAACTAACACTAAAAAATGATTCAGCTAATATAATACTGGATAATATTGAGAGATCAGAAGTATTAGATAGAGATGAACAAATAACAAGTCTTATTGTTTATTGGGGTCTAGATGAGATGACTAGACTAAATCAAATAATGAGATTCAAAAAGAACTTACCCTCACCTATTACTAAAGAATATAATTGGCCCGGTCTTTATCAACCATTTGACCATCAAAAAGTAACGGCAGAGTTTCTTTCTATAAATAAAAAAGCTTTTTGTTTCAATGAAGCTGGGACAGGCAAAACCTCATCTGCTTTATGGGCGGCTGACTATTTAATGAACAAGGGTAAAATTAAAAGGGCATTGATTATATGTCCTTTATCTATTATGTATTCTGCTTGGCAGAATGATATATTCAATACTTGTATGCACAGAACATCTGCAGTATGTCACGGCACAGCTGAGAAAAGAAAAAAGATTATTAATTCTGAATATGAGTTTATTATCATTAATTATGATGGTGTAAACATAGTCCAAGAAGATATTAAAAATGGTGGGTTTGATTTAATTATTGTAGACGAGGCTAATGCATATAAATCAACCTCAACCACACGGTGGAAAACACTAAATAAAATAGTCACTATAGACTCTAGACTTTGGATGATGACAGGTACTCCTGCTTCACAATCACCAATAGATGCATATGGTTTAGCTAGGTTAGTCTGTCCTAACCGTGTACCTAAATTTAAAAATGCATGGCGAGATAGAGTCATGTATCAAGTATCAAGATTTAAATGGTTACCTCGTCCAACATCTAAGAATGATGTATTCAAAGCTTTGAATCCAGCTATAAGGTTTGCAAAGAATCAATGTCTAGACTTACCTGATGTAATGTATCAAACAAGAGAAATACCACTTACATCTCAGGCACAAAAATATTACAAAGAATTAAAAGATCAGATGTTAATCGAAGCGGCTGGAGAACAAATCACTTCTGTAAACGCCGCCGCAAACTTAAACAAACTACTTCAAATATCTGGTGGTGCTGTATACACAGATACACATGAAGTGGTAGAATTTGATATTAAACCTAGACTGAATGCATTGTTAGAAGTTATGGAAGAGACTGAACATAAGGTGCTAGTATTTGTACCTTACAGACATACAATAGAATTAGTATCTAACTTTCTATCATCTAATAATATAACAAATGAATTAATACACGGTGATATTAGTGCTACTAAAAGGGCAGATATTATCAATAGATTTCAAACAGCAGATGAACCTAAAGTATTAGTAATACAACCACAGTCTGCTTCACATGGTGTAACTTTGACTAGAGCCAACGTAGTATTGTTTTGGTCTCCTGTTATGTCTGTAGAAGTATACTTACAATGTATTGCTAGGATGGATAGAGTCGGGCAGGTAAACAAGATGACTGTTGTTCACTTGCAAGGATCTGATGTTGAAAAAAGGATGTATGCTATGCTACGGGGTAAAGTAGATAGACATACTGCGTTAGTTGATCTTTACAGAGAGGAACTTGAACTATGAGTGATATAAACACTGAGAAGTTGGTCAAGGCCTATTTAACTATAAGAGATGAACGTGATAAGTTAACTCGACAGTATGAAGATAAATACAAAGAGTTACAAAACGACCTCTTACAGATTGAACAAGTCTTACTAAATTCTTGTAATGAAATAGGTGCGGAAACTATCCGTACCGGACACGGAACTATTATGAAAACTACACAAGAGAAATATGTGTGTGGTGATTGGGATAACTTTAAAAAGTTTGTATTAGAAAATCAAGCAATTGAACTACTACACCAACGAATTCATAATGGTAATATGAAAGAATTTTTGAGTAATCGTGAGGATGAGGGTCTTCCTCCAGGTATTAATTCTATGCGAGAATTCAAAATAATTGTTAGAAAGCCTAGTGCTAAATCTTAAGGAGAACTATATGAGTACAGATTTACAAACCATATTGCAAAACAATCCAGCTCTTGTACAAACAGGACTAGATGAAGATACGCTTGCCGTTGCCGGTGGTGCGACGTCGGGTGCTAAACGAATTTCGATTCGTGGTAAGAACTTCCACAAAGTAGTCAATGGTAAAGAAGTATCTACTATTGAAGATAATTTTATGAATGTTGTTATTATTAAAATGGCACACAATGCATCAAGAACTTACTATGCATCATCATACAAAGAAGGTGAAAGAGTAAGCCCAGCGTGTTGGTCTAATGATTCTCAAGTGCCTGACCCTGAAGCAACCGAACCACAAGCTAAGTCTTGTGACCAATGTCCACAAAGTGTACGTGGCTCAGGTATGGGTGGTACAGGTTCAGCATGTAGATTATCATGGAGAATCGCAGTTGTGTTACCTAATGATCCATCAGGTGATGTAATGCAAATGGTATTACCAGCAACATCATGCTTTGGTAAAGAAGAAAGTGGTAAATGGCCGTTTAGACCTTATGTACAAATGTTAGCAAACAATAACGTTAGTGCAGGTCGTGTTGTAACTAGAATGCAGTTTGATCCTAAGTCATCTGTACCTAAATTATTATTCTCTCCTGCTGCGGCAGTAAATCCTGAGGATATTCCTATTCTACAAAAACAAGCTAAGACAGGTGCGGCAGAGCAAGCTGTTAAGCTAACTGTGTATCAAGGTGAAGGCAAAGAACAAGAAGTTAAAGCCGTTGAACCTGCACCAGTAAAAGAAGATGTAGAAGAAGTTATAGCTGAACCAGTAGTAAGGAAGTCAGCAACATCAGAAGAAGCAGTAGAGAAAGTTAACGATGTAGTAGACATCATGGATAAATGGGGTATAAAAGACTAGGGGGAGTAAATGGCTAGACCATATAGTAGTAAATTTTTACTTGAACTAGATCGTGCTAATCCAAAAAGACTTGGGGTACAGTTAGGTAAGTTGTGTGTTGAGGCTAACTTACCAATATCCTACGTGGCTCAAGTCTTTGAGGTATCACGCATGTCAGTTCATAGTTGGTTTCGAGGTAGTTATATCAGAGACAAAAACTGTTCTAAGATTGAAATGTTTATGGATGCAGTTAATGCAGACTTAAAACACGGGGGTTTACCTGCGCCGACGCACAAGTATGCCAAGTTATATCTAGACACAGTAGTTAAAGATAAATTAAATAGAAGCCAACAAAATGACAACAATAACTAAATTTTATGAAGCAGTAGCACCACATAGTGGTAACAAATACTGTATTGCCTGGACTTCAGGTAAGGGTATGGTACACGACTATGTAACTAAAATTGAGGATATAGAACCTAGAGTTCGATTACTTGAAAAGAAAGGTAATATTAATGTATTCCTTGCTATGTCATCTTTTGACAAGCTTCGATCAAATGACGATGCACAATTTAGACGAGCATTCTTTGTAGACTTAGATTGTGGAGAGGGTAAGTTTGAAGATGGTAAAGGATATGATACTAAGCAAGATGCATTAAATGCTTTAAAACAATTTATTAAAGACACAGGATTACCAATCCCGACTTTAGTAGATTCAGGTAATGGTATACATGCATATTGGCCTGTAGGTGAAGATATGCCTATGGACGAATGGGAGCCATACAACACTAGGTTATATACCCTATGTAAAGAAAATAGCTTTTTAGCAGACCAAGCTGTTACTGATAGAGCTCGGATTATGAGAATGCCTTACACGCATAATTGTAAGAAAGATGATCCTAAGCCTACTTATGTTATCAATGATGATATTATTGAGTGTACGCTTGATGATATGAAAAAAGTTTTAGACAAGGTAGAAATACAGCAATCACTGAGTTCTATCTTAAAACAAGCATCAAGGGAACCATTAAGTGAAGATGAAAAGAAATTACTTAAGCTAAATAACTATGATACATCATTTAAGAATATCATAAAGAAAGGTGAAGCAGGTTGTCCTCAAATAATTAGGATAATTCGTAAGGACGCTAATGATGTTTCTGAGCATGAGTGGTGGAGTATGTTATCTATCATGCAACATTGTTCTGATAGAACTGAAGTTATACATAAATTTTCAGAAGACCATAGTGACTATAAGTATGAAGATACAGAAGAGAAAGCAAATAGAACACAAGATAAACCACATACCTGTGAGACATTTAATAAATTAGAAGAAGGTGTTTGTTCAGGTTGTAAGCATTACAAAAAAATATCAAGTCCTTTACAACTAGGTAAAGAGTTTATTCCTGCGCCTGCAGTAGTAGAATCTCCAGTGACACTTAATCAGACTGGTACAGAGTTGACTAAAGAATTTGTAGGATTACCTAAAGATATGTACCCATTTGTATATGGGTCTAAAGATGGTGGTATATATTATGAACACCCAGTGACTTACGATGAGGATGGTCAGCCTGTAAAACAGCCACCTACATTAGTATCACAATATGATTTATACCCTATAAAACGAATTTTTAGTGAAGTCGATGGTGAGATACTTGAGATGAAAATTATTTTACCTAGACAAAGTGGTGAACCTGAACACAGAATATTTAGAATACCTGTAGTAGACATATACCAAACTGAAAAGTTTAAACAGGTTGCTAAGTGGGGTGTTACATGGAGTATGGCAATTAAAGGACAACAAGGTTATCTTATGGAATATTTTCACAGATGGGTAGACCATTTAATTAAGAATAACGATGCAGAAGTAGTTAGAGGACAGATGGGTTGGACTCTAGATAAAAAAGCATTTGTTATTGGTAACAAAGAATATAGACTTGTAGAAGGCAGGGCTAAAGAGTTTGATAGTGCTACATCTGACTTAGTCAGGGGTATTGCTAAGCATCTAAGTCCAACAGGAAGTTACGAGAAATGGAAAGAGTGTATTCAATTATTAAATAGACCTAACTATGAACTACATGCATTTGCGTTCTTGACTTCGTTTGGTTCTCCAATATTAGATAGGACATCTACATCTGGTATGACTATATCTCTTTATAGTAGTGATTCTAGTACAGGTAAGACAGGTGCTTTATATTCTAATATAAGTGTATGGGGACACCCTAAAGAAACATCAGTATTAGGTACAGAAGAGGGATCTACTAGGCGTGCCATAATGGGTCGATATTTAGCACTACGTAATATTCCTTTTGGGTTTGATGAGATGGGTGGACAAGATCCTAAAGTTGTTGCTGATGTTATTCACAGTATTTCTCAAGGTAAAGCGAAACTTAGAATGCAATCTAGTGTCAACGCCGAACGAGACTACGAGATGTACTCATCCATGATAGCTATATTTACATCGAATCACTCCGTATACAAGAAACTTATACAGGTAAAACGAAACCCTAATGGTGAGATGGCTAGGTTGTTAGAGTTTGAAGTAGATCCGCCACAAGAGTTAGTTAAAGATGCATATGAAGGTAAGCGTATGTTTGCACCATTACATCATAACTATGGTTGGGCAGGGCCAGAGTTTATCAAAGGTTTGTTAGAGATGAGTGATGAAAAGATAGACCAAAGATTATCATACTGGACAGACCGTATTATCAAAGACTTCAATAGTGATGGTGTATATAGATACTATCATAATAGTGTTGCAGCAACATTTACTGGGGCAGAGATAGCAATTGAACTAGGTATAATTGATTTTGATATAGAAAGAATATATACATACATTGTTAGTCAGATGATTAAGATTACTAATAATGTTATTAATCTAAACAAAGTAGATTATGCTGAATTGTTTGGTGAGTATTTCGGTGCTAATCATAGAAATATACTTCAAGTAGAAAATCATAGAAATATTGCTGAGCCTCTAGGTAGTTTATTAATTAGAGATGATGCTGATCTTGATAAAGTATTCTTGCAGACTACAGCGTTTGATAAGTTCTTAATAGAACGTGGTACTAACGTAGATGACTTTATAGCACAGATGAATCTAAAAGGTTATAAAACATCAAAGATGAAGAAACGTATTGGAGCTGGATGGAAGCCTGGTGCATCTGCATCTGCTGTATCATGTGTTGTTATAGAACGTAATAAACTTGTAAAAGAAATGCTTCAAGAACAAGAGCAAGAGCAGAAAGAGAAGGATCAACAAACTGAAGATTTATAATGAACCAGAATGGTTATTTCCATTTGATTGGATGGCGATAGGGGACAGTTTCTTTATACCTACCTTAAAACCATCCAACATGGTTTATATAATTGAAACAGCTGCGAAGAGAGCTCAGATTAAAGTTAAGTGTTTTGTTACCGAGAAGGGCGGGCACTTAGGAGTACGAGCTTGGCGTATACGCTAGTCGTTCATCTCCATCATTGTTTGTGCTTGTGCTGCGGCTACACGTTTATATACTAATTGTAGCTCTTTAAGTGGTTCTAGTAATTCTTTACGTTCTTTTGGTGATAAGTCAGGCATTCTACGAATAGTATTTAATTCTGAATTTAATGGATTAATATATTGATTAATAAACTTATTATGAGTGTCTACTATAGATACATCAAATGGGTTTTTTTCTATATATTTAACATATAAATCTGGTTTAAGTATTAAAGTTTTTAGTCGTTTTTCTTTTTCTTTAACTATATTATCTATCCTTGCAAATGCTCTTTGGTCTACTTTTGAATAATTACTTATAAAACTTTCAAGGAAAACAGTGTCACGTTTAACCTCAAAATCTTTTTGCCCTGCGAGAGTAAGACCTATACCATAACCGTTTTGAGCCATTCTACCAAACCCATCTATATAGTTATTTGCAAAGAAATACATAGTATTAGGACTCCAGTCTATTGCTCCACCTGTAGCATCATATAATTTAGCTGAAGCATCTTTCCATAAGTCAGGTATGTTATCACCACCAGTATAAGCATCACCATATCTAGCTTGTCTATTATTATATATTTGCTGACCAAATGCATTCATATTCATAGCAAACTCAACTGGAGGTCTAGCTATGGAAGGCAGTATTGAATCTACAATAAATGCCATAGGATTATCAGCAGGGTTCATACGTGATACAGGCAATGGGATAAAAGAGTCAATCGCAATGTTAGTCATATTACCAAGAATTTGTAATGGTGAATTTTCTTTCGCTGTAAACATAGCAGACATTTGAGCTCCCATAGCAGCGAGACCACCTAAGCCAAAACCCCATGGAATCTGTAATACTTTATCTTCTCCAATCCAGAACCTAGCAAATCTTGACCAACGACCCATGTCATCATTAAGTGTTTTATTTCTATCCTCGTCATCATCTCCAGCCATAGCAACAGACATAGCATATACAACTGCGCCCATACCTAAAATACTTAACCCTACTGCAGTAGTTG
>Ga0222713_10004680_pt1 | contig 13613 bp, 18 predicted proteins | sample C33_649DmetaG_FD_165061 | JGI IMG/M metagenome (GOLD analysis project Ga0222713, IMG submission 165061) | Estuarine water microbial communities from San Francisco Bay, California, United States - C33_649D | ecosystem: Environmental > Aquatic > Marine > Unclassified | place: USA: California...
CGTTTATTGTTTGATAGGTGTTTAAGGATTTCCATCTAATCCTGCTTGCATCAATTGTACCAACTCATCGTACCTGTCAAAACCGGGCATCCCCAATTGAGCTTCCTCGAGGAATCGAACCCCGTTACCCTGAGTACAAATCAGGCGCATCACCATTTATGCTTAGGAAGCAATTTAGGAAAGGAGAAGATGGTTGCGTGGACATCTCCTTTTATGATTGGCATTACTTAGGTGTATTTCTCCCAACTCCGATGATATCCGCCAAAATACACTCTCGAGCCATAGATATCATCATTCCCCAATCAACCTAAAAGATTTTTTACTTTACGTCAGACTCAGTTTTTGGCGCTTCTAACTGATCAGCAGGAATTTCTGCTACTGTAGAGTCTGTTGCTGCTACTGCTGTAGTATCTAATGATACTGCTGTTGAGTCTGTTGCTACTGCTTCTGATTTACCGTTACCGCATGATGCTAATGTAACTACTAAAGCTGCTGCTAAGATTACTTTTTTCATAATTGTTTTTGTTTTTGTTTAAATTTACTGATATATAAATAGTTTACTTGATATGTTCTGCTAAAACTTTTTCTACATGGGATTTAGCTACTTCCCATTCTACTGGTCCTGTTTCGTCTTCGTATTGAACAGGATCTTTACGGCCCAACTTAATAAAAGCTTCAATACGCTCCACAGAGCTAGCAGACTTATAATCGCTATTACCAGAAGGGTAAGGCTTATATGAAGTGTTAGTTCTCTTGTACACCTCATCAAAGTCCAAACCGAGTGTTTTACATGCTTTAAGTCCATCTTCTAGAATACCAAATTTATCTGTATCTAAATAGGGAGTATAAAACTTAACACGTTCAGAATCCCAGTTACCAATTTTAAATGCTTCCATATCTGCATCTCTAAACTCTTGACGGCAGTCAGGGTAGATTGCATGATCTCCAGCATGAATACCTAGAGAAATAAAGGTATCTTCTTTTGTTTCGTTTGCTACTGATAAAGCTACTGCTTGTATTAATGAACTAAAGATCTTATTACGATTAGGTACAACAGTATCTTTCATGTTATCTTGTTCGTAATGACCTTCAGGAACATCCGCGCCACCAGTTACTAAAGCTGAGTTTAATAGTTGAGATAAACCATCTAATTTAATAATTTGAAAGTTTACCTTCTGGTGTGGTATGTTTTCTGCTTCAGAATCATAACCATCGTTAATGTACTGTACTAATGAAGTAGCACGCTCTAATTCTACTTTGTGTTTTTGACCATAGTCAAATCCTAACGCTGTTACTTTATAGCCATTAGCTAATAGGTGTAACATTAAGGAAGAGGAGTCCATCCCTCCGGATAAAGACAATACAGCATTCTTCGCCATAAATTTTATAATTTAAAATATGCCAGGTATTAATAGGATATAGGCAAATCCTTTATTCGAAGGAGACAATATGCTCCATTCTAGTAGTAATTGCATCCCACTTCTGCATATATTCTTTTACAGAAGTATATCTTGTTTTCTCACCAGAATTTAATAACTCTTTAGCTACTGTACGTAATGCACCGTTAAATGTAGAAGGATAACATACTGTTCTTATATAAGCAGTATTTTTTTCACCTTTTATTACTCTCTCAAATACAGTAAATCCACCGGCACCGGTTTTAGCTTTACTAATAAAAAAAGGTTCCATTGCTGGGTCTTCAATAATAATGTCTTCTTTAGGAATTGTGTTTGGATTTCTTAACATAACTAATTATTTTTATTTAATTAAAGATAAGAACTTTTAGCTCATTTTCCGACAGTCCCCCTACTTTTTTTGCTGTTATTTTTCCCTCTTTGATAATAACTGTTGTCGGTAGGGACATAATCTTATATTCTGCTGCTTTTCCGGAAAGATCTTTATCTACATCTACTTCTAGAAACTCTACTTCTGCTTCTACATTTTCGTTTACTACTTTATTCCAAGTTGGCGCATAAGCTCTACATGGACCGCACCATGTTGCGTGGAATCTAATCACTTCTGTCATAATATTTAATATAAGAATTTTTTAATTAAGATACAACTTATAGGGAAAAACTTTCTCCACACCCACAAGTTCTACTTGCATTAGGGTTTACGAACTGAAATCCTTTGCCGTTTAAACCTCCGCTAAATTCTAATTCAGTTCCAAACAAGTAAAGTAAAGACTTATTATCTACTAAAATCTTCACTCCTTTATCTTCTGCAAGAGTATCACTTGGTTGCTGTTCAGTATCAAAAGAAAGGTCATAGGATAACCCACTACATCCACCTCCTTTTACTGCCACCCTAACATAGGGAGTTGTAAAGCCACTTTCTTCAATTAAGGAAGTTAACTGTTTAGCTGCTGTATCTGTAACTGTTATCATACTATTATACCTTAAGATATGAATAAATACTCAGAAATGCAACTTTATAATGCAAATCTACTACCTATTGTTATGTTATATGATGGATTTTGGTTAAAGCCTGTGTCTCCTATTGCTAATACCCCTAGGTTAACTTTGAATCTTCTAGAAAGATTAAAATCAAAGTTACTTCCTAGTATATAGTTATAAGTTTCAATTTCCATTACGGTTTTTGATTCAACCATATATAAAGATCCTAAATTAGACCAAGCAAACATAGGGGAAATAGTTACTCTCCTAGTTACGAAAGGTTTTGTAATAAACGCTGTGGCAATTTGTGCTAAACTTGTATTACCTTCATTAAAAGTACCTGCTAATGTTAAAGCATACCCTCCTACTATTCCTTTTGGTCCTAATAGTACGATACTGTTTGTTATGTTAGGGGCGAATACTCCAAACATACTAGCTGCTGATACACTGCTAGAAAATATCATTACTGGTTTATAGTTTTGATCTAAAAAGATCTTAGAGTAGTTTAATGATAAGTTAAACTGTTGCATATTATCCCATACCATCATAGTAGCTCCGTAGGATTCAGAACCTGTTAAACTGCTTTTAGATATACCTACTGTCATCATATTGCTAACTTGGCCTTCAGGGTTAATTCCAGATGCAATGTTAGCACTAACTAACGGTGGGTTTGTTAGTTTTTTCTTTTCTTCTTTCTTTTTCTCTTCTTTCTTTTCCTCTTTCTTTTCTTCTTTACTTTCTTCTTTACTTTCTTCTTTACTTTCTTCTTTCTTCTCTTCTGATTTAGTTTCTTCTTTCTTTTCCTCGCTCTTAGACTCAGTTTTCTTCTCTTCAGTCTTATTCTCTGATTTAGTTTCTGTTTTAGTCTCAGTCTTAGTTTCTGATGATGAACTACTAGAAGAAGACCCACTACTTGGAGGTGATGTCGAGGAACTGCTACTTGGTGGCGGCGTCGAGGAACTACTACTTGGTGGCGGTACTGTTGGTGGGGGTGGAACACTAGCGGCGGCAGTTGCAGCGGCATTTGATGCAGAAGCGGCTGCTTGAGAAGCAGTAGCTGCGGCTTGTGTTACAGTATTCTGTATAACTTGTGTTACTACTGTACTAGGAGGGCAGGCTCTATTCTGATATTCTAATATCTTTTGATTTATCCAAGATTGAGCTACACCTTGCTGTACTTCCTGTGCAGAAAAAGTTCTTATTTGATCATAGAAGGCTACAATAGCACTACCGCTAACATAAGTAGTAGTAACTGTTTTAACCTGACCTGAACATTTATCTATATACGTTTGTACTACAACCTGACCATTAGCGGTTTTGGTTGCCAGTAAAACTATAACTAATATCGTAAACTTGGTTATCCATCGTCTCATTATGTCGTACTATCATAACCTTGAGGTTATGCTGCTGTTATCTGTTAATAAATCTATAACACATAAACCTAGCTTTTTACTAGTACAACATTTTAAATCTTTACAACTCTAGCTATATTAACGTAAACTCCTTAATTAATTTTTAAAAATTCCCTTTTTTACCATTCTATCTAGGATTCTAGCGCAAGCTATATCTAGAGCTTTTTTTGTTGCTATTGATATGGTAGATTGATTAAATTTAACTTCATCTACTGTAGCATCTGAAAGTAAAGTCAATTCTCTTGTAGTTTTTGCTTCTCCTAAACCTGATGCGCTAAATACTACCCCGGTTTCAGCATTTGTAAAGCGAACTTGTAAACCTAAACGAGTAACTACCATGTTTTTTACTCCATCCTTTAAGTTTATAGTCTCATCTTCAGAAATTGAGTAATCGTATACTTCTATTGTAACAAAATACTCAGCTAAATTAATTTTACCTCTACCGTCAAGCTTATTTTCAGATATTCCTGCTTGAGAAGCTTGGAATTGCTTAACCATACGATTTTTTATCTCAGTCTTATCTTCTGTAAACTTAAATCGATTTAGATTCTCTAGATACTCCATTGTAATGTTAGCTACACCTAATCCTACGCGTTTCTCTTTAAGTTCTGGATACATTTCATATACCTCATCACTAATACCTGCCTTTAGTATCTGGACAGGGATTTGAGGTCCTTCATAATCTAGAAACTTACTGATATCAATCGCGGTTTCGAATGATGCTTTATACTGCTCAGTTTGAGTTTTTCCGATTGTTTGAGCAACAACCGCAGCACTGCTTAATAAAAAGCAGCCTAAGAATAGACTTAATCTTTTCATACATTGTTTTATTTTTCTGTTTCTTCATACCACCAGCTACGAGGATCATCGGCGAAATTCCCGTCAATTCTAACAGTTAATTCGTTTGAGACTACTCTTAATTTTTCTTCTTGATCTAAGGCCATTCCTACACAAAAGTAGAGTTGGAAACTAAGTGCAAAACACATCCAGCATAATACAATTCCAACGGCAACGGGAGCAGTTAAGTCTCCTAGTTTAGTAAACATCTTTTTCATATACATTTTTTTTTAATTAATTTATTACCATTTTGGTTCTTCTTGTTTAAACTCATCACCTTCTTTTTTCTTAACAGGAGCTGCTTTTTCTTTAACCGTTTCTTTCTCTTTAATTATGACAGTTTTACCACCGCCTGATGATTGAGATTGTTGATTTGAGTTTGTAATGTTAATTACCGGAGCTGCTTGTTGTACAGGAGCTGGCTCATCATTACCTCCTGTTAATTGTGTTACCCCCCACGTACCAAGACCCATAATAGCGGTAGTTGCTACACCTATTATAGTCTTTTTTAATCCGGACATGGTACCGTCGTTGTGTTGTTCTAATTCTTCTGACATTTTTATTAAGTTTTAAAGTTTGTTAAAATCTGTTATTCCTAATTGGTTATTATTTGAATCAAATAGGCCGATTCTGTAAGCAGATGAAGGTAATGCTGAAGTATATACTTTAAGTATATTATCACCTGCTTTTACCATCATAGTTTCCTTAGATACTACCTTATTGGCTATATCAAAGATTTTTATTGTTATTAATTGTGAAACCTCCATCTTAACATTCATCGCAACTTCTGTTGTTACGAATGCAGATTCTAATTTAATACCAACTACATCTTTAATTTGTAATTGTTCTTTAACTTGTTGTTCAGGTAGTATATCATCCTTGTAACAACTTGTTAAACTAAGCATTACTAATGCTACTAAAGTTAATTTTCTCATTTTATTTTATTATTATTGTTGTTTTACTTATCTCTTTTTTAGTAACATCTTCTAGTAACAAATATAAATACTTAGACTGTATTGAGTTCGTGTAAATCTTCTTAACATTTTCCCCAAGCTGTCCTACAAATTTCTCTCTACTAACTACTTGTCCGCTTTCTTTATCGATCAATGTTAATGTATATAAACCAGCAGATGGAAGAACAAAGTAAATAGATTGCCCGTTTACTACTCTACTTTCACCAACACTAAAAATCTTTTCAACAGGCGGTGTTGGAATTGGTAACTCAGGCTTAGTACACCCGACTAATAGAATAATAAACGTATTTAATAATTTTTTCATTTTAAAATCTAAAATTTGTTCCTACCATAAACATTAGTGGGTTACTTTTTTTATATCCAACCGATTCACCTAGTTTATCCCATGTTGTATTGTATCTGATATTAGTATTTAATATAAATCTTCTAGTTATTTTCCAATCTAAAGACGTTCCGTAGTATAAGTCTAAATTAAAATCATCTAAGTAAGCGTAATTAAACTTACCATTATCAAATACTTTGTATATATCACCCATAGCAAATATTTGCGGTGATATGTTGACTCTCTTTGTTTCTATCATGTATGTATACATTACCATTCCCTTATAAGTTATTAGAGAAGAAGCTGGGTCTATTGGATATATGTTTTTTACCCAATTACCATTTTCATCAACAATAAACTTACCTTCCCAAGCTCCTTCAGATTCTCCCCAAAATGTTTTTGATGCAGTTAAACTATATCCAAATGTACCAAACTTTTTAGTTCTGAATACATCTACAAATGATAAGTTAATATCCTTTTGGAAATCAAAATCGGTTGAATAGAATGTTTGTAATGTGGTAGTTCTCTTTTCACTATTTCTAGATAAACCATACCCTACTCCATAATAATTCCATAGAGGATTTATTGATGCGGCGAATGAATGCCCCCATTGTCCGTTTTTAGATGATTTACTATACCCTAAATTTAATGTTGAGGATACTTGCTTTCCTATTATACCAATCGAAAGGTTTGATGATGAAAGAACATCTTTTGAAAAATCTATATAAGATTGCAATATACCCACATCATTCCAATCATCACTCTCTCCAAATAATTCTTTTGGTGATAATTGTAGGGTATCTGGTGTTTGTGCGTTTGAAACGAAACTGATACAAAGTAAAGATAATATGATTATTAGTTTTTTCACTTATATAATAAATTTAATATCTTATTTTTGAACTCTCTTTGAAATACATTTAAAATAGTCAAATGGTCAAAGACATATGCTGGTTTAACCCCCACACTCATTATCCAGTTTTCAGTTTCAATATCATCTATTGGATATGCCACTTCTATAATTGTTTCCCCTCCCTGAAGAAAACTCCATGATAAACATTTGACATTTATTATTTTATACTTACCAGTCTTTAATATGAAATTTCTCATTTCATCATCTGTAAAATCTAATTTAACTTCCATACTTTTTATTTTACTATCACTTTTAATTGTGTTCCATTTTTATTAACCGCGTCAGTTGTTGATATTGATGTTAATCCTAATACACCTTGAATACCAATTTTTGGTACAAATGTTATTTTATACTCTGTCGTTTTATCTAGTATATTTGAACCATCTGTAATCAATGAACCTAATGTTACATAAGTACCTCTATCTATTCCAAAATTTGTTGAATTCCCTTTTGTTGCAAAATCTACCTTTTTAAATTCTAATGATGTGTTATCATAATTTAATTGGAATTGTGTTCCTGTTAATTCTTGTTGTAATGGGTCAACCGAAATTGTTATTACAACCTTACCCCCAATATTTTCACCCATTAATGATGCATTAATTTCGTTCGTAATCGAATTACTACCAACACTCATACTTCTAACTGAACTACTTGCAATACCACTTACACTTTGTTGTGCTGAATGGGATAAGTTTATATCACCTAACCAAGTTACATTTATACTATATGTGTTATTTAAACCACCTAATGTAAATGGAATCAGATTACGAGTTGAATTAAATTTAGTTCCCCAATTGGATGTTGTTATCCCATCGTAATCTGATTTGTTATATAACTTCATCAAATAAGTTAATGCGGTGGATTGTGAGAGTGGTTGTACGCCTGTAAGGTGTTGTAGTAGTTTGTATGTATCTGCTTCATTAAACACACCATTACCATCTACATCAGCGTTTAGATATTGAATACCATTAGTTAAACCTAACCCACTTTGATTTCCAAATAATCCACCATCTGCTAATTCTTTGAATGCTAAATACACATCGGATACACCAACTATACTATTATATAATGTGTTTAGTTCTGTTTGATTAGAATGATTTAATTCTATTCCATGTGGTTTGTATGCTAATATTGATGAGAAAGTAAATTCGGCTTGTAATCCATAAAATCCATTTCCTGCTCTTATATTATTAGCAAAAGATGAACCACTAAAATTAAATTGAGTTTGAGTATAAACATAAACCTCCGTCCAACCATTTGGGTCATACGAATTAAATGTTACAGGCCCATTCCATAAATCAAATAGTTGTAAACTACTAATTGTAGTTGGGTCTGATACTATACCATTTACTTCTCTACTATCGATTCCAATTCTATATCGTTGATTAGTTGCATCGTATTGATAAATCACACACCACTCAACTTGTCCAGATGTTGTGTTTGCTTTAACTCCACCATTAGAAACTTTTGTGGTATCTAATAAAGTTGTCAAATTTACCTTACCCAATCCACTTAATTGCCTCGCAGTTCCATTTACTATATTCCAAGTATTATTTGTGTATGTATATCCTTTTGCTGAAAATTTTGTTTCATCTACATTACTTCCAAAATCAATGTTGAAATTTGCAGATAAAACTTCTCCGTTTGAGTGAGTTACACTATTTGTATAAAATTCAGTAAATGTTTGATTATCAGGTTCAGCCCAAGTTCCAAATTCAATTACATATGGGTTTACGAATGAATTGGGTAAATCGTTCCATTGAGAACCATTCCATTTTGTTACTGCATAATCTTCGTTACCACTATTGTTTGGTTCGCCAGGTGCCCAGTTATTGTATTGACCTACTATGTTTCCAGCAGTTTGTCCGTTTGATGTTTTAATCAATGTTCCTGCTTCAGGCCCTGCATCGATTCTCCATTGACCTTCTACCACTTCATCGGTTAATGCAAACCATATATTTGATTGAGGAACATTATTAAAAATAAATTGGTCTTCCGATGATGATGTTATAGTTACCAAATATCCCGTTTGACCTTTGAATGTTTGTTGAGATGATAATGTTCTTGCATTTGTATAAGTTGCCCCCGTTGATATCGGTCTATAAAAGTGTCCATTAACACCATTGTAAAAATAACCAACGGGATTAATTGTTGCTGCTACCGATAATTGAACATTACCAACTACCGAACCCGTATTTACTTTTAGAGATGCCAATGCCGTATTGATATCAGCAATTGTTCCAGTTACCACCAAACGAGTTTTATTGCCAGCTAAAGTAAATCCACTTGCTGCGGTTAGGCCCGTTGTTGTGTTTAAATAGAATGTCGTATTCGTTAATGGATTGATTAAACTGATTGATGTTAAGAGTGTTGCTGTTGAATTAAATCCACTTAATACAAACCCACTCCCATCTTGTCCATTTGTGGATGGTATAAACGATTTAGATTCCGGAGCAGACACACTCTGTCCAAACCCCAAGAATGGTGTTAATAATAACAGTAATATAACTAATAAGTTTTTCATACTATTCAATTACTAAGTCTATTTTGTTTCCTTTAGCATCTACTGCATCAGATAATACAAAGTAGAATAATCCTGCAGTATTACTTAACTGTACTTTAGGAGTAAATATTAACTTATATGGAATGCCTGTTTTAATTCTAGATGTTTTAACTTGGTCAATAGAACCAAATGTTAACCTACCGTTTTTATCTGTAGAAAAGTTTGTGATAGTAGAGCCTGCATCAAATATGATATTATCTAAAGTTAATTTAGATTCATCATAATTCATAATAACCTCTAATCCTGCTAGTTCCTCCTTTGTTAGAGTAGTTGTTAATACAACTTTTCCATTCTCTAATGTAGATGTTACACTTAATTTTGCAGTTTCGACTGTTTTATTCTGGTAAGCCATTACTATATTAGAAGATGTTGTCATACTCTTAACAACTAATGCATCTACTTTATTTACCGCATTTGTATATATACCGCTACTAATTCTACTAGCTATCACTGCTGGGTCAGATGAATGTGACCAGTTTAAATCTCCACCCCATGCAAATACTGCATGAACCTCTTTAACTGGTGAATCAATCAATACTCTATTTTTAATATTACCGTCTAACCAACTTTGATTTAATAAACCGCTATACCATCTTACCGATGTTGATGTACTTGAAGGAATCATAGCGGGTGTATCTACATTAACACCCATTACATGTGCGAATAGGTAGTATGAATCACTTTCACTGAATTCGGTTTTATTTTTTGTAATAAGACCTACTTTCTTTTCTAAGATCGGATAAGTAAAGAAGTTAGCAGTTCCGTTAATATCGGTTTGTGAATGTCCTAAGAATGCTTTGTAAGCGTCTGATACAGTTACAATATTATTCATCCAAGTCTTTTGAAGTGCTGGTCCTACAAATACACCAACTGAATCACCAACTTTAACTTGTGTTGTAAAAAGAGCTTCACCACTTGCATCCAATGGTAATTGTGCAATCGGTTGTTGTGACCAATCAATATCTCCACTACCATCGGTTTTCAATTTCATTAATTGTATATTATGATCAGTAATTGTATATCCTTGTGGGAATAATACTTTTACTTTAAACTGAGAGGTATTACCTACTACACTGGTTAGAGATATATTTGTATTACTCTTAGTTACAGGGGAAATATACGTTCCATCAATATTAATAGAGTATCCTAAGTCTAATTTATGAATATTGTTATATGTGTTCTGATCTTTTAATACAAATTTTTGAGTTGCTATATCTCCATCTATAGATGCATCGGTTCTTTGAACAGTTAACTGCCCAACGTTCCAGTCATTATTTACTGTATATGCCCAGGGTGTAGCTTGGTATTGTTGGTATAAACTAGTAACTGCAATATTTGGTGCTGGAGTAAATGCATAGTTATTCCAACCTGTATAGAATGTTTGAACCGAAGTTCCTTGTGAGAATACTGTACTGTTTGGCACCATAGCCAAAGCTTTGTTATTAAACGAGTATCTCAACCAGAAATAACGAGGCGTAGTAGTACCTTTCGTTACAGTATACTTTACTGTTAAAGTATCTCCAACTTTTAAATTAGCCGTTGGACTAATAGTCTGGTTAACTGAAAGTTGTGCAAATGAGTTTAATGATGTAAATAAAGCTAAAATTACTAAAAGGTTCTTCATTATAAAAGTTGGTTTATTATTCCTTCACAAGTTTTTTTCAAAGCAGCTGAGATATCCGAATCAGATATCTTTCCTCCTTTGTCAAGGATAACAACAGACGTAACTAATGTCTTTGCCTGTTCTTTTACAATAACGCTTTTTTTCTTTTTACCATTTTCGAATAACGTACCTCTTGCTATTATTTCTGTAATATCAGAGGTTTTGCCGTAAACAGCTATCTGCATATTTACCTTCTTTACGTCCAAGTATAACAATTCTATTCGTATACTCTTGGTAGCAGATTGTGTTAAATCATAACCTTTGTCTTGTATAATCTCCTCTAGTATATTCTTTATACCAAAAGAAAGATCTCTACTTCCTGCATGAGGTCCTACCTCAATTTTGTTTTCTACTGATTCTACTTTTACTGTATTTTGTGAATACAGGGTATTGCTTAGAATAAGTAAAAAAGCTACTAGTATAAGCTTCATAAGTGTATCTTAATTAATTAGATTACACAACGATTCTTACGAAACTTTTATACTATAATAAATATCTAGTGAATGGCTTTAACTCTGACAACTTACTCCATATTGAATATAATAAGAGCAGCCTGAGTATGCAGTAACAGAACCTATTTGAGCACATATGGTTGATTGAGTATATGGTCCTAGGAATCGGGTTTCTACAGATCCTCCACACTGACTAAACTGTATATAACCTCCACAACCTCCTCCGTTAATTTGGTATAATTGACAGTTTAAAGTAGGTGCAGGGTAAGCAGGTGACGGTGTAGTAGGAGCTGGAGTTGTAGGTTCAGGTGTTACAGGATGAGGAGTGACCGGGCTAGGGGTAGTAGGTTCAGGTGTTACAGGACTAGGTGTTACAGGACTAGGTGTTACAGGACTAGGTGTTATCACAACCGGTGCTGGTGTTACAGGACTAGGTGTTACAGGACTAGGTGTTACTGGAGATGTTGTCGGAGGTGCTGTTGGGCTAGCTGTTACTGGTGCTGGTGTTACTGGTGCAGCTGTTGGTGCTGCAGTAGGAGCTGCTGTCGGTGCAGCTGTTGGAGCAGGAGTTGGAGCAGGAGTTGGTACTATAGGGTAAACAAAAGTATCTTCCGTACTACATTTACCTGTACTTTTTACAAGTAATATGTTGTAGAGAGTATCTACTTCTATGTAATACCCGTCGACTAATTGCTGTCTTGTAACCCCGGTAACTAATAGAGTAGCTGGTGAATATAAAGTATGGTATATACTGAAAGGCCCTGTTGTGGACCCAGCAGTTAATATCTGTACTTTAAGTGTTCTATTCGCCATTTTTATAGTATATTTTCCCCTTGCCCATATGATGATGGTGAAGGAACGTCTCCAAATCCACTTGATGGTGCTATTCCGCCTCCACCGCCGCCTGAAGGAGGTGATGCCTCAACTGGTGATGGTGTAACAACTGGTGCTGGTGTTACTGGTGATGCATATCCAGGAGCAGGAGTTACTGGGCTAGGGGTTACTGGTGCCGGAGTAACTGGTGCTGGTGTTGGATTACCTAAACAGTTACCTGCCTGAGTACAAACTCCACCTCCAATCCAAGATCCTCCACCCCAAACTATTTCTATTCCTCCTTGCACAAAGACTGGATTATGATATGGAGGTGTATTACTTACGCAAATTGCACCAGTATAAGTACCGTTACCGTTATCCATAGTTTCCACAGTATTAACTAACTCCTCTACAACAATATCATTATAAGCTGATCTGTACCTTACATACAAGTCATTTGGTACTGAAGAGTACGTTACTGTGTAACAAGTACCACTAACAGTTACTGGTGCAGGAGTAACTGGAGCTGGTGTAACTGGACTAGGAGTTACAGGAGCTGGAGTAACTGGTGCAGGTGTAGTAGGTTCTGGAGTTACAGGAGCTGGAGTAACTGGTGCAGGTGTAGTAGGTTCAGGTGTTGCTGGAGCTGGTGTTGCTGGTGCAGCTGTTGGCTCAGGAGTTGCAGGTGCTGGAGTAGTTGGTGCTGGAGTAGTTGGTGCTGCTGTAGGTGCTGGAGTAGTTGGTGCTGGAGTAGTTGGTGCAGCAGTAGGAGCTGCTGTTGGTGCAGCAGTAGGGCTAGGTGTTACAGGAGCCGGTGTCTGCTGTGTTAAATTAGCAGTACCTTGATTAGTACATATTCCGGAACTTACTATGTAAAAGTTATTAGCACCGTCTGGTACGTTGTTAAAAGTTAATCCAGTCGAAATTTGATTACGAGTATAGTTATTACTCCCCAACTGGTTAGCTACATCTACCGATGTATGGTAGATATTAAACGGACCTGCGTCCGCTCCTAATGAAGTTCCTTGTATAAATACTGTTATTGGCATCTGTCTTTATTTAATATAACGATTTCTAATAAATAGTCAAACTTTAAAATTATGGTTCCTCATATCCGCAATACTGTGTACATTCAGCGTATGAAACATATACACCTCCTACCGCTTCTAAACACTGGCCATCTACACAGTCATAATATGTTGCAGATGGTGCAGGAGTAACTGGAGCTGCAGCAGGAGCAGGTGTTACAGGTGCAGCAGTAGGACTAGGTG
>Ga0222713_10004682_pt1 | contig 13613 bp, 10 predicted proteins | sample C33_649DmetaG_FD_165061 | JGI IMG/M metagenome (GOLD analysis project Ga0222713, IMG submission 165061) | Estuarine water microbial communities from San Francisco Bay, California, United States - C33_649D | ecosystem: Environmental > Aquatic > Marine > Unclassified | place: USA: California...
AAGTAAGCCTAGTAATTTTAGAATTTAGAAAGAAAGCGTGTATATTTTAATTTAAGTTTTTCTAAAAATCGGCATTTAAAATGCGCACCGCTCTAAATATACAAAAAATAGAAATAAATGAAAAAATAACTTTAGAAAAAATAGATTTGGAAATAGATTTACAAAATTAAATTTCGAAAAAATATGATTTCTGTCCAAAAATAAATGATATTAAATATAATGAAAAATTATTTGTAATTACTATGGATAAAATAGATTGTGAAACATTATATGAAAAATATACTGATATATCACCTTATAATTTTATAATAAAAAATAATAAAGTATATATAATTGATTTTAGTACTATGCATATTGGTGTAATAAAGATTGTAAAATAAAAAATTGGTTTTTACATGATTTTATTGTTGATGAATATAATGGTTATAGTCCAGATTTTAAACAATTATTTTAGTTTTGTTCTTTTATTAGGTTGATCATTATTATTATTATTTGTATTATTAATTTTATTATTACTATTATTATTAGTTTCATTGTTATTATTACTATTATTATTTGTAATATTTTTTGTAGTATCCATTATAAATAATATAATAATATTCTTTATGTGTTTTATAAAAAAAAAAATAATTGAAATAATAATGAATAAAATATTGGAAGAATTCAATAATATCTTAAAAAAATTACTTGAAACTAATGATAATAAATTATTAATACAATTATTTAATTATTATAATGATAATAAAGATGCAATAAGATCTCTATATTTATTAAATACAAATAATATAATAAATATAAATGAAAAAGAATTTAATTTATCTGAAACAATAATAATTTCATTAGAATCTTATAAAAAAGTAGTAACAGAATATTGTAATTTTATAGAAAATTTTTTTATTTCAAATGAAGAAATAAATGAAATAAATATAAAAAAAATAATAATTGACATAATAAAATTTTTAAATATGAAAGAGAATATAATGAATTATATTGTTGACATACCAGAACACAGTGAATTTTTTTATAAGAATGGTTTATATTTTTATGATGAAAATTTGATTTTGGAAAATTGCATAAAAAGAACAAAAAATGAGTCTTTGTATAAAATATTAGTAAAAAATTTGGTATATTATAAAATAAAAAATGATACTAACTATGATATGTCTATTGATTAAATTGTTGTAAAGTATTACTAATACGTTGATGGTTAATAACAAATTTTAATGTATTTTCACAAATTACAAACCAATTTTTAATAACTCTAGAAGTAAATAAATCAAAATAGTTAGCAATATTTTTATTTAAGTTATTCATAATAATATCATCTAATACAACAATACCTCTAGAATTATTAAGTATTCTAAATAAATTTTGTAACATTTCATTAACACTAATTGGTTCAAAATTAGTTTTTTCATCGAGACTTGAAAATATATTAATACTATTTTTAACAATAATTTCAGGATACTCATTATAAAGAATATCAATAAATGATCCATTATTTTCTACTCTAAAATTATCATTGAATAATCTATCGATAATACCATTAATATCATCTAATGAATAGTTAAAATAAACATTAATTAGATGGTTAAATAATACTTTTCTAGTAACAATTTCAATACCAAAACAAATAGTAGTTTTAGTTAAATGGATTAATAAATCATAAATGAATGTTAAATTTTTATTAATTTTACTATTTATATATTTTGGATTTTCAAAGTAATTTGAAGCAAGTGATTCAGAATGATTTAAATATGATAATACAATATTAGAGTTTAAATTATTTTGTAACATTAATACTTTGATTAAACTCAAATTAAAAGATTTTGATAGAAGTTCTTCATTATTAAGCAAATGATCCCACATTTTTGAATAAACACCATATCCTTTATTTGTTAATTTATTATATGTATTAATAATTTTATCTTTTGGTCCAATATTTGGATCGGTATAATCAGTAGATGTTATTCCTTCGATTGATTTAATTTTATTAACAATATTATTGACTTGTGAATTAATTTTAGTAATTTTATCTTTAATATTATTATATGGTAGTCCAAGTTCTTTAAGATTATTAATTTGTATTTTTAGATTATTTTTTTGTTTAATAAGTTCTTTATAATTATCATTAAAAATTTCAATAAAATCTTTTTTAATTAATGTAATATCATCATTTGAAAATAATGTATAATTATTTAAACAAACTAAATTTAAATAGTTTTCATGAATATTATTTTTATTAATATCTAAAATTGATGTAATAGACTTAAAATCATTAACTGTATAATTATCAGTAAATTTCCATAAATTGTCAGTTATATATTCATTCATAATATAAAAACAAATTTTAAAAGAATTATGAAGATTAAATAATATATTGTTTCCATTAGCATCATTTGATAATATTAATAACTTTATTTCTTCATATTGTGTTTTTATAAAATTATTAAAGGTATCAATATATGTATTTGATATCATTTTATTTTTATGATTGATTAATTCATTTTTAATAAAGTCATATTCATCGAATTTTATTTTATCAGTTAAAAATTTTATTGAATTATAATTGAATGATTTAACAGCATTATGTATACAAGAAAAGTTATTATTGTCTAATAAGAAAGGTAGTGCTCCTTTATTTAATAATTCTTCTAAAATATCATTATTAAAAGTGATACAATATTTTTGTAATAATAAGTTAGTATTGGTGTATTCATTAGGATAAATAATATATAGGCCTTTATTATCTGAAATATTTGGATCAGCAATATTGTAAAAATTATGTAATATTTCTTTATTTGATTCATTTAGTTGTTCATATATATTATTAATTGTATTAATAGTATTTTTTAGAATAATTGAGATTTCAAATGGTTTTTGTGTTATATTTAATTGTGGATCAATTAGATTTAAAGTAGGTATATGGGAAATAATTTTATTATCAATAATAGATTTGGAAACGTGTTCAGCATAATTTTTAATAATTTCTTCTATTAATTTAGCAACATTAAAGTAAATAAAATTATATTTATCAACTTCATTAATCATTAATTTTGGTTTAAAATTTGTTTCAATTAAAGCTAAAATTTCCTCATTAACAATATTTTTTAATATGTCAACAATAAATTTCTTTTTATTTAATTGATAAAATAATGTTAAATTATCCTCAATAGAAGGTGGTAATGTAGTTGTTTTATCAAAAATAAAATTATTATTAACAGTTTCAATAGTATTAACATAAAATTGATCTAATAATTTTTTATAAGATCCACCAACCATTTCACTATTCACAAAATGATCACCAATTTTGTCATATAGTTTATAATTATCTGTATTAAGTTTATAATAAAGAAATTCAGGAAGGGTCATTATTTTATCAGGCTTATATAAATAATAATATAAAAATATGTATGCATTAATATCATTAAGTTTTTTAATAAATAAATTAAAATTAAAATTAGTGTTATTATTAATAGATGTATCTAATTTAATAATATTATTTTGTTTATCAATAATTAATTTGGTTAAAACAAATAAAATATTAAACATATATGAAACTTTTTGTTTGTCAGTTAATAAAGTTTTTAATATTTTTGTATAGTTAATTTTGTTTTTATTTAATAGTTCATCAAGCAATGTATTAAATTTACTAATTAATAATTTTAAATATTCTTTATATAAAAATAAAGATGACGGTCTATACATACCAGGTTGACATTTAAAATAAATATTTTTATCATACATATTATTTGTTCTATTTACAAAATAATTAAATGGTAATGGAGTTTGTATATTATTATTAAAATTATTTGGATCTTGATTAACATTTGGATTAAAAATAAAAGTAACATTTTTATTAGATTCACCAATTGGTTTAATATTATCTAAATTAATGGAAAAATAATTAGTATTTTGTATATTTACTGAAAAATCAGGAATACAACCATAAAATAATAAACCTAAATTATATGATTCAACATATTTTGAATATAAAAAATTATTTTCGAGATTATTTACATCATTAACATTATATAAATCATCCATTAATATATATATATATGATGACATACTAGGTGGAAGTTGTTTATTGATACAATTAAAAATAAGATCATTTTTCATGTCATTAGAAAAGTGATTATTTTCTAATATATTTTGAATAAATGGAATTGGATCTTCTGTAATATCACTAAAATTTGGATTAGTTTTAAATGATGCTATATTATCTGGATTTAAAACATAATAAACTAAATCCATTAAATATAATTTTGGACATTTATCATTTAAATTATCATAATATTCAATAATTTTATTTGCAGTATTTTGCAAATCATTATTATTAATAATATTACTCATAATGTTTATAATTTCTTTGTCAATATTATTATTATTCAAATAAGTATTAGTATCTGGATTAAAAGGTACTGTAAAATTATTTTTATTATCTAATAAACATCCAGCCCATATAGCAATACCATTAAGATGATTAGGATATGCATTAATACAATTGGTAAAATTATCATATTTAAAAACTTGAATAAATGATTTTTCCCAAGAAAGAGGATTATGAATGAAAACACTAAAAAATTTAATTAATATTTTATTAATACTAGCATTAATATTAGATGATGATAATGATGTGCAAAATTTAATATATCTTGAATATAAGTTTTGTTTAATTTTAATGTCATTTTCATAAAATATAGTTTCATAAAAATTTTCACAATTATTAATATACTTAACATATAGTAGAGGAGGGATTAGTGGAATAGCAATTAAACTTAGATTATTAAAAATAAGACTATAGTTTTTGTCATTAAGATTATTAATTTCATTAACAATTTGTAAAAGTAATTGATTATCATTAATAAATACTTCTTGAAAAAAACACATTAAAATAAATACTACTTTTTTATTAATTGAATTAAAATTATTCATATTTACCAATATTTCAGCATAATTATTGTCATCTATTGAAATAAATCTTGATCCACCAACAAAAGATAAATTATTATAGTCAATAATATTATCTGCTAAATCAATTGCATTAGGATGTTTATCATTTTCATAATTATTGATAATTAAATCAATAACACTTTTATCTTGTAATACATAATTGTCAGGAGGATTATTTAATGGTAATTTACCGGCAGCAATTAATGAATTATTAAGAAAATGAGATGATATAATTTTATTATCTTTAATAATTTCTTTAATAAAAATATTAATAATATCAGATAACATTTTTGTATTGTCATATTGAGTAAAAGTAAAATTTGATATATTTTGTACAGATTCATTGGTAGTTTCTTTTATTTTATATTTAATTTGTTTTTTAACATCTGCATTTCTAATGATTCCAGTAATAGAGTCAATAGTAAGTGAATTAGTTTCCATATCATGTAATGTAATATCTTCATCATTTGGGAATTTATTCCAATATTTTTCATTAATGTCATATAATATACTTTTCCAATTTTTATATTTGTCATTAATTAAATTATTATTTGTACTATTTGATAATGTTGCTAATTCAAATTTAAATTTATTAAGTTCTTTTTTGAAATTAGAATTATTTGTAATATTGTTATCAATAGTATTTTTTAGTGAATCAAAGAAATAAGAATATTTATTATCTTGTAATATTTCCCATATTTTTTTTTTTAGTAGAAGTAAGTCTTCTCTATTGAGAATAATTTCTTTTGATTTATTAGGAACAATAAATTCTTTTATTTCTTTTTCTTGAAATAATTTAATATTTCCAGTATATAAATAATGTAATGGTGTAAGACCATTATTGTCTTTATAATTTGGATTTACATTTGATCCTAATAATAATTGTACAATAGATAAATATTGAAATTGACATGCTAAATGTAATGGTGTTTGATTATCTTTATTGGGTTGATCAGGATTAACATTATTTTGTATAAGAAATTTTATAAAATTAAGTTTATTAAATTCTGATTTAATTTTTTTTGGATTATTAATAGTTAAATGTATAAGATTATTTCCACCATTATCAATAACTAATGCAAGTGGAAATTTATTAATTAATGAATATTGTAATATATCTTGTGTATCCATGTCTTCTGCTTTAGAAATTAATTCATTATTTTTATTTGTATCAAAAGGCAATGTAGTTTTTTCAAATTTATAAGCCATTATTTATTTATTAGAAATTAAAATATTTTTTTATATAAAAAAATAACTTAAAATAAGATTAATAATAATGTTAAAATATGGAGAAATTTTAAGTATAAATAATGGAAATTCAAAAACCTTACTTCCAAGAAATTTAACATATAAAAATACATCATTTACGCAGAGTGCGACTGAATTATTAACTGTATTAGATAATACTACAGAAAATACAACAACAACTTCTCAAACAACCGGTAATTTTAGTTCGGCGTCAATAACAGATCTAGCAGTAAATACAATATCATTAATACCCAATACATTAGCAACTAATATAATAATAAATAGTCCAATTGCATTTTCAATATTAAAATCAGAGTATCAATCAAATAATTTTAGTTTATATCCAGTATTTTTTTCACAAAATATGTTTATTGAAAATAAAAATTTTATATTAAATACAGAAAATTTTAGGGTAAAAGATAATGTAATAATAATTAATAGTGAAAATACTAATAGTTATATAAATAATTTTCAAACAGATAATTTAATAAGTGGATATATATTTCCAATAACTGATCAAAATACATCAACCGGATATTTTAGTGGTATGTTATATATACCTAATAGTAAATTAATTAAATTAAGTGCTAATTCAACATTTTATAAATGGACAAATAATAGATATAATTATTTTACAAATCAAAATAAGGGTTTTTATAAATTAAAATATTTGCCTCAAGAATTAAATTTTTCACAATATAGCAACAATATGGATAGTAATTATTTTGATTTAGTTAATAATAATGAAAACTTGGCAAATTTTCAGGCTAATGCTATAGGTTTGTATGATGGTGAAATTGTTGGAATGAATAATACAAATTTATCATTTAAGGTATCAGATGGAATAACAAATTTTGAAATGTTAAATATAACTAAAACAGATTTAAATATATTAAATAATTTAGCATTAAAATTTGTAGATACATTATTTATAAAAGATAATAATAATAATAATTATTTAAGTATAGGTGCAGTAAATAGTCTAGTAACTTTTTATAAAAATATATTTTTGCAAAATAATGATCATTCAATTCAATTTACAAATATATTAAATTTTGTTGTAGGATCATTAACAATGGCTACATTTACAGCATCAAATAATAGAATAGAATTATTTTCAACAACATTAATAAATGATTTAAAAGTCTTATCTTCTTTTGAATTAAATAATATACCAATAACATTTTTATCAACATTGAATATAATTGGAAATGGAAATACTTTTATGACATTTAATTCAGTAACAAATATTATATCAATGGTTCAGACAACATTTATTAATACTTTATGGGTAAATAATCAATTCAGATTAAATAATAATATACCAATAAGATTTACAACATTAATGGCAATTCAAGATGTTAATTCAAATGTATTTATGACTTTTAATAGTTCAACAAATTTAATAACAATGACTATGCCTACAATTGTTACAACATTATCAATAGGAACAACATTTCAATTATTAAATGATATACCTGTATTAGTTGCAACTAGTTTTAAAATTCAAAATGCTACAACATTATTTGCAATATTTAATACAAATGGTTTTAACACATATAGGAATATTGTATTTACAACACCAACATATCCAAAAATTTTATACAATCCAAGTCATGAATTAACAATTGGTGATTCAAATGAAACAATAAAATTAAATTTATCTAATACAGTTACAATTGAAGGACCTACTAATGGATATATGGATATATCAAATTGCATAATGAATAGTTCATTTAGTGTTACAAATAGTTCAGCAAAAGATTTTAATTTAACTTTTACACCAAAAACAAAACTTTATATATTATCTGGTGTAACACAAGCAAATGCAACATTTGTATTTAGATGTAATAATATTTTAAGTATAAATAATATGTCAGGAAAAATAACAGGAACTACATGGGCATTAAATACATTAGCAGTTAATGCATATGATATAAATATATGGTCATATCCATTTAATAATAATGGTCAACCGGAATTTGCAATAGGTTATAATACATTATCTCAAGTTAATCAAACAAATAATGGTGATTGGTATATAGATAGTATTTATTTAACTCAACCAGATTTAGATGGTAATTATCATTTAAATATTAAGGTAATAGGTTCAATGTTTGATAGAGTTGTATGGGGTTTTAAAGTTGATATATTACAAATTTAATAATTTTAATTTTTATAAAAATAAAATTATTAATTTTAATCTCTTGTGCAACTAGTGCATTCTTCTTGTTTTGGCATCTGATTTATATGAACAGTGGGTTGAAGTTGTGGAGGTGTATAATTATCATTTGGTTCATTAGTGTGCATCATAAAATCTAATTGTGAAGGTTCTTCGTCTAACATTTCTTCATACCATTGTTCTTTTTGATTATTTTTAGGAACAATTGGTGTAGTAGGACCAGACATAGGTAAACATTTACCTTCAACTGAACAAGTATTATTTTGACGTAGATATGCTTTAATATTATTCATAATTTCAAAACCATTATTTTGTAAATAGTGTCTGTAATCAGTGCCACTTTCGATATTATTAATATTTCTAACATATTGGTCAAAAGTACTAGATCTAACATAGCTACTAATAAATCTTCCATCATTCATTAATGGTGGGCAGTTGTAATTGTAATATCTATTATCCATAACACGTATATAAATAATTTAGATATTTTTATTTGAAATATAATTTTTAATTTCTTCAATTAATTCAAGTCTAGTTTTTTTTTTATTGTTATTTTCTTTTGGTAATTTAAATTGAATAGCAATGTCTTGTAATTCAGGTAATTTATATTTACTTAAATTTTTTAATATATTTTTATAATCAATATTTGATTCGTTTGGACTATTTTCACAAATATTTAATTTTATAGAAGAATCAACATTTGATTCATTATTAGAGTAAATTTCAATATGGGATGAACTTGCATATGATTTATTTTCAGTATTAATTTCAGTTGTTTCATTATTATCAGTTATTTGATTTTCTTCTTCAATAGTTTCTAATTTTTCATTGCCTAATGAAATTGTTATTTGATTCAAGTCCTTTTTTTCTTGATTTGGTGAATTTGGTTTTTTATTATTAGTTGGTGAATTTGGTTTTTCAGAATTATTTGATGATGTTATTTCTTCAATATTATTAGGTGATATTTTTTTTTCTGTTTTATTTGGTGATGTTATTTCTTCAATATTACTAGGTGATAATTCAATAATTTGTGGACTATTGTATTCTTTTTGAAATGGATTCAGTATTGTTTCTAAATCAAGTGGTATTTTTATTGTTTTTACAATACATTTACTTACAAAAGATGTATCTTCATTATTGTTTAATTTACTAATTTCTAAATTATCTAAAATTTGATTTTTTATATTATTTATGATGCTTTTATTTTTAGGATTATCTTTAATTATTTTTTTGTCGTCATTAGTTATTTTATCATTATTGGTTTGATAAAGTTTTTCAACTTTAAATTTAATACTAATAATTTCACGATACATTAAGTAAACAATAATTGTTAAAAGAATAATTATAATAAATTTTAAATCAAAAAAACCCATGTTTAATATTATATAAATAAAATATTCTTTTATATTTCAAACACACATTTTCTATTATATTTTAAATGAATTTGGGTTTAAAATTATTTATGTTTAAATATCATATTATTTTTATTTTTATTACATATGGTTTAATTTATTTTTTGGAATCACTATTTAAATTTGGTATTTTTTCAAATAATTGGTCAATTAAAATATTTGGAACATTAGGAGGTTATTTTCTAAATGATTTGTTTATTAAACATTTTACAGAAGGTTATTATTTTTACTTTCAAAATATTTTAAAATATTTAGCAATACTATTTTTTCAAAATATTGTTTCTAAAATAATGATACCAAATTATATTATATTTAATTTACCAAATATATTTAAAATTAATTTTATTATTTTAATTTATTTTTTATTTGATGTTATTATGGATGTCAATATTAAAGATGATAATAAAAATAAAGAAATGTATATTGATATAACAAAAGCATCAATTGGGTTTTATATAGTTGAAAAAATATTAAAGAAAGAATTGGAATACAAAGATTATATTTATATGATAGTTATATGTATTGTATATTATTTATTTTATACTAAAATGGACAACAAAATAAAAGAATTTATCAAAAATTAAATTTTTTCATTTAAAATCTAATTAGTTTATAATTATAAATGTCAGGCGGTTTAATACAATTAGTAACTTCAGGACAACAGGATATTAAATTAACATATAAACCTGAAATTACATTTTTTAAAAAAGTATATCGAAGACATACAGTTTTTGCCTTAGAATTTAAAGAAGTATATACTGAACAACAAGCAAATTATGGAGATAAAATTTCATTTAATTTTACTGATGGTGATTTAATATATAGATGTTTTGTACAAGTTGAATTACCACAATTATTTTTTACTGATGCAATTATTAAATCTACAGATTATTTAAATTGGAAAAATAATTATTTATTGAAAATTAATAATCAATTAACCAAGTGGTCAAATTTATATAATAATTTAAAAAATTATGCATCAATTGAATTACAACTATTTCAACAATTATTAATTTTATTTTTATCAGATAATGTTACATTAAATAATATCAAAGAATTAGTAATTAGATTTAATAATATTAATAAAGCTCAAAAAAATAAATATGTTAATTTAATTGATGTTGATTTATATAATAGAATAAATATTAGTAGTTATTTATTATCAATTAATTTATTATTAACATATGAATTAGAAGTACCAAATAGTAATTATATTTCTATTTATACTATAAAAGATGTTTTGAATACAATGTATTTAACTATTATAGAATATTTAAAATACTATCATACTAATTGGAAAGAAAACCAAAAAGTTTATGATAAATTTGCTTCAGGTAATATTAATTTTGCATGGTCACAATATTTAGGACATTTTTATTTTACACGTTTTGAATTAGAAATTGGTGGTCAAATGATTGAACAATATTCTTCAGACCAATTACATATCTTTCAACATCATCATTTGAAAGAAGAACAAATTAATAATTATAATATTATGATCGGTCACCAATCAGAATTATATGATTTTAATTCAAATGTTAAACCATCTAAAATATTATTAATTCCTTTATTATTTTTCTTTACTAAAAGTGCTGGATCGGCATTACCATTAGTTGCTATGAAAAATACATCGGTAACTATTACATTAACAATTAATAAATTAAAGAATTTAATATATTTTAGAGATTGGGAAAATGAATATAATAATAATTGTATTATAGAAACAGAATATACAAATCAACCTGATTCTAATTTAAATTATAAATCATATAAATATAATATTACAAAAAAAACATTAACTTATTATTTAAATAATATTAATGGTTATACATTAGCTATATTATATCCACAATTATCAACAAATGATATTAATTTTATTTTAACTACATATGGAACAAATAATGTTATGCAATTAAATGATTGGATTTATTTTAGAAATAATATATATAAATATCCAGATATACAAAATAAATTAGGAGGATATGATCAATATATTGATTATAATTATTTATTAAATTTAATTAAACCACCAAAGATTAAGCTATTAACTGAATGTGTATTTTTAGATGATGTTGAAAGGAAAAAATTCGTTTCCTCTAAACTAGAATATGTTATTGAATCATTTCAAGAAAATATTTTTGATGTTAATAATTTACCTTTATTTGATGGTGAAATATCTATTGATAGACCTAATAAATATTTAAAATGGTTTATACAACCTAAGAATTTTTTAAATGGATTATGTGAATATGGCAAAGTTACTCCATATGACTATAATTATTCAAAATATTATATTAATAACATTTTTAATAAACAAATTATTACATTAAATCAAATTGAATTATTAAATCAACAAATTGATAAAATATTTTATAATTATGTTCAATCATATCAATCATTAAATCGTATATTACCCGATCAAGTATATTATTATACATTTTCATTATATCCAGAAGAAATTCAACCATCGGGTACAGCTAATTTAACAGTATTAAGAGAAAAAAAATTTAGATATGAAATGAACCAAAATTTTTTGAAAGAATATTTTACCAATAAATTAAATCCTAATAATGTTGGATTACAGTTAAAAGTTTTATCATGTAGTTATAATTTCTTTGTTGTTCATAATGGTATTGGTAGAATAGTTTTTGCTATGAGCTAAATAATAAAATTATATTATTGTTATTTTATTATTAAGTTATTTTTATTAAATCTTGTAAAGTTACTTCATCATATGAATCAATATTATCACGTTTAATATGATATACTTCTTCATCATTATCACTATCACTTGATTCATCAACATCTGGAAATACAGTAACTTCTTTTATTTCATTATCAATATCATCATCTGATGATTCAATATCAGTTATTAAATTTTCTTCTAATGGTTTTAATAGTTTCCAAGTTGATAAAACTAAATCTCTATAATTATAACTCATACTGTTTATGGAATTATAAAAAGTTTTTCTGTTTTTCTTTTCATAATACTTATTTTTATTAGCTACTATTCTGTCAATTTCTTTTATTTCATGATTAGTTAATTTATCTCTTAGTGAAGTATCTTCTTTTATTTGAGTTGCTATTGTTTCAATAAAGTTATATGCAGATTCAAATACTTTATCAATTATTTCTTTCTTTGGAACCATCTCAGGTTGTTGGGTTTCATGATTTATTGCTTTACAATATTCTCCTTCTAGTGACGTTACACAGTAACTGTGATTTTCTGGTTTATCTTTATCAAAATTTAATTTCCTAGCACAAGTAATTGGACCATTCATACCATCATTAGCTATCATTTTTATATCTTTTGTTTTAAATACAATCGGTTCACAACCTATTTTATTTATAGTATATGTATTGTTATTATTATTAACTGTATTATTTAATGTTTTATTATTTATAGTTCCATTATTTTTATTTGTTATACAATTATTATTATTCTTATTTATAGTTCCATTATTTTTATTTATAATACCATTATTTGTTTGATTATTATTTAATGGCACTATTTGATTATTTTTTATTGTTTCTAATTCTGTTTTTAATTTTGTTATTTTGTTTTCTAAGTTATTTATTAAATTATTATCAATTATATTTGATTTTTTATTACATGATTGTTCATGTCTCCAACGTGATTGTTTTGTTGAATAAATATTATTACAGTTTCTACAATTATATTTTTTATCGTTATCCGTTTGAATGATTACCGGATTACTTTGAGGGTTACCTAAATGATTACTATTGATTACCATAGGATTACTATTGATTACCTGATGTTTACTGTGGAACTTCTTGTTGTGGTTCCATATACT
>Ga0222713_10004685_pt1 | contig 13607 bp, 4 predicted proteins | sample C33_649DmetaG_FD_165061 | JGI IMG/M metagenome (GOLD analysis project Ga0222713, IMG submission 165061) | Estuarine water microbial communities from San Francisco Bay, California, United States - C33_649D | ecosystem: Environmental > Aquatic > Marine > Unclassified | place: USA: California...
TATTTTGTTCCTCGGATGCGAGTGATTCATATTCTTCGATGGAGAGTACCACATTAGATTCATTTATGTATTGCGTTTCAGTATTTGAACTTCGATCATAATCACTGAGTCCTTGCCAGACGTCTTCAGTGACTGTCTTGAGGGTCTCGATCTTCTTGATGGCTTGGACCGCCACGTTCGACGCAGTGAAGTCACAGTCCATTGTTATTTTGGCGACCGTGTAATTCATGAGACCCGCACCGTCCTGTTTCTGACCATAGCCAGCGATATTGGAGGTCGTGATGTAATCACCCGATTCAAGGGGTCCATTGGAGTCACACACCCAAATGGCACCTTCACCCACGGAGTTCACGATGACACGGTTATCGCCGAGTGTTTTAGGTATGTGTGATATCACACCACCATTAGTAGTTTCTATGCGATAGACTGTATTTGCTTCTTCGGTACTAGAAACGACACCGAAACACGCCTTGTCCTGTACCACGTTGGAGAGGGACACCACCGGGAGGGATTCGTCGATGGTGATGGCTTTTTTACCCGTGTCTAGACCACCGTTGAGTTTCACGAACTTGTTCTTACTGGCCGACACGATAAGACCCTTTTCAACTGGTTCGCCATTTTCTGGAACGCATTTGTGCTGTCCCGTGAATGAGGTCACCAGAGAACCCTGTGAACGAATCTGACCACGCACGTCCAGTGTATACGTCGGAGCCTCCCCATCCCCGAGGCCGATACCGACCCGCGTCTTGCTGAAATTGACGACATGGTGACCCTCGTCGCACCGACCCATATCGTAGAGTCGCTTGACCTCGTCGGCGGTGAGGGCGACGTCGTAGAGTTTGAAGTTGGAGATGGAGCCGTTGAACAATTGATCATTCGAATTGTTCGCACCAAGTGTCATTTTGGTATCTCCTATATCCAATGAAGAGTACGTATCAGAACCAAGTAAAACTCCATCTGCGTATATCTTACGCAAACCACTCGTGTATGTTCCAACTATGTGTATCCATTGTTTCTCAACTATAGATGTCGTAGTTGTAAGATTATTAGAGTATGCGAGATGGATTATCACACCCCCGTTGAAATATAAACCACACGATTTGTGGGCTGTTTGCAGACCCATCTCAAAAGCTGGTACATATCCAGCTTGAATAGCATTTGGTTTGACCCACATAGAAAATGAATACGCGTGATTTCCAGATAGAGAACTTGGTATACTTCCTCTGATGTAATCATCCGTCCCATCAAACACCAACGCCTTCTCAGTCGCGTCGTAGTACGATCCATTAACCATTCTCCCATCCAACCCCCTCCCCGACGTATCCTTCACTGTGCCATTCGCCGTCGGGTTCGTCGAGGTGTTGTATTCAACCACGAGCCTGTCCCGGCGGGGTGTGTCGTCCGCGTCGAGGGCCGGCCCGATGCGGGGCACGGTGAGGTTCTTCGTGAGGGTCAGTTGACCATCGTGGAGGGTCGATTGACCGCGCTCACGGGTGCCGAAGAGACGCCATTCCCTAAGAGATGTACCACCTCCACCATTACCTTTTGTAATCACGAGTGCAAAATATCTGTAGAATTTATTCGAATTTATGTCTCTACGTATTGGAGCATCACTCCCATCTGTGGAATTACCACTACTTGAGTATGATCCAAGAATAGAACCATGATAATAGATTTGTTCCCATATATCGTTATCTTCAGATTTCGCGTAGTAATATATTTCTTGAGGTAACCACCACCCACCAGCTTGTCTCTGAATAGTGAAGTGTTCCAATTTGATTTTATACGGTAATTTTAAAACTAGGTACTCACCCAAAACTGTTTCAGCTGCTAATCTATTAGATTTTAGATAATTACCCGGTGGAGAAGTAGAGTATCTCGCACCACCCGAAAGAGGATCCCAATAGAATATTGATGCACTTTTATCAAATACGTAAGACGGATAATAACTGGGTGACGCGTCAACAGATGCACTCACCTTAAAAACCCCGTGCCCCTCTATATAGGTCTCCGCAGCAGTCATCGCCCTCGGTGGAAATTCCTCCGGGGCGTGAGCCTCATCCAAGACCGCGAACCTCCCCTCCGGTTCCGTCGTGCCCACCCCTAAGCGACCCTTGTGCACGACGACTGACGACTCCACCCTCCCGAACTGGTCCTTTTGGGCATCCCACAGTTCGAGGGCCTGTTCCTCTCGGAGATACTTGTCGTACACCCGGAAGTTCGCAACCTTGCCGTCCAAACCTTCGCCGACCCGGGCGACCACGTCGAGGTCTTCTTCGGTGCCGTAGAGTTCCCATTCTGGTATTAACATGATAGTTTGAGTTCCACCAACTGTCGTCCCGATAATCCTGAAATATTTGTAATAACCCGTATGTGAAACTGTCAAAGTTTGATCTTTTAGGGTACTCGAAAATTGATGTATAAGATTCCAAGTTGAACCGTTTGTGCTACCGAGTATCACCCCACTTGTTGGAATTCTATCATTCCACTGAGAATTACCATCCGCATTTCCAAAAACGTACTTTGTTGTATTGATAGAGTGGGGTAGTTCTATTTGCAACCATTCACCGGTCCATGTATTAGAGCTTTCTGTTGTTTGAAACCCACCTTCACCGTAGTAAGGGTCATCATTTAGGTATGATATATTAAATGTACTTCCACTCGTGTATCGTCCTGATCCACTTGTCGTATTGTTTCCCAAAGGTCCCGATTCCCATGTGTGATCTAATCCGGTACTGGTTAATACTCCATCAAAACCATGTTCTGGTTCCGTACCTGTATTATAATAACTACTCGCACTCGCCACATACCCCCGCTGTGCCGGTCCGGTCATCGCCACGTGCGGATATTTCAGCACGGTCGACGACACTGGGAACCGGGTCGTGTCGTTCTCTTTGTGGCCGTAGTATTGGATTTCAGACACAACTAAATTAATATCATTATTAGTTCTCGTCACAACTAAGGCTAAATATTTATAAAATGCATCCGATAAAGTGGTGGAATATGTGTTTGTTGTACCCCCTGTCCAGACAGCCCCAGTTACATTCATAACTTGGGTCCAATTTACATCGTCATTAGAACCAAGAATTTGAAAATCTTCTGGATCCTGTTGATCAGTTCCATTACGGTTCGATATTGCCAGATATGATAAACGTAATTTATGGGGCATTTCGAGTTTAAGCCATGCACCAGTTACACCACCCAACGTGCTACTGGCATTATAAGCATTATTAGTACCATTAAATATATCGGTGGCGGACCCTGTGTGCCAGCCAGTTGTAGACAGAGTGTTGTCAAATGCATACCAAGCTAGCCAAGGACTACTTCCTAAGTCACTACTCGCAGTCACCGTGTACCCACCCTGTGAGTACCCCGTCATCGCGAACGGCGGGTAGTCCCCGAACGTGTCTTGCACGGAGATGTCCCCAAGTTTTCGACCGTCGAGGTAGCACGTGCGGACGCCACCGCCCCCTTGTGTGGCGTACACGAGATTGTGCCACGTGTTCGCCGAGAGGAACTGGTTATCGCCACCATCGATCCATCCCAAGTGTCCGGACTCCGTGAGTGAGATGGAGGTTTTGGCGTCGCCCTCACCCGCCGCGGTCCCCACGTGGAACAGGGTCGCATTGGAGGACACGTTCGCCGCGTTAAACCAGAGCGATACGGAGTGTGGGTGGGTCCCCTCCATTGCCAAGTCCCCACTGGTCATCGTGACGTTCGACGTCGCGAGGGACGAGAACTCCCACGCCTTCTCGGTGGAATCATAGGTCGCGTTATTCTCCGTGAGGGTGTGTCCCTCCCCCGAGAAGTCCGTCGCGGTCGAGCCCTTGTCGCCATCGATGTACAATTTCACACCCGTCGTATCCGGAAGGTTGAATTGTGACGTAATCTTGGTGTCCACGGACGTGTCGGGGTCCGAGGTTTCTTCGTAGCCGTAGAGTTCCAGATTAGCAATAGCTACGGCATCAAAATTACCCTGTAATTCTGTAATCTGAATTCTAAAATTATCATAGTAAGTATCTGTATTTATATTTAACTCGTTAATTTCGTCTGCACCCAAATTTTCTAAATTTGAAAATGAAAGTAAATTAGTCCACGAACTTCCTCCATCACTTCCCCATATGATACCCGAGAGTGGACCTCTTATAAAGCTAGCATTGTCTCTATTACGTATATATACACGGGAAAGTTTAATTTTTGTGGGAAGTGTTATACCAATCCAACTCCCATTGGTATTTTCGAATGTGTCAACATTAGTAGGCGAACCAGATGAATAAGTATCGGTTTCCGATAACCAGATGTCATTACCATTATTAGATCCTGAAAACGCATTCCATGTTTTAAAATCAGTTTTCGCTGAACTCGCACTCACCGTATACCCACCGCGCGTATACGTGTTGGTCGAGTCATTACCTTCAAACTCCCCTTCTGTAAAAACAATCTCCGGATACTTCCGCAAAGGCACAACGTGACGTGCGTGAGGTCCCGTCTGGTCCATGACCGTGTTCCCACCGGTGATGGCCCCCGACGCCATCGCGACCTTCCCTCCGTCGATCGCGAACGATTCGGTAAAGAATCGAAGCTCCGTGAGCGATAACGTCGCACTCCCGGTCGTTTTCGTGGTCACGAGACCGTACTTTTTATAGTTTTCGGACGCATTGACGACGACCGTGGTTTCCCCCGATTCCCAATTTTTGAGTTCGGTCCACGTGATACCACCATCGTTGGTCGCATAGAGATTCGCCTTTTCGATGTTCCCGGTGAACGTGAGGTGGCGAAGCGTTGTTTTGTATGGAAACTCGAGGGTGATCCAGTCGCCGTGTACCGTAGACGTGTGAAGACGCGCGGTACCCGGTACGTACACACCCGTCCCGGAACCACCTGTGTAATTGGACGACGCCGTCCAAGACGTCCCTGCAGACTTGTCGAATGCACTGTAGGCGGTGCCAGTGGATGCGGTGACTTTATAGACCCCGTGATTCGTGATGGTCGTCGAGGCACCCGCGAGTGCGCTCGGGGGCTGTTCGGACACGACCGCGAGTTTATTCGAAAAAAGACCGCCTGAATCTTGGAAGACCCCCGTCGAATCATTCCACGTGACGAGATTCGACCCGATGGTGGCGAGTGGGAGATTAGGTGCATACACGTCCCCCGAAAAGGTCCCCGAGGTCGCCGTGAGCGTCCCGACATTGGCGGTCCCATGGACGTCCAAATTGAATTCGGGATTACTTGTTCCTACACCCACATTCGAGGTCGCGATCACCTTCGTGGCCCTGGGAGTCGCGTTGGTAAAATCCAAGTAGCCATTTGGCGTACTTACTGGCATTTAATATATTGGGAGAGAATTATTAAATGCGAGTGACGAACACCGAAGGTGTTCTTCGCGTGGTTAGTTACGAGTAACTGCGTTACTCGGGTGAAATGTGAAATCGTATCATATGTTTTTCCAACTAAGTGTTTGTTCGTCCCATGCACATAAAATATCAGTGGGTTGTGGAATTGGTGGTTGCCAATGTAAATTTTCATCAAGTGTCCATGAGGGGTAAGGTCTTGGTTCAGAAAAATTATCTACATCCGAGTGATACGTGTATCCTATACCCGCGTAATTTTTACCTTGCGTTGAATAATAGGTTCTAACCCAAGTTCCACCTAAATTATGTTCGCACCATTCTTTAGTATCGCTACGAATTACTTGCAAAACTCTGTTATCTTCTGTATTTATTTTTGCGTAGTGTGGCATATACATCTAATGCACATTTTTTTAAATAAGATACCGAATCAATACAATACCAGACCCACCCGATTTACCACCGGTACCACTATTTGAACCACCTCCACCTCCACCTCCACCTGTGTTTATGGTTCCAGAAGTCGCAAAAGTTCCATTAGTGGTATCATTACCTGAAGCACCATTTCCACCTCCACCTAAACCACCACTCGCCACTGCTTGGGTTCCGCTACCACCCCCTCCACCTCCGGCATAATAAACCGTGGTGCTACTCACAAAGTTAAATGGCTTTCCATCACCACCACTTCCCGCCACACATACTTCAGTTGCATTTTCACCCGGTTGACCTGCACCTCCACCCCCACCACCCGATGCGTCAATACCGACATAATGAAAACCGGTGCCTCCATTCGAACCTTGTCCACTCGTAGAAAGTCCACCAGTAAGATATCTCCAAGTAACACTACCAGTTTGAGAACCCGCTGACCCACCTCCACCACCCGATCCACCATTATTAGCATTTACCGGATACCATTTATTATATTGTCCACCACAACCCCCGCCATATCCATACAGTTTAGTGCTAGCTGAAGTAATACTTGAATCACCGCCTCGAGAATTAGCTGCACCACCCGCACCGACTACTACAGTATATGTACCAGATTCAAATAAGTGTGTTGAATTCATCACCCCCCCCGCACCACCACCTCCTGCGTAATGAATTCCACCACCTCCACCCCCACCGACTATTAGTACTTCAAATAAACCGGGTTTAGTCACCGTAAAAGTTCCAGATGTGTCTGTAAAAATATGAACTCTGTAATTTCCATAGGTTGTGATAGCTCCACCCGTAGCATATGGGATTGTATATCCACTTATATTACCACCGTTTAAGTCCAAAACCGCCCTGGGTTCCGTTGTCCCAATCCCCAAACGCCCACCCTTGAACGTGACCACGTCCGGTGAGACGTTGAAATAGTCCTTTTGGTAGGCGTACAACTGCCACACCTCGTCGGCGGTGAGGGCTCGGTTGAAGAGACGGAAGTTGGCGATGGAACCGTTGAAACCTTCTCCACCATTTGTATTCGTACCAAGTCTTACCGTTGTACCTGTCATACTTAAAGTTTCACCATCACCGGTAGATGTTGATTCGGAAACACCATCTATATACATTTTACAGTTGCTACTGTTCCATACACCTCCATTTGATGTGACTACCAGGTGGTACCATATATCATTTGAAATAGATAATGTAGATATTAATTCATCACCGTATATACTAAACCATATCCGATTAGCAGTTATAACAATCGCGGAGTTTTGAAAAGTTGTAGAGTTGCCAACTGCTACTATATAGTCATATGTTCCTACAACACCGCTTCTTTTAAACCATAAACTCATTGAGTGCACGGGTGAACCCGTTCCAAGTCCTTGTGTCCCACTAATGTAATCCCCACTTCCATCAAACGTAAACGCCTTATACTCCGTGTCGAACCCGACATTACCGTTGGGTGTACCCGTCACGCTGTTCCCGGATTTATCCGTCACGGTCGAGGGCATGGACGTGTAATCCTGTCCATCGTAGTACACCTCCAACCAATCCGTGTTGGGGACGTTCGGCACCGACCGCATGATGACGTCCGTGCCGTGGGCTTCGGGGTCATATTCGGGGACGCCATAGTACTCGACTTGATCTATAGCAAAATAATTATTTTGACTGTAAATTTTTGTCACGACGAGTCCAAAATATTTATAATATATGTTTGTATTTACCTCGTATTCAGTTCCGGTAACTAAAGGTTGTTGTCCAGTTTTAGAGAGTAACTCCACCCAACTCGTATCATCATTTGACCCATATACTTTAAAATCTTCGGGTGCTCTAGTTGGATCATTCCATCTTGAGTAGATCTTGAAATGTTGTAATAACACTTTTGTTGGTAACTCCAACTTTAACCATTCACCATCCACGGCACCAGTTCCCAGATTTTTTGTCGGGGTGTCTGCACTTGGATTGTATGTATAGTCGATTCCATCATAATTAACGGCCGTGTCATTTACCCAACCTGCTGTATATGTACCGTTGTTCCATATCATATTGAATGCTTGGTATGCGTAATAACCACCAGTTCTTTCACTTGAAGCACTCGCCGTGTACCCACCCGTCGTCGCTCCAGTCATCGCCACCCGGGGATACTTAATCAACTTCTTAGACCGCACATACTCCGTGACCACGTTAGAGTTCAATTTGATAGAGGCGGTGTTGGACACCTTCTGAAGATTAAGGTTCCCCACGATGTCGAGGGACTCCGTGGGTGCCGTCGTCCCCACCCCGACATTCCCCGTTGTCGTATCCACAAACAGATTCGCCGTCCCGACCTCGACGTTCCCACTCACCGTTAACTCCTTCGAGACCTCGACGTTCCCACTCACCGTTAACTCCTTCGAGACCTCGACGTTCCCACTCACCGTTAACTCCTTCGAGACCTCGACGTTCCCACTCACCGTTAACTCCTTCGAGACTTCGACGTTTCCGGACACCAATGCGTCCCGGCCTACCGAGACGTTCGCCGTCGTTTGGAGACCCGTCGTTCCGTTCGTAGAAATGATCGTGTCCCCGGTCGAATTGTTTTCGTTCGTCACGTGGTCGAGACCGTACGAAGCCACGACTGCAAACTGTCCGACGGTCAAGTTAGACACCGTGACGTTTCCGTGAACATTCATATGAAAAAGGTTCGCAGAATCCATGGTGATAATTGAATCCGACGCGCTATTCAACGTGTACCCAATTTCCAAAGAGTCCTGCGATTCATCATAAATCATCGCGACATTGGCTTCGCCAGACGGGCGAGACATGATGAGACCGAGATCCACCAACGGGCTCCCGGCGTTATCCTTGCCCAACTCAATGATGGGATCCTTAATCTGAATGTTCGTCGTGTCGACGACGGTCGTGGTACCGGAGACCGTCAAGTTCCCGGAGACGATCACGTCGTCCTGAAAGGTCTTTTGACCCGTGAATGTTTTGGTGCCAGACTCGATGGCTGTAATTCTCGCGGAGTTTGCGGACAGATTGCTCTCCAAATTTTCAATGCGAGTCACGTTGGAGCTCAAGTTTGTCACACCTGTGATCGGAATGTTTGTCAGACCCGAACCACTTCCACTGAAAGTCGTCGCAGTGACTGTCCCGGCGACATCAAGAGCCGTCGAAGGGTTGTTCGTGCCGATACCGACCGAACCGTTCAAATAGGCGATGTCCGATGACGAGGCCGCAAAGTTCCACGGACCGTCGTTGGATATCTTAAATTTACGAAGATCACGAGTCAGACCCGTACCCGCACACGCGAAGCGAATAAAGCCACCCGTACCGACTGTGTATGGACCTTCTCTTTCGATGTCGTTGTGATAGAAGTAGCGAGTTCCGTCGATACTCACGGAAATGGCCCCACGTTCGTAGATGACGACGTACTTTCGGTAGCCAGTCTGTTCGATGGTCGCATTGACCGATGTGATGACTGTCCCATCGTAGGACAATTCAATCTTCTGAGGATCACTGTCTGTGTCGAAGTTCAATGTGTAGCCACCACCACCGATGGTGTCCGTGCTGTAAAACTCGAAGGACACACTACTCGATCCCGATCCGGTGGCTGGAGCTGCCATTTCAAATTCGGCGACCCAGGCATTAGGAAGTCCGAGACCTGTGTAGATGGCCCCGGACGCCAAAGAGATGTTACTGGTGTTGTAGACGGCAGAACCAGACGTCGTGAAGGCTCTCGTCGTGTCTGGTCGCTGATCATCGAATAATAAAATGCTATTGGCCTTGAAGATATTCAAAGAGGCATCGATGCCCTGGACACTCGCAACCTCCAACTTACCGACACGGAGCGTCGCATTCTTAATATCTAGAACACCAACTGAAGGTGACTGTATAGACATTTAATATATCGGGAGAGAATTATTAAATGCGAGAGACGTGGTTACGGAAAGACAACTCCTATGGAGTTGGGGCTTCGGGCCACATAGGATTTTCTGGGTCCGTGGTATTGGTGGGGATGTCCCGCAGGGCTTGGCGGTAGTCCAACCACGCCTGTTTGATTTCGGGTGTGGGGTGGGGATAGTCGATGGTTACGTACTTGTCTGTTTCTGAGAGCATGGAGTCACGTTTTATTCGTAGTAGTTCAAATGGTATAACCCTGATTTTTAAATCTTCGTACTTTGCTTTAAAATCTTCTAAAGATGGTTTTTGTGCGTTACCAATTATTTCAATCGAATCAAATGTACCGTCATGTTTAAAACCATCAAATTCATCTAATAATTCGTCGAGTGTTCTCCCGGTTAAATTTGATTCAATTTTCATTTATATATTATTAGATAATAATAATAATAATATTATTCTATAAACTCAAAAACCTCTATGTAACTTGTACCTGACCACACATTCAAGCCAAAGCGTGCTACCGTGCCATTCGTACTCGCCTCACTTACTTGAGCTGTTATGGAGATGGTTCCGCCAGCTGGAGTACCTGACAATGTATTTTCATCAAAGTATACACGGCTCTGACGCTGATATTCGTGAAATGAATTATCAATTCTCTGCCAATCTATTACCTCATTGGAAAAGTAATCCACAGAATTCGAATTAACTTTTATTCTACCATTTATTGCTCTATAGCTCACACTATTTGTTGCACCCATTGCTTGGGCAAGACATAAGTCTGCTCTTACATGTATTTTGCTATCTGAATGCACTCTTGTATATGTTACAGTCCATGAATCTTGCCAACCAGTAGTACCAGCATTGTAAATTACAGTACTATTAAGAGTGTATCTGAGATGACCTATAACTGTACGCTTTATGCTTTTCCCCTTAATAGCATAAGTTCCGTTCACATCAAGTTTTTGAGTTGGACTCGTCGTCCCAATGCCGACTTTACCATCGTTTTGTATCGACATTCGCAGGGTGTTTGCATCCGTCGTTCTGAATTGGTAATCACCATCACCCTTAGCGTAAAATTGCACACCCCCGTTTACGGTACTAAAGTTTTCTAAAATAGCAGCATTTGAACCACCAACTGTATGTTGAATATTGAAACCTTCACCGTTCGCATTTTTCAAGACCAAACCAGTACGATTAGATGTACTCGCATTTTCTATAAAAAGTTGTGCACTACTAGCCGCATCATCTACATAAATGTGGACCTTTTCAATCGGATTCGTCGTCCCAATACCGACGTTGCCCACACCATCAACGGTGAGTCGTGTTGAACCGTCTGTATCTATATTCAGTGGGTGAACACCATTCACCTTGATAGACGCCCCCTCACCCACTGTTTCAATTCTGACATCACTATCATCCGCGAAAGGTCCTTTGAGATCAATATATCCTCCCGATGGACCACCAAGTTCCATGCGTCCAACACCACTGGTAGATTCGACACGTAATTCTGCAGTCGGACCCTTCATATGAAGAAGGCTCGCTGGATTCGACAATCCAATCCCGACGTGACCAGTATCTGCGCGTACAATCAAGTTCGATGTATCAACCGTCAAACCACCCGCCACAGTCAACGCGTGAACATTCGCCGTTCCATGGACGTCCAATGTGTAGCCGGGGGAGGTTGTCCCAATCCCGACGCGACCGGTACTCGCATCAACCTTCAGTGTGTCTGTATCAACCACCAGATCACCCGATACGTCTGCGTTACCCAAAACTGTTAAAATAGTTGATCCACCCTCTTGGATGTAAAGGTTCGATCCAACACTCAAGGTGTGTTCGGGACTCGTGTTCATGATACCAACCTTTTGGTTGGATTGAAGTGTCAGAGGTGTCACTTCATTCGTATACGCCCCGGACGCCAACGTTACGTCAAGCTTCGACCTCGAAGCAGTCAATGTATCTGCCGACCATCGCGAAAGTTTCAAAGCAGCCTTCGAAGCCACGTTTGTACCCGAATCAGCCGGGCGAGTTATCGTGATCAAAGATTCTGGTGTTGTACTCGTCGTCTGACCTGTCACTAATAGATTAGCTCCGTCGTCGGTCACACTGGCGCCTTGTGGAAGACCATTGATGTACTGCTTACCGACGACATGTAAAGACTGTGTCGGTGACGAGACACCAATACCCACATGACCCGATGCATCGACCCGAAGACGTTCTTGACCACCCGTATAGATCGCCAATTCATCTTCACCTTCTTGGTTCAGACCCGTATTGGCGTCACCGATGGCCAAATCGATCAAGGCTGTCGTCGTCCCGATGGCCACGTTGCCGACCGTTTTCAACGCCACATCCGTCGCATTAAATTGGACCGTGTTCGAGGTCATGTTTCCATAATCAACCACCTGAGCAAACGTCACATTGGTCAAGCCACTTCCATCGCCACTGAAGGCTGATGCCGTCGTGGATCCAGTCGTTTCGAGAGTACCATAGATTTTGGTCGCGAGGCTCGCTCCCGGCTTCGGTGTCAATGCATTGTCCGTCGCGATGTTCGATGTGAAGCCGATCATCAATTCAGATTCATCACCTCGGTAACCAACCGCAACATTGGACCCGCTCGTACCAGTCGTCAAAATCATACCGACATTGGAATCGCCATTTGTGTTACCACCAGCCAATTCGATGATCTTGTCCTTAATGCTTAAATTTTGACTGTCGACCGTGAACGTTGTTCCGGTGACAAAAAGATTGCCAGACACCCGAGCATCTCCTCGAACATCCAATGTCTTTTGAGGCGTCGACGTACCGATGCCGACGTTACCATTCAAATAGGCAATCGACGACGCATTAGAATCAGCCGTGTATTGCCACTTATCACCATTGGTCAACTTAATGTCCTTGACCTTGGCTCCACCCGTGCCAGCAAAACCCACGTACTCACCCGTGTACGAATCTTCACCGTGGGTCAACGCATAGTGCATGACCAAATCATCGTCGATCACCACGGAAATACCACCGTACTCGTAGTTCACGAGCACACTCGCCAACGTGAGAGGGTCGTAATCGGTTCGAGTCTCTACGATTTCCGAACCTTGATAGTAAAACGAGAAACGATTGTTTACCGAATCGAAAACCAACTTGTACCCACCATGATTGTCCGACGCGACGGACGACGTCGGCTCCGACGTGTTGGAAAAACTAAAGATCAGAGCCCCCAAAACTTTGAACTGTATCGTCCATGCGTTCGGAACCTTAACGGGCCAATACACATAACCTCCTGTAAAAACAGTCTCTTGATTACCAGTGTCACGCGAAATTCCCGAAGATGCGGACACACCACCCCCGGGGACGGTTGCGGCGGTCTGGTCATCTCTGAGCAATACCATATTTCTCGCGGTCGTATTGATAGCAACATCTAGACCACTGATGTCTTGAATATCTAGCCTGGAAACCTTCAACGTACCGTCGAGTATTTCCAAAACACCATCCCCAGATTGGATAGACATTTAATATACCCACACAAAATTTAAATAAAGGTATGCCACATATGATTATCAGTCACCATGTCATATGGTATCATTGGTATCGGGGCCGTGGGACACAAATTCGCACTCAATCTCGACAACCAATTTGATATGCACGCGTACAATCGAACACCTGAAAAAATGAAAGAACTCCTGAAGTGTACGGTGAATACCCGTGGACACGATTCTATTTGTGAAATGGTGTATTCCATGAAAAGACCTCGTACGATCATGACTGTCGTTCCTCATGGTGAGGCGAGTGACACGGTCATCCAACACCTCGCAAAGGTCATCGAAACATCTGATACGATTATTGATTGTTCGGATGAACATTACAATGTATCTCGACGACGCGCAGACTTTTGTTCTTCGAGAGATATTAAGTATCTCGGTGTCGGTGTCGGCTCCCGTGAAAACCCAT
>Ga0222713_10004690_pt1 | contig 13600 bp, 10 predicted proteins | sample C33_649DmetaG_FD_165061 | JGI IMG/M metagenome (GOLD analysis project Ga0222713, IMG submission 165061) | Estuarine water microbial communities from San Francisco Bay, California, United States - C33_649D | ecosystem: Environmental > Aquatic > Marine > Unclassified | place: USA: California...
AGACACCATCAACGCCACCGCGCCCGTGGGTCTTTACGATGTCGCCCAAGTACTGTCCATTGATAGTACCCTGATCACGATCCTCAACCCGCAGTACAAATTGCACCATGTGCCCGGACCCAAGGATGGGAAGGTGTACAGTTTTGTCGTCCCCAAGGCGGCTATGCCCGCCTACGTGGCCTTTGCCGACACGTTGTATGCGACAACCGCACAGCGGCTTAAAAAAGCCCCACTGCCCCCGCCCACCCAGGTAGCGAGCAGCGCCACATCTCGGGGCAGCAATGCCTACCATACCGTGCGATCCGGGGACACCCTCGGGGCCATCGCCAAGAAATACGGGGTACGCGTATCCGACCTCCAACGCTGGAATGGCCTTCGTGGAACAACGATCCGCATCGGCCAAAAACTTAAAGTGCGCGGATGATGCCTTCCTTCGGTCGCATGGTTCTCCTCTCGGCCATCCTGTTCGTGGGCTGCCAGTCGGAGCCACAAACGGCCGAAGCTCGCGCCCTGGCGCGAAAGCACAGCCTTCCCAGCAGCAATGGAACCCACAACGAGCTGACCCTTTTTTGCGACCGTGCTCTTTGGGATGCAGACTTAGGGGTCATTCTTTTGGAGCAGTTGGCCAAACCCATGGACGGCCTCCCCATGGCCGAACCCCACTTTGACCTCTCGCGCATTGATCAAGACGCCACTTCCTCTCTGACCAAGCGATCCAAGAGCATACTCACCCTCGCCATTATTCCAGATTCGAGCAGCACTTTGGTTCTCAAGAATCTCTGGGCCGAACCGCAGCTTGTGGTGGCCATCATTGCTCCCTCCCAAGAGGCCTTGATTCAGCGCGTGAAGGCCAGCTTGCCCGAGGTCATTGCCCGATTTGATGCCCACGATGCGGAGGTACTTGCCCGCCGTATCGCCTCCACCCAAAGTGCCACGATTCCGCCTTCTTTAGCCCAATTTGGCCTCGCATCCATGATGCTACCCAAGGGCTTCAAGACAACCCTCCAACAAGATGGATTAGCCATTTTGAGGGAAGACACCAAAAAGAGCATTCAGTATCTCCTCGCTTGGGAGCAGGGGTGGGACGGAGAGCAGGATCCGAGCCAGGCGATCTTGACACGCCAAAATGAGCTGTTGGTCCGCTACTTTGAAGGCACCCAAGATGGAAGCCACCTCGCCATCGAGCCCCGCATTCCCGTGGTTCAAGCCTATGAATCCCTTGGAGGCACCTTCGCCTACTTGTCTCGGGGTCAATTTCGTACCGAAGGCGGTTTTGGGGGCGGTCCATTTGTCACGTATTCCTACATCGACGAAGCACAAGGGCGTATCTTGAATTTGACCTATTTGGTCTATGCGCCAAGCATGAAGAAGCGCAAAGTGATGATGGAGCTCGAGTCCTCGCTGCGCTCCGTGCGCCTTCAGTAAGGCCCAATCAGGCCGAAAGACCCCGAAGAATCTCCAAGCTGTGGATTTCTCCCATGCTCGAATGGTGCCAGCGCAAGCCGGTCAGTAATCCGTCGAGAAGTTCTTGGCGGAGGCCCTTTGCCGGGACCAAACGCGGATCCGAGAACCAGCGCATCAGCGCCCCAGTTGCCTCCGGGGAGAGCCCCTCGGGATGGAGCAATGGGGCCGGGGCGCAGAGTCCTTCACGCAAATCAAATGCCCAGCCCTCCACATAATGGGAGGGGTCTAACGCAAAGCCCAAGTGGTGTGCGACCAATGCCAAGAGTTCTACCGCGGCCATAGCCCAGGACGTCCCGGGCTGATCCCAGCGGGCCAACATCTCCACGACATCATCGTAAAAGTCCGGGGTGCTATCTCCTGCTTTGAGCGTTTTCAATAAGACCTCCGCAGCAAACAAGCACAATGTTTGCCCCACTGGGTCGCGTTGAATGTGGTTCCAGAGCGGAGTGGCCCGAACCTCGGAGATTTTTTCCAATTGCCCTTTGTCGCGGTGCGTCACCACGGCTTCGAGGGCCGTCATGGGCAAGAGAAGAGCAGGGCGCCAGCCCGAACGGCCGCTGCGAACACTGTGCACCATGTAGGATTGAATGCCAAAGGGGCGGGTCCAAAGTTTGAGGATATGCGCTTTGTCGCCATAGGCGATTTTGCCGAGCATCAGCGCTTGAACGCTATGAGTGCTCATGGGTTTCCGCGAACGATCACCCCCTGAACCACCGCAGTCTGGGTTCCAAGTGGGTCCGTAATCCAAAACAAGTAGATACCCGACGGCGCCCGCTCCCCGGAAAGGCTGTAGGTGTCCCAGGTAAATTGTCCCCCGGTGGCATACCCTTCATAGAGCAGCCGTCCGTTGGTGTTGGTGACTTTCACATAGCTTTCGGGGACGAGTCCGCGGACAGACATGGGTCCAAAATCCTCGGGCTTTAGCGGATTGGGGAAGACTTCGATCCCCGCGTAGGAGGCGGCCGATTGCGTGGCCGTGGCGCGGTAGGACAAAAGGCCTCGGTTGGTTCCAAAGTAGACCTCACCCGTCTCCGGGTCGACATAGATGGATTGCACCCGATTGCTCAGCAATGGACTGTTTTCCGCCGTGAAATGGTGGATGGTTTCCAAGCCATCGGCTGAGAGTAAAAAGACCCCCGCATCGGCTGTGCCAATCCACTTTCGATTCGCCCCATCCAGCGCCATACTCAAGATGTTCTGTCCATTCAGCACCCGCTGATTGATGCCATTCTCTGCGACGAGGAGGTACTGCGCATCTATGCTTTTGCCATTGAACGCATTGTACGGGGAAAAACACACCATCAACCCATCGCTCGTCCCCAACCACAGCTCTCCATCGTGGTCAAATACGGCGGCAGGCACCGAGGTGCTTGGGAGGTTTCCGCTCCCGGGGCCCCGGGTCAATCGCCGCGTCGAGGTGCTCGATCCCGAAACCTGAATGGCCATCCACCCCTCGGTACGGGACTGCAGCCAAAAGACGCCGTCTTCGTCCTGGAGGAGGGTTTTGACCGATTCCCCATTGAAGCTTCCCGCCGAATAGCCCTGCCATTGCTGCGTGGTAGGATCATATCGGTGTAGGGGCTGGGCAGAAAGGGCGTTGCTGACCCACAAGGCCCCGTCCTGGCCCCAGCAGAGGCCACCTGTCCGCACATCCGAAGGGCCTGAACCCGCCGCCGTTTGCAAGCTGGAATTGCTCTGGTTCCAAATTTGGACAAGCTGATCGCCTGAAAATTCCAACACCCCCTTGCCCCAGCTCGCCGCAAACCAATGCGTGGCATCACTCGGGTCAAATTGGATGTCTAAAATGTCTTTGGCGCCCCCCAATGCACTTTCCTGAATAGCCGTCCAACGGAGGCCGTCAAAATGGAGAATGCCTTCGTTGGTATAGGTTGCCGTCCACGTGGCGTCCACCGCTCCCGTCAAAACATTCAGGCCCACAGGCCCTCCCTCCAGCGCATAGGCTTGGGCAGATTGGGGATCTTGGACAGCGCGGTGCTGCGCATAATCCGGGTTGTCGATGAAAGTGAGTCCGCGGCCCAAGTTGGCCACGTACAAAGTTCCTGTGGCATCCACCGCCGCATCAAAAGGATTGAAGCCGGTATTGTTGCCAAATCCCGAGGACACCGTGGGGCCCACGCTGGCATCGAGGTTCACTTCCGTGACCCCGTAAGAACGCACGACCAAAAATCCTGATGGACGGGTCCGTAGGCGGCGCACAACAGGTTGATTCGCCGTATCCAAGGGCACGATTGTCCAGTTCCCCGCATGGCCGAACCAAACGTCCAGGGATCCTTCAGGCTGGACCAAAAAACGGCCTTGATGAACGGCGAGGTGAGTGAGCGGCTGATCCTTCCAACGGGGGTGTGGCACCCAGGAGGCCGGGAGGTACAAGGGGTCGCTCAATGACACTGCCCAAAGGCCCGAAGCCGTGGCCGCAAACAGGCTATCACCTTCAATACTCAAATCATACGCAGGGGTCGTGCCGCCATCTGCCCGAAGGAGGTACGTGCCTTGAACCACGCCATAGGTCAAATTCAATTCAACGATACCGAATCCTGTGGCCGCAAATGCGCGCTGTTCACTGGCAAACACCACCGCTCGAATCGCCGATTGTCCCGGATAGGCGCCGCTTTGAGGAATGTCCCCAATTCGGCGTACATCCTGATGTGACCAGATGTCCAGTCCCCCATCGCTGTATCCGAGGAGGGCCCTTTGACCCGAGGGCGAGGCTTCGGCACAGGTCAAGTCCACATCGCTCAATCCCTCCACCACGGTCGCGGCGGTCGTCACTTTATCGACGGGGTCATACAACAACAGGCCATACGGGCTGGCCACCAGCACGTCCTCGGCAAGCAAGGCGACACTGTGCGTAGCCCGAAGCGGAAAGTGTGCGCGCCATGTTCCCACAGGAATGCCTTGCGCCATCCCATCGGGAAGCACTGCCAAAAAGGCGAACACAATGAGGAAAAAGCGCTTCATAGAACAAAGATGCATTTTGGCGAAAGGAATCGCGGCATGTCGCCCGACTTTCTCCAAAATAAATACGCTCCACGGGCGGTTTTAAGGCCCATTTTCCCAGAAAATGGCCTCGTTTTCATCCCATAAGGGCCCTAGATAAATGCTATCTTCGCTCTATGGGCTGCAGTACATGTTCAACCGGGGGCGTTCCCAATGGATGCAAGAGCAATGGCTCCTGTGGAACAGGGGGTTGCAACGCATACAACGTCTTCGATTGGCTCTCCAATATGGCCCTCCCGGCCGGGGAGGAGGCCTTCCCTTGGGTGGAGGTTCGTTTCAAGCACGGCCGCAAAGATTTTTACAAACTCACCGAGCCCCTTTCCTTGCATGCCGGGGAAGCGGTCACTGTGAGCACCCCACACGGGGGCCACGATGTGGGAACCATCTCCGTGACCGGTGAGCTTGTGCGCATCCAAATGCGCAAAGCCCAAGCCGATCCCGCCCAAGAAAATCCTTTGGTGATTTACCGCAAGGCCTCGCAACGGGATTTGGACCGCTGGAAAGAGGCCCGCGACCGCGAGAACGATTTGATGCTTCGTGCCCGCACCATGGCCGCCCAACACGCTTTGGAGATGAAGATTTCGGATGTGGAGTGCCAAGGAGATGGCGCCCGCGCCACCTTCTACTACACGGCCGATGCGCGCGTAGATTTTCGGGCACTCATTCGCGAAATGTCCAGCACTTTTGGACTTCGCGTCGAAATGCGCCAAGTCGGAGCACGCCAGGAAGCGGGCCGCCTAGGCGGAATTGGCAGTTGTGGTCGAGAACTCTGCTGCAGCACATGGCTCAAAGATTACCGATCCGTTTCGACCTCCGCAGCCCGCTACCAGCAACTCAGTCTGAATCCGACCAAACTAGCCGGCAACTGTGGCAAGCTGAAGTGCTGCCTCAACTATGAATTGGACCAATACGCTGAAGCACTCAAAGCCTTCCCGAAGGCCCAGCGGGTGAAAACCAAAAAAGGCAAGGCGGAAGTTCAAAAAATGGACATCCTCACAGGCATGGTTTGGCTCGCCTATAAAGATGAGCCTGGCCGATGGGTCGCCATGCGGGCGGAAGATTTTTCGGAGATGGTTGCCCTGAACCAAAAAGGCGAAGAGCCTGCGTCGCTGGAAGAAAAAGAAGTTCAACCCGCCATGATTTCGACCGAGCCCGAACTGATTCAGCCCGAAGAGGACAGCCTGACGCGGTTCGATCGCCCAAAAGGAGAAGGCGGACGCAAAAACCGCAAACGCGGCGGCAAGAATCGCTCTCAAAGAGGTCAAGGTGGCGGAAACCGCGGCCGTAAACCCCAAAATGCGCCTCGATCAGACCATGGCCCGGCAAAACAATAACGCGTGGTGGCTAGGCCCCCTTTTGGTGTTGGTCGGCTGCCAAGAGGCCCCCTTAGTTCAGTCTGTCACGTCCTTTTCTGAGGACACATGGTACGCCGATAGTGCCATTGTCGTGGATGTGGACATCCAGGATACGCTGGCCGTCTACCGCGTGGACTTTCAAGTTCGCCACACGTCCGACTATCCCTACAGCAACTTGTATCTCTTCCGAGAGATTCGTTCGGCCCACCAGTCTGAATACCAAGACACCGTGGAGGTTCGCCTCGCCGATGCCCAAGGAACCTGGTATGGCACAGGAATTGGCGCCCTTAAGACCTTGAACCTTCCCTACAAACAAGCCGGATTGCGCTTCCCAAAACGGGGCATCTATCGTTTCCGCTTCCAACATGGCATGCGCGACGAGCCCTTGCGGGGCATCCGGGATTTTGCCTTGACCATTGAAGAAGAAAAGACCGAGTAACATGGCGTCGACCGACTTTCGCTCCTACGTAAAGTATTTCTGGATTTTCGTCTTGGGCAGCCCGCTCGCGTTAATCCTTGCGTTGCTCTTGACCTGGGCCGGGCTCTTTGGCGAACTGCCCTCCACGGAAGAAATTGCCAACCCTAAAAGCTTTTTGGCGACCGAAATCCTTTCCGCCGACGGCAAGCAAATCGGCACCTTTTTTATGGAAAATCGGGTACATGCCGACTACACCGAATTGCCTCCTCACTTGGTCAACGCCTTGATTGCTACGGAGGACGAGCGCTACCGAGACCATGCGGGCATTGATTTTCGGAGTTTGGGCCGGGCTGTCGTCACCCTGGGTTCGGGCGGTGGCGGATCTACCATCACTCAGCAGCTAGCAAAGCAAATGTTCCACGGCGAGGGTTCTAGCAACATCTTCTCCCGCGTTCTCCAAAAACTCAAAGAGTGGGTCATCTCCCTTCGGTTGGAAAGCAACTATTCCAAGGAGGAGATCATCGCGATGTACTTCAACCAATTTGACTTCTTGTACCAGGGCGTGGGGATCCACAATGCAGCCAATGTTTATTTTGGAAAAGTGCCCGCGGAATTGACCATCGAAGAGGCCGCTATGTTGGTCGGAATGTTCAAGAATCCCTGGTCGTATAACCCGGCCAAAGCGGACCGCCAAGATGTCGCGTTGGCCCGCCGCAACACCGTTCTGCGTCAAATGGAGCGCAATGATTTCCTCACGGAAGAAGAAGCCGATAGCCTTGTCGCTTTGCCTCTTGTCCTTGATTTCCAGCGCCAAGGCCACGACCAAGGTTTGGCTCCCTACCTCCGCGAATACATCCGTGCCTACATGAAAGAATGGATTGCGGAGCACCCCAAACCCGACGGCGGCACCTACAACCTTTACACGGACGGCCTAAAGATCTATACAACCATTGACAGCCGGATGCAACGCATGGCGGAAGAGTCCATGGAGCGCCATCTCACCAATCTGCAGGGTCTCTTTTTCCAGCAGATTTCAAAACGCAAGGCCGGCCCCTTTTACTTCCAAGGCGGAGATTCTTATGCGGAAGGCCAAAAAATCATTGCCCGCGCCATGCGCCAAACGCCGCGCTTTCGGCATTACCGCGATTCAGGCTGGTCTGACGCGCGCATCGTGAAGGAGTTCAAGACGCCCCGCGAGATGAAGATCTTTGCCTGGGGCGGCGACCTCGATACCGTGCTCAGTCCTTGGGACTCGATCCAATACTACAAGAGCATTTACCAAGCGGGGCTTTTGAGCGTTGAGCCCCAAACCGGCTTTATCAAAGCATGGGTAGGCGGTGTCGACTTCCGCCACTTCAAGTATGACGCAGTCAAGCAAGGGCGGCGCCAGGTCGGATCGACCTTCAAACCCTTTATCTATGCCGCCGCCATTGCAGACAAGAAGTATTCCCCTTGCATGCAGGTTCCCAATATTCAAACCTGTATCGAAGCGGGACAGTTTGGGCTGACCGAACCCTGGTGTCCCTCCAATTCAGACGATGAATATGGCGGGGTACTCACCTTGAAGCAGGCCATCGCCGGTTCGGTGAATACGGTCACGACATACTTGATGAAGCAAATTGGCCCCCGTCCTGTCATTCAAATGGCAAAGGCCCTGGGCGTCACTTCCGACATCCCGGAGGTGCCCTCCATCGCCCTGGGAACCGTGGATTTGAGCATCTATGAGCTGGCCGGCGCCTACACCGCCTTCGGCAATCAGGGTCTCTACACGGAGCCGATTGTCCTCCTTCGCATCGAAGACAAAAACGGCGTCGTTTTGGATGAATTTGCTCCCGAAACCCGCGAAGTGTTTTCGCCCGAAGTGGCATACACGATGGTCAACCTCCTCCAAGGTGTGACCCAAAGTGGAACCGGGGTGCGCCTCCGCCATACGGGTGCTGGCTATGGTAGTTACGTTACAGGCTACCCCTATGGCTTTGACAACCCCATTGCCGGTAAGACGGGAACGACCCAAAATAACTCGGACGGATGGTTTGTTGGCATGGTGCCAAACCTTATCACCGCCGTTTGGACGGGATGCCAAGACCGCTCCGCACACTTTGGTTCGACGACGTATGGACAGGGGGCTACCACGGCCTTGCCGATCTGGGCGCTCTATATGAAATCCGTCTACGCCAATCCAGACTTGGGCATTCGACGGGACGCATTTGATCGTCCTACTGGCCCTATCACCATCCCTCTCGACTGCGCCACCTATTTGTCCGAAAGCGCCGAACTCCGCGAAGAAGCGTCTGAATACAATTAAGCCTTTCCTCATGATTCGAAAAGTAGTCCCCCATGCAACTGCCGCCATCGAAGGCCTCCAAGACGGCATGACCGTCATGTTCGGCGGCTTCGGCCTATGCGGCATCCCCGAAAACGCGATAGCGGCCGTGCGAGCCTCGGGCGTAACGGGCCTCACCTGCATTTCTAATAACGCTGGCGTGGACGGCTTTGGGCTGGGCCTTTTGCTGGAAACGCGCCAAGTGCGCAAAATGATCAGCTCCTACGTGGGCGAAAACGACGAATTTGAACGCCAAATGCTTTCGGGCGAGCTCGAAGTCGAACTCATCCCTCAGGGCACCCTTGCCGAGCGTTGCCGCGCCGCAGGAGCTGGCATCCCCGCCTTCTATACCCCCGCCGGCTATGGCACCGAAGTCGCGGAAGGCAAGGAGGTACGAATCTTCAACGGCAAGCCACACATTTTAGAGCACGCCTTTGACGCGCAATTCGCCTTTGTCAAGGCCTGGAAGGGCGACGAAGCGGGCAACCTCGTTTTCAAGGGTACGGCCCGAAATTTCAACCCCATGATGGCCATGGCCGGCCGAATCACAATTGCAGAAGTGGAAGAACTGGTTCCCGCTGGCACCCTCGACCCCAATAGCATTCACGTGCCGGGCATATTTGTCCATCGCATCTTCCAGGGAGGTCATTTTGAGAAACGCATTGAACAACGCACGGTCCGTCCGCGCGCCTAAACCCATCCGACATGGCACTTGACAAAAACGGCATCGCACAACGCATTGCACAAGAGCTCCAGGACGGCTGGTACGTCAACCTGGGCATCGGCATCCCCACCTTGGTCGCCAACTACATTCCGGACGGCATCGACGTCGAATTCCAGTCCGAAAACGGCATCCTCGGCATGGGTCCCTTCCCATTTGAAGGCGACGAAGACGCCGACCTCATCAATGCCGGCAAGCAAACCATCACAGCCCTGCCTGGTGCTAGCTTCTTCGATAGCGCCACCTCGTTTGGTATGATTCGAGCCCAAAAAGTCCAGCTCACCGTCCTCGGCGCCATGGAAGTGTCCGAAACGGGCGACATTGCCAACTGGAAAATTCCTGGAAAGATGGTCAAAGGCATGGGCGGTGCCATGGATCTAGTCGCCAGCGCCGAGAACATCATCGTCGCCATGCAGCACACGAACCGTGCCGGGGAGTCCAAAGTCCTTCCCGCCTGCACCCTGCCCCTGACGGGCGTAGGTTGCGTCAAAAAAATCGTCACGGACCTCGCTGTCCTCGACGTTGACCCTGAGCGTGGCTTCATCCTTCTCGAGCGGGCTCCCGGTGTCTCCGTCGAAGAAATCGTCGCGAAAACCGCTGGCCGTTTAGTCGTGGAAGGCGAGATCCCGGAGATGGTGCTTGGCTAGGAGGCTAGGGATCAGCAAATCAAAGGAAAGCTCCTGCGCGCAGCGAAGTTCCACACCACAATTTGAGGGTAAAAGAGATTAAACGTTTAAACAACGCCGCCACAGCGCAAAGCGCGAGCTTTCTAGCCCTCTAGCCCTCTAGCCCTCCAGCCCTCTAGCTATCTAGCTCTCAAGCCCTCTAGCTATCTAGCCCTCTACCTAAAAGTTTAGTACTTCTTCCATCGCCGCGCGGACTTTGTCGGCGTTCGGCAGCAGCGTGGCTTCCAACATTTTATTGAGGGGGATGGCCGGGGTGTCCTCGGAGCCCATGACTCGGACCGGAGCATCGAGAGAACGGAAACATTCGGACTGAATTTTACCGGCTACCGCCTGCGCAAACGTGTTCGTGGCGGGCTCTTCAGTGAGGACGAGGGCACGGTGGTGCGCTTTGACCCGCTCCATCACGAGAGTTTCGTCCCATGGAAGAAGGGTTCGGAGGTCGATGATTTCGACGCGGTCCGCTAAGGGTTTGGCGGCTTCGGCCGCCCAATAGACCCCGCGGCCGTACGTGATCACGCAGAGGCTGGAGGAATCCGAGGAAGGTACCGCGGCTTGTGCGATGCGCGCTTTGCCAAAGGGTATAACGTATTCTGCGTCTGGCTCGATGGTTTTGGCGCCTTCGGTACCGGGAATTTTGGACCAATAGAGGCCCTTGTGTTCCAGGAGGACAACGGGATTCGGGTCGGCAAAAGCGGCCTTCATCAATCCTTTCAAATCGGCTCCGGTGGAGGGATACGCCACCTTGATGCCCCGAATGTTCGTCAACACGGACTCCACGCTGGAGCTATGGTAGGGGCCTCCCGAGCCATAGGCGCCGATAGGAACGCGAATGACCGCGCTCGCGGGCCATTTGCCATTGGTAAGGTAAAACGAGCGTGAGAGCTCTGTAAACAGCTGATTTAGGCCGGGCCAGATGTAGTCCGCAAACTGCACTTCCACAAAGGGCTTCAAGCCCACGGCGGACATCCCTACGGTGCTGCCGATGATGAAGGCCTCTTGGATGGGGGTATTGAAGACGCGGTCATCGCCAAACTGCTGGGCCAATGTGGCGGCTTCGCGGAAGACGCCACCCAAACGACGGCCTACGTCTTGGCCGTAGAGCAGCGCCTCAGGATGGGCCGCGAGAATTTCACGAATGGCAAACAGGGCACTGTCCACCATCACTGTTTTTTCACGGTCTTTGGGCTCCCGTTCACCGCGCTCCTCCGTGATAGGGGTTTCGGCGTAGCGGTACGTGAAGAGGTCTTCGGGACGAGGGTCCTCCGCCGCAAGTGCACGCTCAAAATCCGATTGTACCAAGGCCTTTGTCTCTTCCTCAATCTGGTCGAGCTCTGCGGACTTGACGCCCTGTTCAAGAAGGAAGGCACGCAACTTCGGAAAGGGGTCTCGGGTGGCGTGTTCTTCCAAGTCGTCGCGGTACCACTCCATGCGAACACCTGAGGTGTGGTGATTCAGCAAGGGAACCTTCGCGTGCACCAAATAGGGCTGTCGCGTTTTGCGCATGTTCTTGAGGACTTCGCGCATGGCATGGTAGCAGGCCGAAAAATCGCTGCCGTCCACTTGGACCACATTCAAGCCTTTGAATCCTTTCGCATAATCGGCCGCCGTACTGGAGCGGGTTTCTGCCGCGGTGGCCGAAATGTCCCACCCGTTGTCCTGGACAAGCATCAATAAGGGTGTTTGCTTGAGGGCCGCCATGTGAAGGGCCTCGGAAATTTCGCCTTCCGTCATGGCCGCATCGCCAATGGAGCACACGACAATGGGCTTTTCATCCCCCCACTCTTCCGTTAGGTGATGTTTCTCTCTGTATTGAATCCCCAAGGCTGCCCCGGACGCAGGGATAGCTTGCATCCCGGTGGCAGAGGATTGGTGGGGAATTTTGGGCTTGTCGTCGTCGCGCAAGGAGGGATGGCTGTAGTACGTTCGCCCCCCTGAAAACGGATCGTCGCGCTTGGCCAACAGCTGGAGCATCAAATCGTAGGGCTGCATACCAATGCCCAAAAGCATGGCGTCGTCGCGGTAATAGGGATAGAGAAAGTCGACCGGCTTCAACTGCAGGCTGCAGGCGAGCTGTATGGCCTCGTGCCCGCGCGAGGTGGCGTGGACATAGGTCTGGGTAATTTCCCGCTGGGCCTCAAAAAGTTCCGTCATGGCTACGGACGTGGCCATGAGGCGATACGCCTGCAATAAAGACGGATGAATGTTTTTACTCATTTGATGCTGCCGAAGTTATAGGTCAAACCGACCCCAGACAATTGTTTGAGCTGTATGCCCGGTGCGTCCACCTTTCCGTCCCCATTGCTATCTCGAACGGCGATGTCGCGGTCAAAGATACCTTGGGTTCGGAGCGTAATGCTCAAATGATTCGTGGCCTTATACACCAAAAGAATATCCGCATCCACATCGATGGAAAAAGGACTGGCGAGGTAGTTGCCAAAGAGGTTGGTCCGCAGATCCACCGCAAGCTTATTGGGGAAATTGCGTTTGAATCGCATGTTCATATAGGCTCCCATTTCTTGCCGAAGTGCCTGTCCGGGACTGAGACCAAAAAGACCCTGCGCTTGAAGGCGGGGGTCGAGGACCACCGTGTATTTGGCGGTGACAGGCGAGAAATAGAATTCCAAAAAGGCGTCCTTGTGGGTCAGTCCAATCCCAGCCAATGCATATCCAGGTGCCAAAAAGCGCGACACATAGGCCGTATCCGGATCGCCGGGTTTGGCAAAACCCTTGTACCACTGGGATTTAAGGCTCCCGAATCCAGAAAGCTTCCACATGGGTTGTCCGGAAATCAGGTGATCCACCCGGAGATTGTATTCGAGTTTGTCGTCAATTTTTCGAACGATGCCCTCTTGAAAGTTCAGGCCATATGCCGCATCCAAAAGGTGGGTTGCGGACCACTTGTCTCGCGCATAGTCGGCAGATTGGCGCAGGATAAATCCGGTATTCAAGGAATTCTGCCCCCCTGCATTCCACTGCCGTAAAAAGGTTTGGTTAAACGTGGCCCCATAGAGTCCAGAAAAAGTCCAGGGCCCTACCGTGATGGCCTCAGAAGGCAAACGCCTGAGCGGCTTGGGGGGTTGGGGGCTGGAGGGTCGGAGGGGGAGAGAGCTAGAGGGCTGGAGAGCTGGAGAGCTAGAGGGCTCGCGCTTCGCGCTTTGGCTAGAGGGTTCGGGCGTGCTGGCTTGAAGCGATGCCGACACCGCCCAACATACCAGACCTAAGAGGGCCCCGCGTCGAATCATCCCTTTTTGGCAGATAAGGATTGGTGAATGGCCTGGATGGCGGCTTGGCTTTCGGGGGTGCGTACGAGGGCGCCTGAAATAGCTGCGCGTTCCGCGAGGAGTTGATCCCAGTTTTCCGTGCCCTCCCAAAGGACTTTCTTCAATGCCCTTTGCGCTGCGGCGCTCTGCTGCGTGAGCGTGCTGGCCAAGCGCTCGAGGCCGGCATCCAGGGCGACGGCATCGGGATAGACTTCCGCGTAGAGACCCTGTTGTTGGGCCCATTCAGCGGATTTGAATTGGGTCGCATCGATCGCCAACTGACTCATCGCGCTCAGGCCCATTTTGCGTGCTACCGCGGGACCCACGACAAAAGGACCAATGCCCCCGGCGAGCT
>Ga0222713_10004695_pt1 | contig 13595 bp, 12 predicted proteins | sample C33_649DmetaG_FD_165061 | JGI IMG/M metagenome (GOLD analysis project Ga0222713, IMG submission 165061) | Estuarine water microbial communities from San Francisco Bay, California, United States - C33_649D | ecosystem: Environmental > Aquatic > Marine > Unclassified | place: USA: California...
GGGACCGCGCATTCACGAGCGCTTGGGCGGCCTACGTGTTGAGCAAATCTCTGTCGGCGACGGCCAGCGCTGATCCGCACCGCAGGAGATTAATGTGCGAATCCTCGTTTATGGAGCCGGCGCTATCGGCAGCGATCTTGGGGGCATGCTCACCCTGGCCGGTGCCGATGTCACCCTGTTGGCCCGGGGCGAGCAACTCAAGGCGTTGCAAAGCGCTGGAGTGAAGATTCATCGCCCTGATGAACCGGTTCAGACCATCCCGGTGCGAGCACAGGACGCATCAGCTGCGGGCCGCGGCTACGACTTGGTGGTCGTCACCCTCAAATCCATGCAATTGGCTGATGTTGCGGCTGATTTGGTGGACAGGTTAGCGCCCACAGGTTCTTTGCTAATGATTCAAAACGGGTTACCCTGGTGGTACTTCGAGCGGCACAAATCACCCTGGCAGGGCGCAAGAATCGGCTGCCTGGACCCTGATGGCGTGCTTGCCAGAACAATACCCTTGGATCGGGTGGTTGGGGCGGTCATCTACAAGCCTGCAACAAGCATCGGCCCCGGTGAAATCTTCCTGCCAAAGGTTATGCCGCCCAAGCTGATCGTGGGCGAAGTGGGCGACCAGCTGAGTGAGCGCCTGGCATCAATTCAAGCTTGTTTCATCAAGGCCGGCTTGGATACTGAAGCCACCACCAATATCCGCCTTGCCAAATGGCAGAAGCTGATGATGAACCTGATATGGAACCCGCTTTGCGCCATTTCTCAAGGCGCACCCGGTCATATCGTGGCATCGCCCCAAGCTCAGGCATTGGTTCAACAGCTGATTGAAGAAGGCCGTCGTGTGGCTCATACCGTCAATATGCCAGTGCAGGTTGATTCCGCTGCCGAGATCGAACGGGTGCGGAACAACTTCACCCAGAGCCCCTCGATGCTACAAGACGTGCGCATGGGTCGGCCCTTGGAAATTGATGCCATCCTGAATGCCGTGATCGAAATGGCCGATCTGGCCCACGTGCCCGTTCCCGGGCTAAAAATCATCTCTGGCCTGCTGGGCGTGATCAACCAGGGTCTGATCAGAAACCGGCAAGGTTATGGTCCGCTTCCATCAAAGAATTAGCCTTTAGACAGCACCCGGTTTCAATGACACTTTGTTAAGGTGCTCTATGGAACCGGGGATGTTCGATGGCGCAGCGCAGAAAGTTTTCCAAGGAGTTCAAGCTTGAGGCGGTCAATCTCGTAATTGCGCGGGGTCTAAGCCTTGCTCAGGCAAGCTCAGATCTGGCGGGTGCTGCAAAGAAGTCATTCTTCAAGAATTGTGAATCAGTCGCCACTGCCAAGTGTGAAGCTGCAACTAAGAAGAAGAAACAATCCGGTACAGCCAAGAATAGCTTTGAAAAGAATTGCGTGAAGGAAGCTGTTTGTGGTTGAGGACACTAGTCGACCTTTAGAAATAGCCGCTCGCTTTGTTGAGGCGTTTTTGCTTGAACGTCGATACACGCGCCGCAGTCAGAAACAGGGATTCGATCTTCGTCGCTCGCCAAAGGAAAAACGCACAAAATGCAGGAGCCGCATTGTGCGCCTGAGCAGTCGCTGCAGGGTTCGCGATATGATGAAACCGCTTCCCACTTCATCATCGTCATCATCGAATCGCAGGAATCCTCATGAAACGCATGCTTACCCTTGTCGCTCTCGGCGCAGCATTTTTGTTGGGCTCGGCTGGCTCGTTTGCGCAGGGCTTTCCCAACAAGCCGATCCGCCTGATCGTGCCTTACCCGGCCGGTGGCGCCACCGACATGATGGCGCGTCTGGTCGCGCAAAAACTCACTGACAGCCTCAGGCAGCAGGTCGTTGTCGACAACAAGCCGGGCGCCGGCGGCAACATCGGTGTCGATATGGTGGCCAAGGCGTCGGCCGATGGCTACACCATCGGTATCTCCGCGACCAACAGCTTCGCAATCAATCCGCACCTGACCAAAAAGTTGCCGTATGACGCCCTCAAAGACCTCACCCAGATTTCTATGGTCGGTGTCATTCCCAACGTGATCGTGGTCAACACCGAAGTGCCGGCCAAAAGCATTGCCGAGTTGGTGGCACTGGGCAAGAAACAACCGCTTGCCTATGCCTCACCGGGGCAGGGTACTTCGCTGCACCTAGCGGGTGAAATGCTCAACGAGGCTGCGGGTATCGCCATGACCCACGTACCCTACAAGGGCGATGTGCCGGCGATCCAGGACGTGATCGGCGGCCGAGTACCGGTGATGACCTCTAACCTCGCTACCGTCCTGCCGCACATCCGCAGTGGGCGTTTGCGGGCGCTGGCCGTGACCACCGCGAAACGCGCTATGCAATTGCCCGACGTGCCGACCATGATGGAAGCGGGATACAAAGATTTCGACATCAGCGTCTGGTTCACCCTTTTCGCCAGTTCCGGTGTACCACGCGACGTGCTGGAGGTGCTCAACCGCGAAACAGTGCGCGCCCTCAACCTGCCCGAGGTACGCCAGCGCCTGCAGGATGCCAACATCGAGCCGGCACCCACCTCGCTGGAACAGATCCGCGCATACACGCAGGCCGAGCATGAACGCTGGGGCCATATCGTCAAAAAAACCGGTGTCACCTGGGATTAACAGCGGGGACTCAAGACAGGATCTAAGATACACATGACCTACGACATTCAGGCGATTGATGCAGTTGTCAACATCCGCACTCCCGAAGCCCTGGCCCTGCAGCCGGACCGCAAGAAGTTTTATGTTGACAAGATGCGCGTCAAGCCGGAAACCTTTGAAGGCATCAGCCTCGAAGAAACTCTGCGCCGCATGGACGCGGCCGGCATCGAACGCAGCTTTCTGATCGCCGCCAAGGTCGGCGTCAAACATCACCCGGCTTGTTACCACGTCCCCTACCGGATGGTTGCCGAAGCGGTACAGAAATATCCGGCGCGCTTCTCGGGCTTGGCCGGCGTCGACCCGACCGAAGGCATGGACGGCGTGCGAGAACTGGAGAAAGCAGTGCGCGACGACGGATTCATCGGCGCCCATACCTATCCGCACTGGTTCGAGCTGGCCCCCGACCACGCCAAGTATTACCCGTTCTACGCCAAGTGCGTTGAACTCGACATCCCGATCCAGATGCAGGTGGGGCAATCGATGGTCTATGACCCGACCTATCCACGGCGCAGCGTGGGCCGGCCGATCTGCCTCGATGCCGTGGCCTGCGACTTTCCCGAACTCAAGCTGATTGGCATTCACGTCGGCATCCCTTGGGTTGACGAAATGATCGCCATGGCCTGGAAGCATGTCAACGTGTACATCGGCTGCGATGCGCATCGTCCGACTTACTGGCCAGAGTCCTTCATCAAATACATGAACAGCTTCGGCCAGGACAAGGTCATTTTCGGCACTGATTTCCCCGTGCTCGATTTCGAGCGCACGCGTGCCGACTTTGAAGCGCTCGGTCTCAAGCCCGACGTGCGCCGCAAGGTGCTGCGCGATAACACGCTGCGCATATATCGGTTGTCCGATCAGCCTTAATGGAGCGCTCCAACCTCGCGGCGGTACAGGAGGCGCATGCGCGCACCCATCCGCATGACGAAGCGCTGGTTGATGGCGCCCTGCGCCTTACGCACAGCCAGTTCGCGCAACGTATTGCACAAACTGCCAAGCACCTGCGCACGCTCGGCGCCGGCCCTGGCGTGCTGGTCGGCGTGGCATTGGGTGACCATGCGACCCACGTCATCATCATGCTAGCGCTGGCGCGCATCGGGGCGGTCTTATTGCCGCTCGATCACCGCTGGACGCCGGGCGAGCGCGAACGCGTTGCCACCCATTTCGGTGCGGCACTGGCACTGGTTGAGCCGTGCCAGGCCATCAGCGGCACGCCGTGCGTTGAGGTGAGCGAAAAATGGCCTGACACCGTCAGTCAGTGTGCGGCCGATCCCGTGATGGCGCCCGGCGGCGATGCGCCCCTGCTGGTGTCGCTATCGTCCGGCACTACCGGCCGCCCGAAAGGCCCGCGTATCACTCATGCGCAATTTCTTGCGCGTTTTCGTACGCACTGGATTGATCTCGGCTTTGTCGCTCAAGATTGTTTTGTCTGCGCGACTCCGCTTTACTTTGGCGCTGGCCGCACTTTTGTGTGGTCCACCCTTTATGCAGGCGGCAAGGTGGTGCTGGCGCCGCCTCCGTTCGACCCGCCCGCTTTGCTCGACACCCTCGCGCGGGAACACGCAACCACCCTGTTCCTGGTGCCCACACAACTGCGCCGCCTGCTCGCCGAGCATGCCGGCGCAGCGCCGCTCAAACGCTTGCGTCTCCTGTTCTCAAGCGGTGCCCCGCTCACGCGTGAAGAGCGACGCGCCATTCATGCCGAGCTCAACGCCTATTTCTGCGAGTACTACGCCTCTACTGAAGGCGGCGGTGTCACGTTGCTCAAACCAGCCGACATCGACAAGCATTCGGATACCGTGGGCCGTGCCATCCATGCAGTCGACGTGGAGATCGTCGATGCGCACCACCAGCCAGTGTCCCCCGGCACCGTGGGCCTGTTGCGCTATCGCAGCCCGGGTTGCGCGATTGGTTTTTACCGCGATGACGAGGCGTCGCAGGAGGCGTTTCGCGACGGCTGGTTCTATCCCGGTGATCTGGCGCAGCTCGACGCGGCCGGCTATCTCACGCTAGCCGGGCGTGCCAAGGACATGATCATCCGTGGCGGGATCAACGTGTACCCGGAAGAGGTCGAGGCCGCTCTACAAGCGCACCCCGCCGTGCGCGAAGCTGCTGTGGTCGGCATGCCATCCGTTGATCTCGGCGAGGAAATTGCTGCATTCATCGTCTCCGATACTCCAGTGGAGGACACAGTCCTGCGCGACTGGTGCGCCGCGCGGCTCGCGCCCTATAAGGTGCCGCGTGTGTTTCGTACCATTGCCGATCTGCCGCGCAACACCTCAGGTAAGGTGCAAAAGGCCCAGCTCAAGACCATGCTCTAGCGAAAGCCCTCGCATGCTCAAGATCGAGCGGGCCTGTGAGGCGGTACTTGTGCCATAGCGGCAGGGAGCCCTTTGCTATGCTCAGTTTGTGACAAGCTTGAAGCGGACTGGATTACCGTTGTGGCTAGCAGCAAATCTTGCCTCACAACAGCCTATCTCGCTGCACCAAAGTAGTTGAGTTGCATCTTACGCCGCTGAAGTTGATCTACCGCATCGCTGCATTGGTGTCACCACCTTGTACTCATCGGCATCGCCATTTCGGTGAACTAACACCAAACGCACGGCCCAATACTTCTGGGCTGTGCTGATTGCGAATATCTACGAAATGTTCCATCTTGTATTCCCCATCTGTGTCAGGCCCATGCGCATCTTCATCACTATCATCCACAATGCCGCTAATAGGCACACCGTCGATGACATCGGGGTGATCGCAGTCACATCGCAGATCACCCCAAAATTCAGCGAACATGGTGACTTTGGCAGCCTCATACCTATGTAATATTGGGTTCCAAGCGATTGGAATTTCTATCCCTTTTTTTCGGTAATCCAACTATTCCCATACAGGATACAAACATGCTTAGATTCCCGTTTATTCGTAGTGTCGTATTGGCCGTCGTGATCGGCGCCGCTGTGCATGGCGTCGCGCAGGCGCAGGCGTTTCCCTCCAAGCCCATCCACCTGGTGGTGCCGTTCGCCCCGGGCGGATCGTCTGATGTGCTGGCGCGATTACTGGCCAAGGAGATCGAGCCACGGGTTGGTCAGACCATCCTGGTCGAAAACCGTGCGGGCGCGGGTGGCAGCGTCGCTGCGGGTTATGTGGCGAAAGCTCCCGCCGACGGCCACACCATCCTGTTGGTCGCGGCCGGCCATGCCGGCATGAGTGCCTTGTACGACAAGCTGCCGTTCGACCCGGTGGCGGATTTCGCCCCGGTGATCGGTCTCACTACGGCGCCGGTCGTCGTGGCCGTGAACGCGCAATCACGCTTCAAGTCCTTACAGGACCTGGTAGCGGCGGCCAAGGCCGAGCCCGGTAAGCTCAACTGCGCCGGCGGAGGCGGTGGCGCCACGGTGACCAACCTCGCGTTCGAACTGCTCAAGTCCGAGCTCAAGCTGACCATCACGGCTGTGCCGTACAAGGGTTCGGCCCCGGCGCTGACCGCATTGATCGGCAACGAGATCGATTGTGACTCCGACGCAGCCGCCTCCGTGCTGCCGCTCGTCCAGTCGGGCCGGTTGCGCGTGCTGGCTGTTTCTACGGGCAAGCGGATCGACCTGCTGCCTGACACTCCGACCATCGCGGAAACCGTGCTGCCCGGCTTCGACGTGTCGATCTGGACCGGTGTGCTGGCGCCCAAGGGCACGCCGACTCAGGTCGTCGATCGCCTGTATCGCGAGTTCAACACCGCCATGGCCTTGCCCCAGGTGCAGGAGCGACTCAAGGCCATGGCATCGGCTCCGATGGGTGCGGATTCCGCCACATTCGGCCGCTTTCTCGCCAGCGAGACCCGGCGCTGGGGCGGCGTGATCAAGCAACTGGACCTCAAGCCCTGAACGGGAGGCATACACCATGCGCGTCGTATTCGCCTTGTTCGACACCTTGAACCGGCGCTCGCTCGGTTGTTATGGTGGCAACACAGTCAAAACGCCGAATTTCGACCGGCTGTCGAAGCGGTCCGTCACCTTCGACCAGCACTGGGTCGGCAGCTTGCCCTGCATGCCGGCCCGGCGCGAGATCATGACTGGGCGGCACAACTTCCTTCATCGCTCGTGGGGGCCGCTCGAGCCATTCGACCATGCCTTCCCAGAGATCCTAGGCCAGCAGCGTGGCGTCTATTGCCATCTGGCGACCGATCATGCGCACTACTGGGAAGACGGCGGCGCGACCTACCACACCCGATACGACAGTGCCGAGTTGATCAGGGGCCAGGAGGCTGACGCGTGGAAGGGCATCGTCGAGCCCGATGCCGACAAGTGGTCCAAGCAGTACCACTCTTTGCAATACAGCATCGCGCGGCGCCACAAGAACCGTATCAACATGGCGAACCGCGAATACATCACCAAGCCCGAGGACTACCCGGCGGCGCAGACCTTCAGCGCTGGCATCGCGTTCATCGAACGCAACATCACGGCCGACAACTGGTTCCTGCAGATCGAGACCTTCGACCCGCATGAGCCGTTCGACGCTCCGATTCCGTACCGCGACGACTATCCGACCGACTACCGCGGTCCGACACTGGATTATCCGAACTACGGCCCGGTCAAGGAGGCGCCTGCCGAGGTGGCCGAGTTGCGCGCCAACTACGCCGCCACGCTGGCTCACTGCGACTACCAGCTTGGCCGACTGCTCGACCTGTTCGACCGGCACGACATGTGGAAAGACACGGTGCTGGTGCTGGGCACCGACCATGGCCTGCTGCTTGGCGAGCAGGAGATGTGGGGCAAGCTGGTCATGCCGGTATACAACGAAGTGGCGCATATCCCTCTGATGATCTGGCACCCGGACCACGCGGCGCAGGCCGGCCAGCGCCGCAGTGCCTTAACTCAGACCATCGACCTTATGCCGACATTCCTGGACCTGTTCGGCCTACCGGCGCCGGTAGAGGTGCAGGGCAAGTCGCTCTTGCCGCTGCTGGCCGACGATCTGGCCCGCATTCGCGACGCGGCCTTGTATGGGCAGCACGGCTGTGCCATCAACCTGACCGACGGGCGCTACACGTATTTCCTGTACCCGCCCAATGTCAAGGGTGGCAACTTGCACAACTACACTTTGATGCCGACCCACATCAAGAGCCTGTTCAGCATCGGTGAACTGCTCGACGCGACGCTGGCCGAGCCGTTCAGCTTCACCCGCGGTCTGCGCGTGCTCAAGGTGCCGTGCACCGAAAAGTCCCCGGTGTTCAATCGCCAGGGTTCGGGGGTGCAAATCGACTGCAAAACGCGACTTTACGACCTGGCCAACGATCCGGGCCAGTTGCAGCCGATCGACGATCCGCAGGTTGAGGCTCGGCTTTTGCGGCAGATGATCGTCTTGATGCGGGCGACAGATGTGCCAGCGGAGATCTTTGCGCGCTTTGCACTGGATCCGGAGGCGGTCGACGATGGGGCGCTTGTGCTGGGGATTCGGGACACACGGCAGGTGCTGCCGGGCTGAGCTGACACATTGCCCGCAGGCTTGGGATATCTAGAAACACGGCCAAATGGCTCAGGAGCACCATGTTGTACGAAGAGCCCAGATAGTGCATCTGTGGTTTATTGGTCTATAGTGACCAATATCGCCACATAGCGGCTCATAGTTAAACCCTTGACATGGTGGGGGTCGTTGGTTCGAGTCCAATCGCGCCTACCAATGAAATCAATGACTTGCGGCACTTCAGTTGCCGTTTTTCATTTGTGGTGTGAAAAAAATGAAAACAAATTGCAGGCTCTTGGCTTTTGGTTGTTCCAGTAGTCAAATAATCCTAACCACCCACCTCGTCCTTCTCGTACTTCTTGAGGAATGATGTCTTAGCAGCAACTGCCAGTTTTTTCTCCGTGGCAACAGCTTGGCAAGGTAGCCTCTTGAACTGGGACGGATGTTCCCAGGGTCAGCCACACTCTTCAGATGCAGACAGCTTGCTAGTCAAATATCGGATTCGAACGCTAAGGCAATATTAGTCGTTCGTTTTCTCTGCTGCCTCGCGAGATGCCGGCAAATTGCTGGAAATGTTCAACGTTTGTTGTATCGACTGTAGAACTGGGCGCCCATGCCATTCTGTCATCTGACTGCAACAACTTGATTGGCGAGGCGTGTCAATAGCGCTAGGTCAGACCAGGTGAAAGTGTTCGAACACCAGGGTTACAAATCCAGCCGATGGCTGAATACTTTGGCAACCAGAGGCTAATAAATCCCCTGGGGTATCGCCATCGTGTCTACTTGACTAGCACTGGAATCTTGGTGAGCATATACGGGGGATCACATTTTGACGATTCTTGCGAAACAAACAATACTCGCGTCACAATGCCGATGTTTTTGGGCAGAACTCACGACATTCCAGGATGGGGGAGGGGCAAGCAGAAAAAGAAAATCGCCTTCTTTTTAAAGCGCTTAAGTGTTACTGCAAATCACATTTCCAGATAAAAATGTGTACCCACGGATCAACATCAACCATGAACAGGAGAATTTGAGTGACTACAACATTTCGCAGTTGGCTGCTCTTAGCCACCATGGTCGCCACCCCACTGCTCGCCAGCGCACAAGGCCAGACTTTGCGTTGGGCGGCCCAGAACGATATCTTGACGCTGGATCCCCACTCGCAGAACAACGCGACAACCAACAATATCATGAGTCATACCTATGAGACGCTGGTGACTTATGACAAGAACTACAAGCCTCAACCAGCCCTGGCAACCAGCTGGAGCCAGACCAGTCCTACAAGCTTTCGCTTCAATTTGCGACGCAATGTCAAATTTCAGGATGGAAGTCCTTTTACCGCTGACGATGTGATTTTTTCTTTTGATCGTTCGCGTGTTCCTCCCGGCACTATGACCATCTATGTTGGCGGTGTGAAGGAGATCAAAAAGGTTGATGACCATACTATCGATGTGATTACCGATGGGCCCAACCCGGTACTGCTCAACAACTTCACCTATTTTTTCATCATGAGCAAGACCTGGGCAACTAAAAATCGCACCGAGAAAGTTCAGGACTTCAAGGCAAAAGAAGAAACCTTTGCTTCCCGCAATACCAATGGCACCGGGCCCTATATTGTCAAGGAGTGGGTGCCTGACCAGCGTGTGGTGCTCACCCAGAATAAAAATTGGTGGGGCAAGGTGGAGGGAAACGTGACCGATGTCATCTATACCCCCATCAAGTCTGATCCGACACGGGTTGCAGCGCTGATTGCCGGGGACGTCGACGCCGTCACTGATCTGCCTACTCAAGATGTGCCACGATTGCGCAGCAACAATAACCTCTCGGTCCTTGACGGACCTGAGGTCCGCACTATCTTTATAGTGCTCGATCTTGGCAGCCCAGAATTGAAATACGGTCCTAAGGGCCCCAACCCCTTCAAGGACCTGCGTGTGCGTCAAGCCCTCAATATGAGTGTTGACCGAGCAGGCATACAACGCACCATCATGCGAGGCCTGTCCATTCCTGCAGCACTCATGGTGGCGCCTGGCGTCAATGGCTATCTGGAATCAGCCGACAAGCCGGCAGCGGTCAACGCGGAAGGCGCCAAAAAGCTGCTGGCTGAGGCAGGTTTTCCCAATGGTTTTGACTTTACCCTCGATTGCCCTAACAACCGTTATGTAAACGATGAAGAAATCTGCCAGGCCCTGGTCAATATGTGGGCCCGAATAGGTGTCCGGGTCAAGCTCAATGCCATGCCCTTTGCCACCTTTGTTCCCAAGTTTCAGAATTTTGATTCCAGTGCCTATATGCTGGGCTGGGGCGTTGCCACCTACGATGCCCAATACACTTTGCAATCGCTTATTCGTACTCGTACCAGCGGCCCTGACGGAAACTTCAATTTTGGTCGCATAAGCCATCCGCCACTTGATGCTCTGGTGGATCGAATGAAGACTGAAGCCAACCTGCAAATTCGTGACCGCCTATTGCGCGAGGCTCTAGACATGACGCGTGATCAGGTGCTGGCTATCCCGTTGCATCACCAGATGCGCCCTTGGGCCATGAAGAAAAACATCACCATGGTGCATAACTCAAACGACGCACCCAAGATGTTTTACGTGACCAAAAAATAAGACTTAGGGCCACCAGCCCTAGCCTTGTACATGGTGGCAGGCTATCTGTATGCCTTGAAAGTGGCGTAACTCGGGAGTCTGTTGCGAGCAAACCGCTGTAGCCTGAGGGCAGCGCGGGTGAAATGCACAGCCTGATGGTGGTGACAATGGGTTGGGGACTTCGCCCTGGATTGGGGCTCGCGATTGCAGGCCCTTTTTCATTTTTGGGATGGATGCCAGCAACATGCGTGTGTAGGGATGTTGGGGCTGTTCAAACAAACGTTGGGTAGGTACTACCTCGACGAGTCGCCCCAGGTACATCACCCCAACGCGATCACTGACATGGCGCACCACCGCCAGGTTATGAGAAATGAATACATAGGTCAGGCCGCGCTGAGATTGAAGGTCTTGCATCAAGTTCAAAACCTGCGCTTGTACGCTGACATCCAGAGCCGAAGTGGGCTCGTCGCACACCAGGAACTCGGGTGCAGCGGCCAGCGCGCGAGCAATGGAAATGCGCTGGCGTTGACCGCCAGAGAACTGGTGTGGGTACTTGGTGGCGTCCTTTGGATTAAGACCTACTGAGTGCAGCAATTCCGCAACCCGGCCATGGCTCTGGGCAGTACCTAGTTCGGGAAAGTGCACCCGCAAGGGTTCAGCCACAATGTCCTGCACTCGCCAGCGCGGGTTCAAGCTGGCATAGGGATCTTGAAAAATCATCTGAATTCGCCGACGAAGCGCTCGCGCCTTTGCGGAGTTCAAGGTCTGCACCAGGTCTTGCCCGTCAAACTCGATCCGACCACTGCTGGGTCGATACAGGCCAACCAATAAACGCGCCAGCGTGCTCTTGCCGCAGCCTGACTCGCCCACCAAGGCCAGGGTTTTGCCACGTTCGATTTGCATCGTCACGTCGTTTACTGCATGGACTATCTTGCGTCCCTCACGGTTCACCATTCGTTGCAGCCATGGGGCTGATACATCAAAGCGCTTGCTAAGCCCGCTGATCTGAACCAATGGCTGGCTGATCATGCCCGCTCCTCGTCTGAGGCCTGGCCGAGTGGCAAGGGATTCCAGCAGGCCAGTTGCGAGCGAGCTGAACAGGTTTCAAGCAGTGGCACCAGACTAGTGCAATCAATCATGGCTCGATCACAGCGCGGGTGAAAGGCGCAACCGCCTGGCATATCACTTAGGCGCGGCATGTTCCCGGGCACATACTGCAGGCGCTCGACTTGAGCTTCCGCGCGCGGAATCGAAGCCATCAGTCCGCGGGTGTAGGGATGGCGCGGGCTCTCTATGATTTGTTCTACCGGGCCAGTTTCGACCACCCGGCCCGCGTACATAACCGCTACCCGGTCTGAAGTTTCTGCAATCACGCCCATATCATGGGTGATCAGAAGCACCGCAGCATGGTGCTGCCGGCACACACGGACCAAGAGCTCAATGATCTGGGCTTGGATCGAGACATCCAGCGCTGTGGTTGGCTCGTCGGCAATGATCAGCTCTGGCTCAGCAGCGAGCGCCAGCGCGATCACTACCCGTTGCCGCATGCCACCCGAAAACTGATGTGGATATTGGTCTAGGCGCTCAGCGGCCGCCGGAATGCCGGTATCCTCCAGCAACTCGACGGCTCTTTGCCGTGCCTGCGCAGCCGTCATCGGCAAATGGGTCAAAATGGTCTGTGTCAGCTGCTGCCCTATGCTGTACAGCGGATTCAGCGAGGTGAGCGGGTCTTGGAAGATGGCGCCAATGCGTTTGCCGCGAATCTGCCGCATGGCCTGCGGATTCAGGCCACTGATGCGCTCTCCGGACAACCTTATCTCACCGCCCACCACGCGCCCAGGCGGCTCGAGCAGATCGAGTATGGCTGCTCCGGTCAGCGATTTGCCGGCACCCGACTCGCCCACTACCCCCAGTATTTCGCCTGCATCGATGTGCAGATTGATATTTTTAAGTGCATGCAGCACGCCGTGTCGGGTGGGGATATCCACCGAGAGATTCTTGATATCAAGCAAAGACAAGGCCGATATCCTTAGTGAAGTTTGGGGTTAAGGGCATCGCGTAGCCAGTCGCCAATGACATTCACCGATAAAGCGATCAAGATCAGCATCAGCCCTGGAAATACCGTGATCCACCACTCGCCTGAGAAAAGAAAATCATTGCCAATGCGAATCAGCGTACCCAGCGAGGGTGAAGTGGGTGGTGTGCCCACACCCAAAAATGACAGGGTGGCTTCGGTGATGATCGCGGTAGCTACCTGTAGCGTAGCAAGCACCAGCACCGGCCCCATCACATTGGGCAAGATGTGGTGCAACATGATGCTTGGGCCCGATACGCCGATCACCCTGGCAGCCTGCACGTATTCTTTCTTATGTTCGACCAAAGTCGCTCCACGCACTGTCCGGGCGTACTGAACCCAGCCAGTCAGAGTGATCGAAGTGACAAGCACCACAAACGAAAACGATGCATGCTCGCTGCCCAAAAAGGCCCGGCCTACGCCTGAAATCAGCAGAGCCACCAAGATCGATGGAAACGACAGCATCACATCGCAGACCCGCATGATGAAATTGTCAAGCCATCCCCCAGCAAATCCAGACCAAAGGCCCAGGCTGACGCCCAGAAACAGCGACAACACCACCGAGGTCAGGCCTACTGAGAGCGAGATGCGCGAGCCATACAGCAGCGCAGACAAAATGTCGCGCCCCTGATCATCGGTGCCCAGCAAATAAGTCCACTGACCCTGGGCTAACCAAACCGGGGGCAAAAGCGCGTCCGACAAGTGCAGACTGGCTGCATCAAAAGGATTGTGTGGCGCCACCCAAGGCGCAAAAGTGGCCCCCAGTACACACACGCTGGCCACTGCCAGTGCGACCCAAGCAATGGGAGTTTTGCTGAAGGA
>Ga0222713_10004698_pt1 | contig 13593 bp, 16 predicted proteins | sample C33_649DmetaG_FD_165061 | JGI IMG/M metagenome (GOLD analysis project Ga0222713, IMG submission 165061) | Estuarine water microbial communities from San Francisco Bay, California, United States - C33_649D | ecosystem: Environmental > Aquatic > Marine > Unclassified | place: USA: California...
CTGGTGCTGTGACGATTGGAATTGATGCAACAGTTGCGACGTTGACTGGTACTCAAACTCTGACAAACAAGACGATCAGTGGCGCAAGCAATACCCTGTCAAACATTGGCAACGCAAGCTTGACAAACAGTCAAATTACGCTTGGTACAACCAACATTGCTCTTGGTGGTACATCACTTACCCCTGCTGGATTGACCAGCGTAACGGTGACTCAGAACCCAGTTGCGGCGCTTGACTTGGCGACCAAACAATATGTGGACACTTTGGTTTCTTCTGGAATTACCTTCCACGCTCCAGTCAAGTATGAAGTGCCATCAGGCAACTTGACTGCTACTTACAACAACGGTGCGGCTGGTGTTGGTGCTACGCTGACCAATGCAGGTTCTTTGGTTGCGTTCACTCCAGATGGTACGGTTGCTTCAGTTGCTGACCGCATTTTGATTTACAACCAAACCAACCAAGCGGAGAACGGCGTCTACGTTGTGACGACGGTTGGTAGTGGTGCTGTTGCATGGGTGCTGACTCGTGCGTCTGATGCCGATACCTACGCACTGAAGAGTCCAAATGGTTTGGGTGAGGGAGATGCGTTCTTTATTACGTCAGGAGCAACAGGCGCTGGCGAGACTTACGTCTGCAACACTGTTGGCGTAATTACCTTTGGCACGACTGCAATTACTTTTGCGCAGATTTCAGCCGCTCAGATCTATTCTGCTGGAACTGGTCTAACGCTAACAGGAACGCAGTTCAGCATCTCCAACACTGCTGTAACTGCTGGCGCCTATGGATCTGCAACTCAGGTTGGTACGTTCACAGTCAACGCGCAGGGTCAACTGACTCTTGCTGGAAACACGACGGTGACTCCAGCGGTAGGTTCTATTACTGGTCTGGGTGCTGGTGTTGCAACTTTCTTGGCGACACCGTCCTCAGCTAATTTAGCGGCGGCAGTAACAGATGAAACTGGTACAGGCGCCTTGGTCTTTGCGACCAGCCCAACATTGGTGACTCCTGCACTTGGCACACCATCTTCGGCTACTCTGACAAACGCTACAGGCTTACCACTGACAACTGGTGTGACTGGTACGCTCCCAATTGCAAACGGTGGTACAAACTCTACGGATACACCGACTGCTGGTGGCGCGGTTTACGGTACAGGTACTGCATTTGCGTTCACAGCGGCAGGAACGGCTGGACAGGTATTAACATCAGCGGGTACAGGCACACCAACTTGGTCTGGTATCTCTGGCGGAACTTTCTAAGGAAAAGAAAATGGCGGCTACAGGCTTCACCCCAATATCGCTGTACTACAGCACGACGGCTTCTGCTGTTCCTCTTAATACTAACCTTGCAAATGGTGAGTTAGGTCTTAACATCGCTGACATGAAGCTGTATGCAAAGAACAGCGCAGGTACTGTTACGTTGTTAGCATCTTCATCTGGCGCAACTGGTACTGTTTCTAGCGTTGCCGTATCAGGTGGCTCAACAGGTTTAACCACTTCGGGTGGCCCAATCACCACGTCTGGAACAATCACGCTTGCAGGAACATTGGCTACTGCCAATGGCGGTACAAACTTAACATCATTCACATCAGGCGGTGTGGTTTACGCATCTAGTTCTAGTGCATTGGCTACTGGCTCTGCGCTTACTTTTGATGGGACTAATTTAGGTGTTGGTGGTAGCGCAACACAAACATCGTCAGGTAGAACAGTTATATCTGCAAATGGTTCTTCAGCCGCATTGATAAATTTGAATGTTGCTGGAACTTCAAAAGCATATTGGTTTTTCGATGGTTCAAATACAACTTTTGCGACTACATCAGGATATTTAACAATTGACCCCGCTTCAACAACTACTATTTTTAGTATTGCAGGAACGGAACAAATGCGAATCAATACAACAGGGTTGGGTATTGGTACAAGTTCGCCTACATACAAAGTTGATGTTTCTGTAACAGGCAACAATGGTATTCGCACCACATCAAGCGCAGGGCAACAACTTTATTTAGGCAATACAGGCGGTGATGCTGTTGTTGGGACGTTGAATAGTTATGCGTCAAACTTAATAACCAATGGTTTAATACGATTCCAAGTTGGTACAGCAGGACAATTCGGCATTGGTGGCGCAACTTACGGCTCAAGTGGTCAAGTACTAACATCAGGCGGCGCAAGTGCGGCACCAACATGGTCTACACCGTCAGGCATTTCAACAGGCAAATCCATCGCAATGGCGATGATCTTCGGTTTCTAAGGAGCTATACATGGCAAATCCAAATATCGTAGCTGTAACGAAAATTTACGGCACGACCACTTATTTTGCACCAACAGGTACGACTGCTGTTGTGCTTTTGGCTAATGCGGCATCTTCTGGCAAGGTCTTCAAGATCAACCAGATTGTGTGCGCAAACGTCAACGGAACTTCGGCTGTTGATGCTACCGTCTCGATCTACAACAATGCAACGGTAACCACGCAAGGATCTGCTCCTAGCGGCGGTACAGCGTTTCCTGTTGTTTCTACAGTGTCAGTTCCTGCTGATGCTTCTTTGATTGCCGTAGATAAGACGACAGCCATTTACTTGATGGAAGGCACATCAATTACTGTGACTTCTGGAACGGCAAACGGCATCGCTTTTAGCATCAGCTACGAAGACATTACTGATCAACCATAAGGAGTAACGCCATGTCCATGCGTTACCAAGCTGGTTTTCTTACAGCCCTCAATGGTCAGTTACTAGCGCCAAACGCGCCTACGATTGGTACAGCCACTGCTGGCGATGCTTCTGCATCTGTGACGTTTACTGCGCCAGCTAACGTAGGTGGCGGTGCTATTACTGGCTACATAGTGACCTCGTCCCCCGCAGGAATTACTGGCTCAGGCGCATCTTCGCCTATCACCGTAAGTGGTCTGACAAACGGAACGGCGTACACGTTCACCGTGACAGCCACAAATGCATTCGGAACAAGTCCTTCTAGCGCGTCAAGCAATTCAGTAACTCCAACCGTTACGATTACTTTGCAAGTTGCTTACACCACAGCAGGAACTTACACATGGGTTGCACCTTCTGGTCTCAGTCCAGCATCAGTGTCTGTCGTCTGCGTAGGCGGTGGTGGTGGTACTAACTATAGCGGTGGTGGTGGCGGCGGACTTGGATATAAGAATGGCTACGGCGTTACCGCTGGGAATTCCTACACGGTGGTTGTTGGCGTTGGTGGGCAAGGCCCATCTTCCAATCCAAGCGATACAGCGACTTCTGGCGGAGACTCTTATTTCATAAGTACCGCCGTGGTCAAAGGCGGTGGTGGTCAGCGCGGTAGATTCTTCAACAATGGAGGTGATTCTTCCAGTGGGGCAGGCGGAACCTACACAGGCGACGGTGGAGCCTCTGGTGGAGCTGGTGGCCCTGCTTACCAATATTATGGCGGCGCGGCAGGTGGTGGCGCGGCTGGATATACCGCAGGCGGTGGTGATGGCGCACAAGTTCAAGCTGGTGCAAACTACGCTGGTGCTAATGGCAACGGTGGTGGTGGTGGTGGCGGAGGTAGTGACGGAAACTACGGTGGCGGTGGTGGAGGGGGTGTAGGTATCCTTGGCGCTGGATCTAGTGGTGTAGGTGGCGCGGCAGGTACTGCTGGGGGGCTCCCGGGGTACTGCGGCACGGCAGGCTCTGGCGGAACCCCTTCTACTTCTACCAGAACAATGGTAGGCGGTAACTACGGAGGTGGTGGATCTACATACGACCCAGTCACTCGACCTTATGCGCCATCAGGCGCTGTCAGGATCATTTGGTCTTTAACAGGTGTAACTCGTTCATTCCCATCAACAAACACAGGTAATTTGTAATGGAACTGTACATTCGTATTATTGACGGACAGCCTTATGAACATCCAATTCATGGGGAAAATTTTCGTTTAGCTTTTCCTGACATTGACACCAACAACTTGCCACCAGAGTTTGCAAGGTTTGTTCGTGTTGAACCTCCGCGTCTAGGCGTGTACGAGAAGAACCAAACCGTAACCTATCAGTTGGTTGATGGTGTCTACACTGACGTGTTCTCTTGTGAGCAAATGACTGCTGAGGAAATAAAAGCCAAACAAGATGAGGTTAAATCTTCTTGGGAAGGATCTCCACTTGTGTCTTGGACGTTTAACGAAGAGATTTGCCATTTTTCCGCCCCAGTACCTTACCCTCAAAACGGTAAGCGCCATGTTTGGGATGAACCAACACTGTCATGGATTGAGGTGAGCAATGCCTAATTACACAGGTATATGGACGAGAACACAGCAGATGCAGTTGGCTGGCGTCGGGAACTGGCCCGGCGCGGGGGGCAGTACCGTTACCCCATCTGTTGAGTACCTTGTTGTTGCTGGTGGCGGCTCAGGTGGTAGTAGAAACGGCGGCGGAGGCGGAGGCGCAGGCGGTTATCGCACGGCAACTGGTCTTGCTGTTACTAGCGGCACTTCTTACACTGTCACGGTAGGCGCTGGCGGAGCTGGTGTTTCTGGTAATTCAACTCTTGGAAACAATGGTACTGATTCAGTATTTGCTTCAATCACTTCCACTGGCGGAGGTGGAGGCGGTAATGGCGTCCCATCAGAAGCCGCTGGAAGATCTGGCGGTTCAGGCGGTGGTGGCGGTGGTGGTGATGGTAGTGGTGGTTCTTACGGCGCTGGCACAGCAGGTCAAGGAAACAACGGAGGAACCGCTTTTGCTTATAGTTCACACGCCAACGGTGCGGGTGGAGGCGGTGCAGGAGCTGTCGGTTCTAATGGTAGTTCTGGTGGTAACTATTATGGTGGCTCTGGTGGTGTTGGATTAGCAAGCTCAATTAGTGGCTCGTCAACTTATTACGCTGGCGGTGGTGGTGGTGGCTGTGGAGGCTCTACCATCAATTCTGGTGGCAACGGTGGTGGCGGTAACGGTGGTACTGACCCAAGCCCCTATGGTAGCAACGTAGCGCCAACGAGTGGCACGGCTAATACTGGTGGTGGCGGTGGAGGAAACCCCGGCTACAACACGGGATACACATCAGGCAACGGTGGCTCAGGTATCGTTATCATTCGTTATGCCGATACATATCCAGCCGCGGCATCTACTACAGGTTCGCCGACGGTCACAGTGGCTGGTGGTTATCGCGTGTACCAATGGACTGGTAACGGCTCAATAACATTCTGAAGAATTTAACATGGCTCACTTTGCTAAATTAGATGAAAACAACATTGTGTTAGAAGTCAATGTTGTGCATAACAGCTATTTGATTGCTGACGATGGAAAAGAGTATGAGTCAAGAGGTATTGCGTATTTGACCAATTGGTCACGCGGTTACCCTAACTGGAAGCAAACCAGTTACAACGGAACAATTAGAAAAAATTATGCAGGGCTTGGGTTCAAGTATGACGCGGAACGTGATGCTTTTATCCCACCACAGCCGTACGCATCTTGGACTTTGGATGAACATACTTGTTTATGGATTGCTCCCACGCCACAACCAACTGATGACAAACGCTACACTTGGGATGAGCCAACACTTTCTTGGATTGAGGTAACAAATGTCTGAACAGTACTCAGGTGGTATTATCACCAAGACCCCAGTTACGCCCAGTGGCCCGTACGAGACCAGCACGGCATCAGGTATCTGGACGCTTACTCAGCAGGCTTATTGGCAGAAGCAGGGGCTTTGGCCTACCGCTGGTAACGTAGCCCCTAGCGCTGATGCGCAATTTAACTACGTCACTATGCTCTTGCATGGAGATGGTACTAACGGAGCACAGAACAACACGTTCTTGGATAGCGGCCCTAACACGCTGACAATGACTCGCGTCAATACTCCGACGCAGGGGGCTTTTGGGCCTTTCGGTTCTAACTGGTCAAATTACTTTGGCGGGTCTGCTGGAGACAAATTGAGTGCGGCAAATAATGCCGCATTTGCATTAGGTTCTGGTGACTTCACTGTTGAGTCTTGGTTCTTTTTGAACAACACATCAAGCGCTATGTGTATGTTTGAGAACCGCCCAAGTAATACGGCTCTTGGCATCAATATGTTTGTTAACTATTCTGCGGCTGGACAAGTGCAGTATAGAGATTCATCTGGTGCGCCTATTTCATCATCCATTACAGTGACTGCTGGAACATGGAACCATTACGCTTTGGTCAGAAGCGGTTCTACAGTTACGCTTTGGATCAATGGTCAAAGCGGCGGAACAGTTACAAAAACAACCAATTTTACAAACACAACTTGCGTTCTTGCACAAGACCAAGGTGGTGGGTTTAACTTTGGTGGGTATCTTAGTAATTTTAGGATTGTCAAAGGCACAGCGGTTTATACCAGCGCCTTTACGCCTTCAACGACGCCATTAACGGCAATCTCAGGCACATCAATTTTGACTTGCCAAAGCAATTGCTACAAAGACAGTAGTTCTAACAACTTTCCGATAACCCAGACGGGTACTGTGAGTGTGCAACGATTCAACCCATTTGGCACTTCTACAGCTTATTCCACAAGCGTGATTGGTGGCTCTTCTTATTTCAACTCTGCTAATTCGGATGCAATTACGTTTCCTAGTAGTTCACAATTTACTCTAGGCACAAACGATTTCACAATTGAGTGCTGGGTATATTTGGATGACGATAGCTCGAGGAAGTATGTCTACGCCCCCGGGAACGACACCAATTCACACTATGACGGATTTGGATTAGAAATATGGGGTCAAGCAACCTGCATGTGGGCAAGTTCAAATGGCACCAGTTGGAACATGCTTGAGTGCGATACGTTTGCTAATCGTGGAACTATTCTTATCCCATTAAAATCATGGACGCATATAGCCGTAACTCGCACTGGTGGGAATACTTTTAAAAATTATGTGAATGGCGTTCTTGATCGAACATTTACAAACAGTGGCTCAATTATCAACGATACAAGCCAAATATTAAACATTGGACGAACTACCTACTTAGGAAGTTTTGCCCCCTTTAACGGCTATATTTCTAACTTTAGGGTTGTCAATGGCACGGCTGTGTACACCGCCGCATTCACGCCGCCTACAGCACCTTTGACAGCGATCACAAATACTAAAGTATTGGCGTTGTCCACAAATGCTGGCATCTTTGACAATGCCATGATGAACAATTTGCAAACCGTTGGCAATGCAGAGATTTCTACAGGTGTGTTTAAGTTTGGAACAGGGTCTTTGGACTTTGATGGGACAGGAGATTATTTGCTTGGCTCAAGTAACCCAAACATGAGTTTTGGTGTTGGTAATTTTACTGTTGAGGCTTGGGTTTATAGAACGGCTAGTCCGGGTAATAATCAAACTATCTTTCAAAAAGGCCGTACTTCTGATGCACACCTTGAGTTTTCAATGGTACTTACTGGTAGTAACTTTTTATCTTGTTTCTACACAACTGATGGTTCTACTGTTGCGCAACCTTTTTCGTCAACAACAGCAGTTCCTTTAAACACATGGACTCATATTGCCATTTCTCGTAGTGGTAGCACTTGGCGTTGTTTTGTTAATGGAACGCTAGAAGCAACAACAACAGCCGCTGTAACTTTATACACAGGAGCAGGAAATATTAGCTCTGGCGCAAACCCTGTTGGTGATAACCCACTTACAGGCTACATAGATGACCTACGCATCACCAAAGGCTATGCTAGATACACCGCAACATTTACACCGCCAACTGCGGCATTCCCTAACTACGGCCCAACCTAAAGGAAAAACATGAAACTGCAATTACCAATTGAACTAGCTAACCAACTTCTTGGCTACTTGGGTACACGCCCATACCAAGAGGTCTTCCAACTCATTCAAGCAATCCAAGACGCCGCCAAGGCTGAAGAGCCAAAGGTTGAAAATGGAAACAGTGGAGACTAAGCTTGCTGTGCATGAAGCCATCTGCTCGGAGCGTTATAACAGCATAGATCGCTCTTTGCGTGATGGGGACAAGCGCATGACCAAGATTGAGTACTTGCTGTACGCGGTGATGGTGTGTGTGCTGTTCGGCCCCGGCGTCGCGGGGGAGCTCGTCAAAAAGATCTTGGGGATATAGCATGTGGGATTGGGTGGAAGTTGTTGTAGCCGCCATCTCAATCCTTTTTTTTGTGGCGTTTTGCACTTACATCATTGCATGGGCTGGGACATGGTAAATGCGTTGGTTATTGCTGTTACTGCTGTTGGGGCTAGTTGGAGCCGTAGCCAAGAATGGCTGTCACGTCCGCGAGTTCTACGGCATAGGTTACACAATCCACAACCCGTCCGAGCGCCATCAACAAATGGTTGCATGGTTAAAGAACAATGCACAGTATTGCAAACCAGAAGACTATGTAGTGATCTGGAACAACCTGCCTATGTGGGCGGGTACAGCAGATTCGGCAGAAGCCCGAGCTTTAATTTTGCGTGGTTACGAAGAAGCGATTAAACGTGAAAAGAAATGATTCAGCTTCACAAATGGTTTCCGTTTGTGTTCCCCACTCCATACGATGTTCGAGCAATAGCTTCGGAGCGTAGGGCGGAACGGCTGGAGTACGAGTACAAGTTGGCTTTAGAAGCCCAAAAGATAGAAAAAGCAGTTGATGCGCTTGAGATTGAGTTGTACAACAAACGAGCAAGACAGAACACAATTGAGCTAGAAATATTCAACAACACCAAACACTTTGATAGATACGCATAATGGTTACAGCAAAGAAAACTACAGCTAAAGCTCCAGCCAAGGTGGCTCCAGTAAAGCGCCGAACACCAAAGCCCAAACCAGCGGTCGTAGAGACTCCTGCACCCAAACCCTCAACCGATGCAATTGGTCGCGTCACAGACCTGATTAAGTGGGTTGACAGCCCTTTTAAGCTGTTCACAGTGATCCTGTTGAGCTTCCTAGCGTTTGCTGGTTACTTTGCTTGGGACAGTCGTCAGGTCATCCTTCATGCAATCCAAAGTCAAGACAAGATGCCACAGTTGGCAAAGCAAGAGAATTTGATCTCACCTGCGCGTAGCTTAATGAAAGACTTGGACGGCTTGGTCGTGCTAGTTCACAAGGCTAATTTGGCAACAAACAGCCGAACTACTGTACTAGCCCTGAACGGTGATGGTTCACGGGAAAAGGCGATGGAAGGTACGGTAACGTCCTTGTTTAACGCATCAGCAGACCGCAACAGTGCAATGGTTGCCATGCTCAATGGCGAGGTTCTGTGTGAGGACTTCAACCCATCATCCAAGGTTGGTGAGTGGGGCGCAAAACAAGGCGTGAAGTTTATGTGTAGAGGCTCCATTCCCCCTGATATGGGCAAGTTTGCAGGGTACGTAGCTATTGGTTTTAAAGAAAAGCCAGAAGATATTGTGGCTCTGAAGACCCGTATCAACTTGGCGGCAACAGACATGTCGGAAGAATAATATGGCACAGTTTGAACCAGCTTTTGAGCAAATGATTAGAGACGAGGGCGGCTACGTCCTCCACGAAGTCGCTGGCGACACAGGTGGTATGACTTACGCAGGCATCGCTCGTAACAAGAACCCACAGTGGAACGGTTGGGCGCTAGTAGACAAGAAAGAATTTGGCGGCTCCCTCACACCTATGGTGCGCGAGTTCTACCGTGTTGAGTTCTGGGACAAGATGCGTGGGAACGAGATCTCAAACCAAGAGGTAGCCAACACCATCTTCAATTTTGGGGTAAACGCTGGCATGAGCATGGCTATCAAGCTGGCTCAGTTGATCGTTGGTGCTACCCCTGACGGCGGAATAGGCGCTAAAACCATCGAAAAGCTTAACCAAGTCACAGATGGTCAGCGGTTCAAAGAGTCTTATGCCTTGGCTAAAATTGCCCGTTACGTTGAAATTTGCAACAAAAACCCTGTGCAGGTCAAGTTCCTCAAGGGTTGGATTAACCGCACATTGAAAGGTCTAGCATGAGCTTGCTTGCCGTTGGATCAATCATTGAAGCCGTGGGTAAGGTTGCAGGCGACCTGATCACCACTGACAAAGAAAAAATGGAGATGGAGATTGAGCAACGAAAGCTCGATCTTGAAGAGAAGCGCATCGACCAAGCTACAGACCTAGCTCAGATTGAGGTCAACAAGATCGAAGCGGCGTCCTCTAGCGTGTTTGTCAGCGGCTGGAGACCTGCTATTGGCTGGATCGGTGTTGCGGCTATGGGCTACCAGTTCTTGGCTTATCCGCTGTTTCAGTGGGCTTGGAAGTACTTGCAGGCTATGGGCTGGGTTCCTGTGGGTATGGATCCTCCTCCAGTGCTCGAAGCTGACCAGCTTTGGGTCATCCTGTCAGGAATCTTGGGAATCGCTGGTATGCGTTCTTTTGAGAAGACTAAGGGTGTGGCAAGCAAGTAACCTTGTCACAAGTTAAAAGGCATACTAAAATGTCTCAACGAATCTACGAGGTGAACGCATGGCGACTGCAAGTGTTATGACCTATGACAGCTTGGTCGAAAACATCCAGTCTTATCTGGAACGTACTGACACCGCCACGCTGGACAAGATCCCCCTGTTTATCATGCTTGCTGAGCAGGTTATAGCCTCTCAGATCAAGTTTTTAGGTAACCTGACGGTCAACACCAGCAACATGGTGGTTGGAACGTCTACGATTGCCAAACCTGCTCGTTGGCACAAAACCGTCTCAATGAACATCACAGTGGGTGGATCGCGCCAGCCTGTGTTGCTTCGCAAGTATGAGTATTTGCGCGAGTACTGGCCTTCCCCCACAGCCACAGGCACTCCTGTCTACTACGCTGATTACGACTACTCGAACTGGCTCATAGCTCCTACCCCTGACGTAGCCTATGCTTTTGAGGTCTTGTACTACGAGCGTGTTCAGCCTTTGGACAGCTCCAATCAGACTAACTGGTTTACCATCTACGCACCTCAAGCGTTGCTTTATGGTTCCTTGCTTCAGGCTATGCCGTTCCTCAAGAATGACGAGCGCATTCCTATGTGGCAGGGTCAATACAAACTGATCATGGATACGCTGATGGCTGAGGACAAGTTGCGTATTGCTGATCGTCAAGCGATTGCGGCAGACTCATGAGCTACGTAAGTCCTTTCACTGGTGACGTAATCCAGCCAACGGACGTCAGTTTCCGTGCGGTTACGCTGTCTGCTAACACGCAGTTAAACTGGCCTTCCAACAGCACAACAAGCACTGACTACGCCTCCCGCATCATGCAGGTGACCGCTACCGCTGGTAGCTTGAGCCTGTACATGCCTCCAGCCAACCAGACCTCGGTTGGTAATGACGCGCTGATCCGCAACATTGGTGCAAACACCTTCACGGTCAAGGACTACGCCGGTACGAACACCATTGTGTCTGTAGCCGCTGGTGAGTCCAAGTACATCTACATCACCACCAACGCTACCGCTCAGGGTACTTGGGGGAACATTGCTTTTGGCACTGGAACCTCTTCTGCTGATGCCGCTACCCTTGCAGGCTACGGATTAGTTGCTAGTGGTGCAACACTAAACCAAAGCCACCCAAGCGCGGCGATCACGACAGGTACTACCTTTGCCGCAACTGATCGAGCTCAGACTCGTGTCTGGTCTAGTGGATCTGGTACAGCTACGCTTCCAGCCGCGGCTTCGCTTGGAAACAACTGGTTTACGCTGTTTAAGAACAACGGGACTGGATCTTTTACCGTTTCTTGTACTGGTGCTGAGCTGATTGACGGCAACTCTTCTAAGACCTTCAATCCAACCGAGTCAGCATTTATTGTATGTACAGGTACAGCTTATGTGACAGTTGGTTATGGTGTAAGCTCACAGTTTGCGTTTACTGCACTTACAAAGAACGTGACTGGTGGGGCTGTGACGCTCACAAACAATGAGGCGGCAAACAACATTCAGGAGTACGTTGGTAACCTGACAAGCAACGTGGTGGTGACGTTCCCTGCTGTGGTGAACTTGTATGTGATCTCAAACCAAACGACTGACAACGGATTCACGTTTACCGTGACGACGGGGTTTGGTTTCACGGCGACGATCCCCCCGGGGCAACAAGCCACGCTCATCTGCGACGGAACCAACTTCCTTAACGCCAACACCACGCAAGCTGGTGCCAATGCAATTAGCTTGATTGATGGAACTGTTGGTACGCCTTCTCTCAATTTCGCCGCTGAAACTAACACTGGTCTGTACCGCCCCGCGGCTGGTGAGTTGGGCGTGTCCATACTTGGCACTAAGCGTGTTGGTGTAACAGCGACTGGAGTCACTGTGACAGGTTCAGGCACGTTCTCCACAGGTATTGCTGGGGGCACGTTCACATGACCAAGAAGGTTTTTGCCCTTGACACGAAGCCGGGGATCCAGCGCGACGGAACCGTCTTCGATAAAGAGTTCTACAACGACGGTCGTTGGGTTCGCTTCCAGCGTGGGCGCCCACGTAAGATGGGTGGGTATCGTGAGATCGTGAACGACTTGGCAGGCCCCTCTCGCGGGATGTACCTCAACCCTCAACAGAACTTTAACAACGTGTTCAGTGGGTACTCTGGTGGCTTGCAGTTGCTTCCAATTAGCAGTACTGGAACAGGTTCTGGTATTACGGACATGACGCTGTCAAACTTCACAGCAAGCGCAAACAATTTGTGGCAGTTTGATACGTTCTATGACGTGAGTGGGTCTGGGGATAACTTGTTGCTCGCGCACCCGGGGCAGAACCTCACCCTCATTGACAACAACGTCAACACTCCTGTCTTGGGTGGCGACATCACTGGCACGTCAATGGCGGCTCTTGGCGTGTTCACAAGCTCTGTGTTCTTAAACGCCACCACGACCATGTACTTGTCAACCCAAGATCTTTTGATTGGCGCTGGTCAGACAATCACAGGAACAGGTATTCCCTCTAGCACGACCGTTGTATCTTCTAACTTACGGGTTCCAGTGTTGAACGCCGTAGCTGTCACTGGTACTGCTGGTCAGTGTTCTTGTACCTCAACCACTGGTTTGTACATTGGTCAAACGGTAGCCGTGTCAGGAACTTTGACTGGCACAGCTACTGGTATTACTTCTGGCGTGACGTACTTTATCATTGCCACAAATTACTCAACGACCTTTACATTGTCAGCGTCTTCTGGTGGTGCGGCAATTACCACTACTGCGGGAACAACGACTGGCTTGGTCTTCACCATGGGTCAGATTCAAGACGTGGTGATCTCTAACGCCGCGACGACTTCTGGTGCATCTACGATCACGTTTGACAACAACGTATCAGTCTCTGGTGGCGTGGTTACCCTTCACCCATACGTGTTTGTTTATGGAAACGATGGGTTGATCAGGAACTCTGGCGCAGGTAACGTCCAAGATTGGGTCTCTGCTGACGCAAATGAGGTCTCTGTAGCCACAGGAAAGATTGTCCAAGGGCTACCAGTGCGAGGCGGCTCAAACGCGCCTTCTGGGCTGTTTTGGAGCCTTGACTCACTGATCCGCGTGTCCTACATCGGTGGTGCTGGTACACCTCCTCAGTACTGGCGCTATGACTTGATCTCTTCTCAGTCGTCTATTCTGTCTGGTCAGTCAGTGATTGAGTACGACGGTATCTATTATTGGTGTGGTGTTGACCGATTCTTGCTTTACAACGGTGTTGTGAAAGAGATCCCTAACGCCATGAACCA
>Ga0222713_10004699_pt1 | contig 13589 bp, 7 predicted proteins | sample C33_649DmetaG_FD_165061 | JGI IMG/M metagenome (GOLD analysis project Ga0222713, IMG submission 165061) | Estuarine water microbial communities from San Francisco Bay, California, United States - C33_649D | ecosystem: Environmental > Aquatic > Marine > Unclassified | place: USA: California...
TTTTGTTCAGTTGATAGAGATAAGTTACTACCTTAATTTATCTCTATCCTGAGTTGCTTTCATCAATAATTTTTCAATAAAGAAAAATTATTCTTTCCGGTTTGACACAGTTTGATGAACGTTCTCTCAGTTACCGGTTTTTCTCAAGATGAATTAAACAAACTTAAAAATAAACGATAACTTGTACAAATCAAGACTTAATCTCGCAGCTCATCACGCCATAATATAATGCTACCCAAATAGTAAAAGTACACCTATAAGATGATTTATTCAAATGTTGCTCTAACTACACGATCATGAGATGATAAGTCTTTTATAATTATAATTTCTGTGAATTGATGTTTTTCAAGTATGCTAACAACAGATTTTGACTGATTAAACCCAATTTCCAGTAATATTTTACCCCCCTTTTTCAAGAAGTAAGTTGCTTCAGATATAATTTTATCATAATTAATTAATCCATTATTATCAGCAAAACAAGCATTTTCTGGTTCATATAGCAGTGTTTCTTGAGACATATATAGTTTATCAGCGGAATCAATGTAAGGTGGATTACTGACAATATATTCAAACTTAGCATCTTTTAAATTTGAATACCAATTGCTTTTGATAAATTCAATTTTATTAACAACATTATTTAACATAGCATTTTTTGTAGCAATTTTAATTGCTGATTCAGAAATATCAGTTGCCGTAATTTTAGATAATGGAATAAGAATAGCTAAGCTCACTGCTATTGCACCACTACCAGTTCCAAGATCTAATATCTTAATTTCTTTATCAGAAAAATTTTTTTTATATTCCAATATAATTTCATCAACAAGAATTTCTGTATCAGGTCTTGGAATTAATACATTCTTATCTACAAAAAAATTTATACCATAAAATTCTTTATTCTCTATTATATATGCTATAGGCTCAAATGATTTGCGACGTTTTATATATTGAAAAAATCTAAATTCTTCATTTTTAGTAATTGGCTTATTATAGTTAATTAAGAGGGTTTCTTGTGTTATATTTAGTGCATAACCAAGAAGAATTCTAGCATCTAACTGCTTTGATGAGAAGCTCTCTAGTTCTATATTGGCTAAAGATAAAGCTTCTTTTATTAGCATAAATACCTTATTAATAATTAATAATCAACTTTTAAAAAATACAAACCTTCTGCTGGGGCAGTAGGCGCGCCTTTAGCTCTATCCTTTGAATCAAGCACTTCCTTAATTTTCTGTGGCAACCAAAAACCTTTGCCAACATAAATCAAGTTACCTACTATATTTCTAACCATATGATGAAGAAAAGAAATAGCTGATACATAAATTTCTATATTATCCCCATTTCTGATAATCTCTATATTTGAAATGGTTTTGATAGGAGAATTAGACTGACATTGAGTTGCTCTGAAAGAGGTAAAATCATGTTTACCAATTAAATAAGAAGCTCCTTTTGTCATCAAATCTACATCTAAATAATCCATTACCAAGCATTGCAGACCTGCATTGATTATATTGGGGGCTCTTCTGTTTAGTATTTTATAAACATAATATCTATGTTTAGCAGAAAACCTAGCGTTAAATTTATTATCTACTAATTGGCAGCTAGTAACACCTATTTTATGAGGTCTACAAAAATAGTTAATAGAATACATAACATTATGTGGGTTATGCTCAATTGTTAAATCAAAACTTGCAACTTGTCCGTAAGCATTCACTCCAGCATCTGTTCTACCAGCAGCTGTTACTAAAACATTTTCTTTACTGAATTTATAAATAGCTTCTTCAATAACTTGTTGAATTGATAAGGCGTCTTTTTGCTTCTGCCAACCACAAAAACCTACCCCTAGATATTCGAGAGTAATTTTATATCGAAATTTATTTACCACGGACATACTATGTATTTATTACTGAAAAATTATATTACCATATAGTAAAAACTCATTAAAACTAGATACTAAATTATCTTTAGCACTATCATCTTTTGGAGTAAACTCAAATAAAAGTAAATATATCCACTCTCTTTTTTCAATGTCATTGATAAAGAAGAATTATTTCAGAAAAATCACATTTTTTAGTTATTATAAGGTATTTATGCAATATCAGACCTACTCCTCAGAAAAGAGCTTTCGAGAGATATATAAAGTTATATCTATCTATTAACTCTGTTATCTACGTATTACCTCAATGGGGAAATGTGTGGCGTTGTTTTAATAAAATGTGGTTTATCTACTACCAAATGCTTTGATGTTAACTTCGTTAGTCTTAAATCCACTCTACCAATCTCATGAATAATATTTTTAGCTAGTACTTTATCAGTATTATTATAACTTTTCATATTTTGTAATAAAAACCCTTTGACTAGAGTCATTTTTGTAACAGTTTCAGCTTCAGTAGCTTGCAGGTCAAGTAATGGTTTAAGATTCTTGGATACTTTATTAGTATCTGGTAGTGTACTTACTAATTTTTCAATACTTTCTAGCGCTTCTTTGGGATCGTACTCTTTTCCTCCTACTACTACTATTTTATCTAAAATATTATCGGTAAGCTCTTGGAATCTTGATCCTTTCATGTTAAGGAAAATAGAATGATTTTCAACATCAAACTTAATTTGAGCATTTTTTGATTTTTTAACTTCTTGATATATTTCTCCGATATCTTTTGTTTTAGAAATTTTTGAGAATAGATTAAGAGCAGCTTCTTTACGTGTTGCAGATAAATTTTTTTGTTGTGTATAATCTGTTATAGTTTCCATGATATTTTTTTTCACTATATCAAAATTCTTATCTACCGAATGATTCAAAACAACTCTTTCTTCTGGACTAAAAGCTCTTAAACTATTTCTATCAAATTTTTGTTTCCAAAACTCTAAATATTCTGGTTTAACATCCTTTTCAGATATTTTTCTTTCCAAAGAAATAGATTTTGCTCCTCTGAGTAATATATTTGCTTGGACAGATGATGCTTTACTTGCAAGCTTTAGGTCTGAATCCTTAAGCATTAAATCAGGTTTTTGAGTTTTTGTTAATTTCTCTTCATAATTTAGAATTGACCTATTAGCCTTTGCTACTTGGACTTTTTGTAATTTCGCTTCTAATCCTTTATTCTGTATTAATAATTCAGTTTTAATTGTTTCTTGATTGCCAGAATGTTTGGCGTTTAAATCTTTCCAACTATCTGAAAATTCTTTATTCCATTTTTTATGATTTTCTTTTTTTTGTGAAGAATCTTGTTCAATACCACCTTGTTTGAATAATATAAATGCTTGTCTTAAATCCCCCTCTAACTGTTTAGCTTGAACAGAAGTTAAATTTTCTTGTTCAAGATGCTGATGATATTTCTTGAGTAATTTTTTACCAGAATCAGTTACTTTTTGACCAGACTCAGAGGTTCCGAGTTTTGCTTTTAAATCACTCTCATCTAGAATTTGTACCGTTAGACCTTTTGCTGCTTGGCGACCAGCTCTACCTTGTATTTGCCCTTCAACTCTTCTGAAATCTGCATATCCAGTTAATACACATAAGCCACTTTCATGATTAGGGTTGATATCAGTACCACGACTCATACGAGGCGTAGCTATGGTAATCATCCCTTTCTGACCAGCAAGTAATGTTTCTGGTTCAATATCTTTCTTGACACTATCAACCATTTGTAATTGATCATTCGGATGCAATTTGCTAATTGCTTCGTACATTTCTCTGGCTTTTTCGTCATTTTCACAAACTATGAGTAATGGTTGTCTAGCACTAGAATCGATTCCTAATTTAGCTATAAATTTATTAATTTTATCCAGATGTTCTTCTTTTCCCTTGGCAAACTGAGGTTCTAAATCTGTTCGATTATGAGCTTGGTGTTTTGGCACTTGGAATGCTTGTATATCTTTACTATAACCAGAAAGTTCAACATCGTAACCATATGTACCAGTGTAACCATTTAACCTATCGTAACTATCTATAAAATTTTTGACAGTTTGCGATGACACTACTTCAGATTCTGCATTAATAATAAATTTGTTAGGAGATCCCACTTTACTACTTATGCGTTCTTTTTCCAATCTTGCATGAAGACATTGGTGGATTCCTCCACTATAGACATTGTCTGTAATTAAGCTGTTAGCTAATACTTTTGCTGTAGAAATTTTTACTACACCATCTTTACCCTTTACTTCTTCACTTACCACTCTAAAATCCTTGCCTTCTTGCAAATTACTTGCTTGATAAGCTGCCGATAATAATTCACCAAGTTTTTCAGAATTTTTACCAAGCTCTGCATCTCCCCCTACATATTTAGACATTTTTTTAACAAACAAATCCCAATCAGCTGGGCTATTTATTCCAAAAGCTTTATAATTATCTGCTGTTATTTCTCTTTGCATCATGTTAACCAACTCACCCATAGTTTTGGTTCTACAATCTTGCTCATGATGCGCTACAAATCCGTTAGCAGCTTCATAAACTATCTTATATTGGCTATCGGTTGCCTTATCTAGCATCTCTCTTGGTTTAGCAAGACGCATAATTGTAGTCATGTTAGCTGCTGCATCAAATTCATCAGCTACCAAAGCGGTTTTTGTTTTTCCCCTACCCTCATCATGTTCAAATTCCATATTTTGTTTATATAGAGAGAGATCTGCTATAGTGGAGTAATTTATACCACCAACAGAATATTGCTCTGCATTAGATGTTTGACTGATAGGATCCTTAGAATATTTTGTTCCCACATAGTCAAAAAACTTAGCATTTTCCTCAATATCACGTCTTGCTAAATCTATATTTGAAGTAGTAACATCAACACTGTAACCGGAAGCTGCTAGTACAGAAGCTGAGATAGCACTAATTATCGATTTACCCTGCCCTGTTTGCACTTCATTAACAACATGACTTCCAGATCTGAAATTATTCATTATAGCAAGCATTTGGGTGGAATTAGCAAACTTACCACTAACGCGGTACATTCCCTCCCTTGTTACAGAGAGATAACCAAGCATTGCCTCTTTTTTTTCAATTGGACTAGCTTCGTCATTTTTTAAAATATCGCTATATTTTTGACTAAGTTTTTGTAATTGACTTCGGTCTAAATTCCTAACATGATTTTCTCCAAATTGATTAATTGCTAAAAAATCTTCCAGCAATTCTTTTTTTGCATTTAGAAGAATGGTTGTTTCTACTCGCTGATCTTTATCCGTAGAAGATATTAACTTTAATTGGTTGATTTTTTCAACGACTGTCTCGGTGCTAAACTGATCCCGAAGGCCTTGATCAGTTCTTTTACCATGAGGGTCAGTTTCTAAAAGCTTGACATCACCACCAGCACCTAATTCTTTTGTTAATACTGCAACATTAGCAAATAATTCCCCTTTCTCGTATCTAGCAGCTAAGTTTGCAAGCTCTAGAGGGTCGATTTCTTTGAGCTTTGTTACAAGAGAACCTATCTGGTGTGATTCAAAATGTGGATTAATTTCATAAGCATGGGCAAGAATTGTACTGATATTTTTTTTTTCTGCACTTCCATAGATTGCATTTAATACTCCTGGCGTTATACCAGTATTATTACACATTTTAATTATAGTAGGCTCTAAACGAGGATCATCACAAGCTTGACTTAGTTGTTCTAAATTTGTTGTTACATCTTGCGACCTTGAACTTAATTTTATAATTTCAATAGCTGGTATATGTTTATACTGTTCTTGGTTGCAAGATTTTACCAGCTCATCAAGTTTCTCTGGATTAATATTTTTATCCATTGACCACTGCAACACTGAATCTCGATCTTTTTTATTATCTAACTTAGATACTTGGTAAGCTCTATCAACAAAATTCTCAATATTAGATTCATAAGATTTTTTATAATTAGCAACAATCAGATCTACGGCTTCAGTAGCTACTGGCCCTGACTGTAATTTTGATGTCAAAAGAGCAAAAGCATTTGGCTTAATTTTTGGAGACAAGGTTAAAAGAGCAGCTTTTTCTTTAGGAAATTCTTCTAAATTGGCGTTAACAACAATTTCGTATAGTTTATTAGCAACATCGAATTTTTTATCAGAGCCGTAAATTAAGTTAGTATCACCTTGAATAGAAAAATATAATTTAGCATTTTCTTTTAATAGAATATGGTTTGCTTCTATCTGAACTACAAGATCTGTTAATCGTCCTATAGCTTTTGGGTTAGTAATAAGAGAAGTGGTTTTTAATGAATCTACAAACTCTTTCGCATTTCCTTCAAGACCTTTACCAGTTAATTTATATTTAATAGCTTGGTTTAAATCAAAATCTCCCCCCCCTCCAAATAACCTCTGCAAATCCTCAATTTTTAAAGGCTTCCCATCTCTACCTTCTGTAATTGAAAGAAGAATATTATTAGCCTCTAGAATGTTAGCTTGCGTTTCTTCATTAATTTTCCTGCCCCCATTTGCGGCATATTCTTGTTCATATTTTTGAATTGCTTTTGTTATATCTTCTTTTCTTCTAGCTCCCTTTAAATCATCTTCAATAGATTGAAATTCAGGATTACTAAGGATTGTAGCTTTTAAGTCTAATAATTTTCTACTAAATGTGAAATCAGAAGAAAAAGAAATATCATATTTTTTAGCTTGGAACTCTCTATGTATATAAGATTTAGGATCTTTTTCAGTTTCCGGTATCTTGCTAATAGCTTCATATAACTCAATTTTCCCTTCATGTTTGATTAACTTATTATCAGATCCTATTCTAATTAAACTATGTATATCTTTTAGACCATCCAGCACTTCCTTAGGCAAGGCTTGATCCTTCTCTGTCTCATCTACTTTTTCTTTAAGAGCAGCTCTCCATAAATTAGAACTAAAGGCAGGATCTTCTATATCCAATTTTTTAACTAATTCAACAAATTTTTCAGGATCATCCACAAAACGAAGCGCAGCAAAGAAATGCTCTCTTTTATCACCCTCTAAAGATTTGCTAACTTCGATCAATGCAGACATCTTCTCTATTTGCTTTGATTCCCAACCATCACTTTGTGCCATATCTTTGGAAGGTAGTACACTATGTAAAATAACATGCATTTCTCCTACAGATCTTATATCTGGGTTTAGTGCATAAGTAGTATCTACACCATCAATATTTTTTTTTATAATACAATTTTGAGTAAATTGAGATAAAAAGTCTTTAATTTTATGTTGGTCTTCAAAAGATATTTCATCTAAGTATTTTGCAATATTTGAATTAATATCACGCATATGATCTTTGTCTTTTAAAGGATTAGATTCTTTATCAGACAAGGCTATCATGTACCCAACATTACTTAACAATCTCAATTCATCACGTATTTTAGGAGCAATATTTATAGAAACTTTTTCCTTATAAATATTACTTTTAAGACATAATCTATCAACATTAGAGTCAATACAGTAATTATCTGCAAAACGTCTTTCTCTATCTTCATTTTCTGGTAAAGTTTGTTTATAGGATCTAGCTAGGACTTCTTTTGTTGTAAGATTTAAATCTTCTTTTGATACGAAAGAACCAATAATTTTGCTATCTGAATCAACTATTGCAAAATCAGAATATCTTTTCATGTAAAATGCTGATTGATATGAACCTAAATCTATTGAATTGATAGATTCTATCTGCTCGGATTGATTAGAAGCATTAGAAACAATATATTGCATTCTAGCCAATGAAACCATGGGATTGGAAAATGAAATACCGCAACACTCTAAATCCTTATAATTACCTGGCTTTAACAATTTGTCTTTTTTATTCTGAGCAACATCAAGTTCTTTCACAAAAGATACATAAGAATTACATGCACTTTCTAACTCTGTAAAAGAGGTTACATAATTAGAATTATGAAGAGATGGTTTAATGGTGATTTCAAGAAATTGTTCAAATTCTTTTGCTGGCAAATTAATTAACCTATTAAGTGCAGCAAGCTCTTTCCCTTCAATAAAACAGCTTAAATCTTTTCTATTTCTAAGTATTACATCATGAATAAAGCCACTAAATTTCTCAGCTTGCGCAATATCTCTTGGGAATGCTTCATTGATTTTTTGCGACAAAGCTGATAATTTTTCTTTAAATATCTCTTGCGCAGCTGGGTCATTGCCATAATAATCAAAATTATGCTCTTCCCGATCTTTAAATTTTCCACTTTTTTTATCAAAAAAAGCATCTACGAGAAAATTATTTTCCGTCGTTCCAAGCATTTCTTGCACTTTACTCTTTTTGATGCTAGAATTAAAGGGAGTAAAAATAAAAGTTCTATTACCAACTCCCCAAAGTTTTTCTACCTCTGGTTTATCAGGAAAGTAATAATGATCCATAACTACAAATCTTGGATCCTTTTTGCGCTCCATCTGCGCTTGGTGCATTTCTTTTACTATATTTTTATCATAATGCAAAATCAGACTATCTGATTTTTCAGGGAGCGCAGTAATCACAAATCCTGGTGGTAGAGACAAAGGATCTTTATTATCTATAACACCACCACTGAAATAATCTGGATTTTTATTCACTTCTACCAATGCTTCTTTAGAAATATAGGTAATACCAGGAGATTCAGGATTTTGATTCAGTAAATTTTTTGCTGTATCTAATCCGAGTTTACCCTCTAAAAATGATGTAATACAAGGTGTCTGAGCATCTTGAAATCTTTCATCTGGTAACTTATCTTTAAGAACTTTATCTATATTAAATCTTTTGTCTTTTACAAAAGAATCATACCTTCTTTCAAACTCTTCTGCCCAACCAACTTTTCTAGCAATACCATCTTTTACCTCAATAAAAACACGGTTTTCTGGTTTTTCGAAAACTGCTCTTTCATCCTCTGGTAAACTTTGCAAATAAAGATCTCGTATTATCTTTTCTTTTGCTTGGCTTAAGTCTTCTGCATATTTTGTTGCTTGTGCCTCACTAAGACCATCTTCGAGCATCAAGCTATTTTTTAAAAGATTTTGTGCAAGAGCTTCTTTGGCTTGTTTGTAAGTAACAAGATTTTCGGCTGTTACAGTATAATTGCTTTGCTGTTGTTGCTGCTGTTCTTGCTGTTGTTCTTGCTGTTGTTCTTGCTGTTGTTCTTGTTGTTGTTCTTGCTGTTGTTCAACTTCTAGGGATTTATTGTTAAGTTTTTGCGCTTTCCAAGAAGCATCTTCAGAACCTTTATCTGCAATAATAGTTTGCTTGATCTCAATAAAATTAACATCTGTTAATATCACTAATGTACGATCTTTTTCAAGAATCAAATTACTAATACGTTCTCTGATTATATCTTCCGATAATTTTGGCATAATGATACTTAAGTTATTATTAATAGATTAATTATAACTTAAGTATCATTTAAAACAATATTATTTATAAAAAGCTTTTTTGAAGATAATGATTTATTGTAATTTAATCTTCAAGAATCTGTGAATCAAGAAATGATGGAAAATGTTTAGACTGTAGCTTATATTTTTACTAGCAAATTAATATCAATTTTTATCTAGAAGGAAGATAGATTTTTGGAAGCTTTAAAGCACTTATAGGAATATCTCTTACGTATTCATGCAACTACTTCTTTCTTTTTTATATCTAAGACTAGTTGAGCAAAAAATATGAAATGGACAACCCCAATAAAAGATTGCCCATTAACACTAAATCAACTTAAAATAGTTTGTTGAAATTTTAAATACGATTTACAGAAGAATAAGAATTAGCTTTTTATCACCGCAGCTACTTCATCAGCAAAGTTTTTTTCTTCTTTTTCAATACCTTCACCAAGTTCAAACCTAACATAATTTGTAAGAACAACAGAAGCGCCTAATTCCTTGGCAGCATTTTCCACCACATCAGAGATTTTTGACTTACCGTCAATTACAAATACCTGATCAAGCAATACTATTTCCTCTAAAAATTTGCGTATTCTACCATCAATCATTTTTTCAATAATGTTATCTGGTTTTCCAGAAGCTCTGGACTGTTCAGTAAATATATCTTTCTCTCTTTGGATTAAAGCTTGATCAACAGATTCTTTATTTAAACATTGTGGTTTTGCAGCTGCTATATGCATTGCTATCTGCTTGCCAAGTTCCATCAATTTTTCTTTATTACCAGTAGATTCCAGAGCGACTAATACTGAAATTTTACCCATTCCATCTGCAATAGCATTATGTACATAAGAAGCAATCACACCATCATTTACTTTAAGTGTTTGCATACGACGTAGGGTCAGATTTTCTCCAATTGTTGCAACATTTTCTGTAATCAAAGCTTCTACTGTTTTTGCATTTTCAACAACTGTAGATTTTAACTGCTCTAGCGAATAGGAATGAACAGCTTTGTGAGCAATTTTATTTACTAAAGACTGAAATAATTCGTTTCTTGAAACAAAATCTGTTTCAGAGTTAATTTCAATAACCGCAGCATTTGTAGCTTCCACTTTTAAAGCTGTTAAACCTTCAGAAGCTATTCTGTCTGCTTTTTTTGCAGCTGCAGCAAGACCTTTTACCTTAAGCCAATCAACAGCTGCTTCAAAATCTCCAGATGTTTCAACCAGAGCTTTTTTGCAGTCCATCATCCCTGCGCCAGTTTTTTCTCTTAAATTTTTTACCAGTGATGCTGATACACTCATTAATTTTCTCCCATACTATATTTATAATTTATTGCGCCACAGAAACAGTCGATGTAGCTGTAGATTTATACATTATTTTCAGCTTTATCATCTTTATTTCCCTGCTTCACCTACAAGATTTTTCTTCGCAGTTTTGATATTGCTATTATCTTTATCCAAATGCTTGGCTTTAGAGACTTTTGCAGTCTTATCAATTTTCTTAACACCATCCATGGTATTTTCTGTTTTTGCTTTTATAGCAGATCCAACATCAACACCTGAGTTTCTAAGTGATGCTTGTATTCCTGCTAGTGCAGCATCAGCAAATAAAGAACAATATAATCTGATTGATCTAATAGCATCGTCATTACCAGGTATTGGAAAATCAATATGATCTGGGTCAGAATTACTATCAACTACTGCAACGATTGGAATAGACAATTTCACCGCTTCTTTTACAGCTAAATGCTCTTTATTTGTATCAATAACTACAACAAGATCAGGACGTCCACCAATATTTCTGATTCCAGAAAAAGATCTAATTAATTTTTCTTTTTTACGAGTCAAATCCAAAAGTTCTTTTTTTGTATAATTAATGACATCTTCTTCATTATCAAGAATTTTTTCAATTGCATCTAATTTTTTTATAGATTTTGAAATTGTACTCCAGTTAGTTAAAATACCACCAAGCCATCTATGATTTATATAATATTGATCACATTTTTTAGCATACTCAGCCACTAATTCTGTAGCTTGAACTTTACTACTGACAAAAAGAACTTTGCCATTATTTTTTACTGTTTCATAAATTTCCTTCAAAGCAATTTGTAACAAAGGAACAGTTTGCTGAAGATCAATAATATGAACATTATCTTTTACGCCATAAATATAGGGCTCCATTTTTGGATTCCAACGTGAAGTTTTATGGCCAAAATGTATTCCAGCGTCTAGCAAATCGCTAACGCTAACTTTAGGTAAATCGGACATTTTTATCTCCTAATATTTGTTAGTTTAAACCTCCGTACTAAGCTATAGATTCCAAAAATATTTGGACTAACAAACTATCGGTACGTGTGAATTATTTAGCATTCGTTATATACCAAATTAGCTGCATTATATATGATAATCCCATTATATACAACATCAAAATAAAACCATCGAAATTTTCTACAGTTTTATAGCAAAATATTGGAAATTTGAGATGAAAATAATGTGAAATCAAGTTATGTAGTTTACTACGTAAATTATTAGGTTATATTAAATCAAAGAATATAATATCATACTAAACAAAAATTAATAAATATGAAAAGTATAAATAATTGCTTACTATTTTTGGTTACGTTATTAACGCTTTCGGGTTGTTATCCTATTGAAACAAGCTCTCATTATAACAAAGATTTCACTAGAGCTAATTTTGAATCAAAGCCTGTTTATTTAAGTTTTAAAAAACCAAAAGACAATTCTTTTTACTTTATATTAGCTAAAGATACCAATAATAATGATTATAAGTTACGTGTAAGATGGTATAGCTATAGCAAATCTGATATATTATTTAATGGTTATAATAGTAGTTTGAAATTTCTTATAGATAATGAAAAAATTATAAGTTTTACTCCTATTAAGAAACCCAAGATTGTTGCTTATAATATTAATTCAAACAGTCGTGAAGAAGAAGCTATTTTTTCTCTCACTAGAGATGAATTTTATTCTATAGCTTATTCAAAAGAAGTAACTGTAGAATTAAACGGCAAAAATAAAATAGCGACTGGTTATTTTAATTCTAGAAATAGTTTTAAAGCATTTAGAGAATTTATTGAAAAAAGTTATTAAAATAAAGTATTGAGACATAAATTATTTATCTTTTTTCTTTTTAATACCAAACATAGTATTTTAATAATTTTGCTAAATTATTAAAATAAAGCTGGAAAAGTAAAATTTTCAATGTTATATCTAGCAAATATACGGAGAGATGGCCGAGTGGCCGAAGGCGCTCCCCTGCTAAGGGAGTATAGGGATCACATCTCTATCGAGGGTTCGAATCCCTCTCTCTCCGCCACATTTCTGTCTAGCTAAATTTAAAAAATATATCCTCTTATATGCCACTTACAGATACAGCTTCCGAACTAACTGAAAACTCTTTTAAAACTATAGCACTTCTTTGGCATGACGAGCAAAAAAGAAAAGTATGGAAGAGCCCAAAATCTGCTGCCGATGCACTTCAAAAACTAAAGAAGTACATTTTTCCAACTTTAGGACCTAGACCAATCAAGGAAATTAGCTTACAAGATTTAGAGCTTCTCATAATGTCTATTGAAAGTAAAAGGAATAGGATTGCTAATAGAACTTTAGGATTTTGCAAAGGTGTATATGAATATGCAATTAAAATCGGTAAAGCTAAAGAAAATATCGCTGCTAAAATAATAGGTAAATTACCACAAGGAAAGAAAGAAACCGATTATCTCCATGACCATTATAAGTCAACTGAAGTTGTGACAATAGCAGAAATAACAATGATATTCCGTACTAAGGATAATACTAGTTTTTCACAAAAAGATAAGATACTTAAGAAGATTCAAGAAAACCCAGGGAAGTATCCAATTTATGATTTATTGCAAAGAGCAATAGATCATAAGGCGCTTAAAACAGAAGGTGTTGATAAAGAAAACAGGGATCTTGTTGTTACTAAAGTAGAGTTAGCAAAGTGGGCTAAAAGAAACGAGATAAAAATAGCAAAATGCTTAGAACCATTAATTCCTAGTGAAACCGAACAAAGTAATAACAAAAGCCTTTTCGAAAAGATAAAAGACTGTTATAAAAAGTTAAGCGACTTGTTTAGTCGATTAAATTTACGACAAAAAATTAGAAATAATTTAGATTTTATTTATCTAGCATTAAAAATCATAAAATAACTAGTCTCTCCGTCAAAACTCTAAACTCCTGAATTAACAAGGGTTTCAAGTCATAAAGTACTTACAAGATCCATCAGAAAATGCTATAATCAGCCAATAAAGCTTATGGATTTTAAAATTATGCCTA
>Ga0222713_10004700_pt1 | contig 13588 bp, 7 predicted proteins | sample C33_649DmetaG_FD_165061 | JGI IMG/M metagenome (GOLD analysis project Ga0222713, IMG submission 165061) | Estuarine water microbial communities from San Francisco Bay, California, United States - C33_649D | ecosystem: Environmental > Aquatic > Marine > Unclassified | place: USA: California...
TACACGCACGTCATCCATCAGGTTTTGGGCCCAGTAGACCGCGAGAGTCGTGGCCGTTGAGTCCAGCGACCAGGTGTGGTCCCAACCACGGAGCAGGTCGATGTATTCAAGCGTCTCGGAACTGATCGACACTTCGGTCGGGGCGCGCCGATCGACAGCCGTGGTCAGCAACAAACTTGGAATCAGGTCATCGAAAGCGGTCAGCAATGGGTCATAGGCCGCTTCTATCAAACTGTCTATGGTGAAATCAGTCTTGTCCTGCAAAACTTTCACCGCGTGAATTCCGCGCGGATTCTCGGGATTGTTTGCCATATAACGCGGGTAGTCCTGTTGGCGAGGACTATTTGGGCCTGCCGCGGAGAATGGCCAGTTGTTCGTGTTTTGAATCCAACCGTTAGGCGGGTTGAAAAGGGTGATAGTTTCATCCACAGGATGCAGGCCCTGCCATTCAGTAGCGGAAGTACTGCCGTCGAGCGGAGCATTCCAGTCGAAGTTGGGATTGCGACGCGGAATAAAATTGCCGTGATAGTAGGCGATGTTGCCGTCGGCATCGGCGTAAACCGTGTTGTTGGAAGAATTGGTCTGCAGATCCATGGTGGCACGAAACTCAGCGTGGTTATTCGCCTTCGTGCGCGTGTAGGATTGTGTGAGCGCCTTGATCGGTTCCTGCATGAGACTGATGCTTACCCATTTGCCATCTTGTTCGCGAATAACCGGACCATGATGGCTGTGATACACCGTAAACTCTCGGTCCTTAAGTTCATCACCATCCTTGTAGGGTAATGTAATTCTGGTCTCCCTGAGTTGGCGTTCGGTATTGTCGTAACGATAGTAGTAGCCGTCCTCGTGCTGAACGATGGATTCAAGATACTCATCTATCGCATCGGCGCGTGATGAGGTGTGCATCCAGCCGGTATGCTCATTGAAACCCTGATAGATGAAGAACTGACCCCACGTTACGGCGCCGTAAGCGTTGAGTCCTTCCTCGCTCACCATGTGCAACTCAGACCGGAAGAAAAAAGAGGTGTGTGGATTGATCAGCAATAGTGCCTTGCCGTTTTGCGTATTTTGTGGCGCGATGGCGAAGCCATTGGAACCGCGTGGTTCTCCGTCGAACACGGAATCACGCTGCGCAACCAGCTCATTGCCCCCGTAAAAAGCCTGAAGATTCCTCAGGTTGATCTGTTCGATGTCGCCACCGATGCTGCCTTCGGTAAAGCTGAGCGCCATCCACGGTTCGAAGCGGTGTATCACGCGGGGTGTAATTTCAAGATGAGTGTAGAGGTAGTAGTTCAAGCCATCGGCAAACGCGTCCATGAGCTCACGCAGCCAAGCCGGACTCGCGGCGTACTGTACCTGTAATGCGGCCGGGTCGATGAACAATTTCATGCGCAGATCGCGGAACAATTCCTGGGCGCCTTCGGCTTCGGCGAGACGACCCATGGCGTTGATGTAGTTTGTTTCCACGCGATTGAAGTCATCCTCGGCCTGGGCGAACAAGGTGCCAAACACGGTGTCCGCGTCCGTCTTGCCATAGATGTGAGCAATGCCCCAGGTGTCTCGTTTGATCGTGACATTGGCCGCTCGCCGCTGCCAGCGATCGATGTCCCCCTGTGAGGGTGCAACGATGATGGGATTCGGCATCACCGAAACCGCGGTTGGTGGTTCAGTCGATGGGGAGCAGGCCGAGAGCGTCAACCAGATGAGCGTCGTGAGGAAGGCAATTTTCTGCATGACCTGCTCCTGTGAAGGGTTCGGGATCTAAGGGCTTATTCGGCGACCATTGACCCAGGTTTGCAGTACCTGGGTTTGCCACAGTTCGCTGGGGTCAACGGCGAAGATGTCGCGATCCAGCAGGATAAAGTCGGCTTTCTTGCCGGGCTCCAGCGTACCGAGCAGGCTTTCCTGGTGGGCTGCGTAGGCGGCGTTGATGGTGAAACTGGCAAAGGCTTCTTCCATCGTCATCCGTTCCTCAGGAAACCAGCCGCCAACAGGTTCATTCTCATGATCCTGCCGCGTGACAGAGGCGTGAAGCCCGAAGAAGGGATTCGGTGACTCTACCGGAAAGTCAGACCCGTTCGCGATCAGTGCGCCGGCGTCCATCAGTTTGCGCCAGGCATAGGCGCCTTGAATGCGCACCTCGCCCAGCCGGTCCTGCGCCATGTTCTTGTCGCTGGTAGCGTGTGTCGCCTGCATGGAAGGAATTACGCCCAGCTCGGTAAACCGCGCGATGTCCTCATAACGCAGTACCTGAGCGTGTTCGACGCGGTGGCGTTGCGCCCGCGATCCGGTCTCATTGATAAGCAATTCGTAGTTGTCGAGAACGATTCGGTTGGCATCATCGCCGATGGCGTGGGTATTGACCTGGAAGCCAGCGTTCATGGCGGCACGCATGAAGTATTCGAGGCGTTCAGGATTTTCCAGCAACAGGCCGCGATGACCGGGGAAGTCAGAATAGTCATCGACAAGCGCCGCACCGCGACTGCCCAATGCGCCATCGGCCACGATCTTCACGCTGCGAATGATGAAGGTATCGTCCGCATCGCGATAATGTCCGTTCGCCAGGATCTGTTCATACAGGCTGTCTGAGGCGGCAATCATCGCGTACACCCGAATGGGTAAGGGGCCGGTGCGCAGAAGCTGCCGATAGGCGGCGACCACATCGCTGCCAATGCCGGCGTCGTGCACACTGGTGAGTCCGAATGTCGCGAGTTTTTCCATGGAGGTGCGCAGTGCGAACTGCAACTCCTCCTGGCTTGACTCCGGAATCTGGGATCGCACCAGGGCCATCGCGTTGTCGACGAAGACGCCAGTGGGATCACCGTCGTCATCACGAATAATCTGGCCACCTTCAGGGTCCGGTGTGCGGCGATCGATGCCAGCCAGTGCCATGGCGGCGCTGTTGGCCCAACCGGCATGACCGTCGACCCGGGTCAGCCACACGGGTTTGTCGCCAACGGCAGCGTCGAGCGTCGCAGCTGTGGGAAAGCTGTTGCTGTCCCACAGCACCTGATTCCAGCCCCGGCCCTGAATCCAGTCGAGTTGCCCGTTGCTCTCTTCATTGAATGCCACCACACGGGCAACGGCTTCCTGTTCCGAAGTGATGCCCGTGACGTCGACTCGAAGCAGGCTCAGTCCGTAGCTCAACACGTGACCATGGGCGTCAATCAGGCCGGGAATTAATGTCCGGCCGTCGGCATCGATGCGGGCATCGACATCGGTCGGCAAGGTCTCATCAGCCTGAAACACGCGCATGACACGATCGTCACTCAGTTGCAGAGCACTGAACCGTTGCAGGTTGCGGGCACTGTCGAGCGTATAGCCGTTGGCGTTGACGATCAGGGTTGTGTCCGCGAACAGCGTGCCGGGGACGAGCAGGGAAGCGACAATCAGCTGAACAATTTTCATGAGAATCCGGGCGCGGGATAAGGGTTTCAGGAAGCCCGATACTAGCAACTTAATTCCGGAGTGTCATGAGATCGCAGAACGCATGGGAGGCTTGGTAAATTCGCGGCGCAAAAAAAACCCGACTACGTTCCTGTAGTCGGGTTTCTGAACAAACCTACTGGTCAGGACTAGTCGCTGCCGTCTGCTTCCACATAGCGGAAGAAGCCGAAGAACATTTCCTGCCAGGTTTGTTCCCCCCATGACAAGGTTTGGGATGGATCAGGATTGAATGGGTTCATCTCGGTGTTGTCGAACGAACCTGTGAATACCATTTCAGTGCCTGCCGGAATAAATTTCGGATCCTTGAAGTCATAGACCTTCTGCCAGTTAAACTGGTAGTTCGGTACGTTCAGGATTTCTTCTGTCTTGCCATCCGGATAGACCAACTTGAAGTTCGCGTCATAACCACGGTAGTGCATGTGTGGCCCGAGCATCGTCAAGTAAGAATCCTTGCGGAATTTCTTGGTGGCAACCATCTCCTTGGTGGAGAAGGGTGGCACATTGATTTCCAGATCGGCAGCGGAACCACCCAGTACCTGACGAGCCGGAGGCTCATCCCACAGATACAGGCCGATTTCGGATGCATCTTCGGTTTCCTTGCCGGAAGTGGTGTAGTGCATCTGCAACAGCAAGCCACCGCCCGCCTTCAAGGGGAAGCCGGAGTTTTCAGGATAGGTGTTCACGGCATTACCCGGGGCATACGCGCCGAGACCGATGCCCTGATTGAGGACTTCGAATTCGCTCACGCCGTTGGGTCCGTAGGCGAAGGCGATGATGTGGTGCAGCACTGTGGTGTCGCCAGGGACGAACTCGACAGCCTTCACCCATACATCCTTATCCAGATTCAGGGGCACCTGCAGGTTGCGGTAATCCTGTACACCGGTAGCAGGAATCTGCTGGGCCGGAATCTGCAAGACCATGTCAGGCTCGCCGTAGTTCCACTTCTTCAGAACCGGAGAGAACTCAGCCAGTGGGTCGGTACCGTCAGTGTTCTTGGCGCCGTCGTCAATCCAGTGCACCAGAGTCTGGGCTTCTGCGACAGTGATGTGATTGACGTCGTGGAAATCATTGACGTATTGCTTGTCGATTTGTCCGGGGGGCATGCGCTTGGTGTACAGCACTTCGCGAATCATCGGCGACCAGCCCTGCACCATCTGGTGGTTGCTCATGGCAAACGGGGCGATGCCGCCTTCCTGGTGGCAGGTCACGCAACGCGCTTCCAGAATCGGCACGATATCCTTGGCATAAGAGATAGCGGAGGCACCGGCGAAGGCGATCGCATCACCCTTGGCTGGAACGCTGGCGACAGCAACTTCGTTACCTGCCAGTACGTCAGTCAAGGCATCGGCGAGGTACGGCTTGCTGGCGCGGCGCGCCTTGCTGCCTTCTTCGAGCGTGTCATTGATCGCGCCGCGATAGACGACTGTCTTCGCCTTTGGATCCAGAACCACAACCTCACTGGCCTTGGTCAGACCCAGCTCTTCCGAAACGATCTGGCTGTCATCCATCAGGATTGGCAGGGTCAGGGCGTTCTTGCTGGCAACCTTGGACAACTCGGCGCGGCTGCCATCGGCGCTCGCATCGATCATATAGAAGGCGACCTTCTGATCGGCAAATTGGGCCACGACCGCGTCGTAGTCTTCAATCGCCTTGCGCACAGCCCGCGTGTCGTCGTGCACGAACAGGACGACTGCGTCCTGGTCAGCATGGCGGCTGAGCTGGAAAAATTTGCCATTGTGGTCAATCAGTGAAAAGTCGCTGATGCGATCTGCCGCTGCGGCGGGCAGTGCAACGGCACTGAAGAGCACGGATGTAGCCAGTATTCGCGCTACGGTCTGAAACTTACTCATGAGACTCTCCTCAAACTGCAAGAAACGGGGTGGTGCCTTTTTGGTAGGGGTGCATGGTATGGCGGCTGATACAAGAATGCTTCCTGAAAATTAAAAACCACATTCTTTTTAACTTTCAGGTAGTTATTTTCGACGATTTTACCCCTGCAACAGCCCGCACCCGCGTAAATCCCTGACCAGCCGGCAGCATTAAGACGTCAGCCCGGGGAAATCGGTTACGGCACAAATGGGTGGTTTCCGGATCACTGCAGCTCGGGAACGGTCAGAATAGTGCTTTCGGGCGGCGACTCCATTGCTTCAGGACCGCGCCCGGACCATTGCGTCCTGGCGACGAGTAACGCAAAATTCGGCCGCTATGAACCAGACGGGTATCGCCCTTGCCATGAATCATTTCGCCGTTCAGCTGCCTCGCGTGTGTGCCGTGCTGACCCTGCTACTGGGCGGATTCGGTGCGAACTCGGCTCTGGCCGAGGACTATCGCATCGGGCTCTGCTTCGGCGGTTGCCCACAAGGAGCTGCCGACGGTGACGAGCTGATCCTGCGACCAATCTACGCCATGGCCTACAACACCGACACGAAGTCCGCAGACTGGGTCGCCTACAAGGTCTCTGCCGGTTCCATTGGCATAGCATCCAATCTGTCGCGCGAACCCGTCCCGGATAACTTTATCGCCGACACCCTCGACAGTAGTGATTTTCGGGAGCTGGAAGGCACCGGGCTGGTGCGGTCGCAGTACGTGCCGATGGTGAACTTTGCCGGCACCCCTTATTGGCAGGATGTGAACTATGCCACGAACGTGGTGGCCCGCAGCAGTGCCCTGAACCAGGGGGCGTGGTACGGGCTGGAGTGGGCGATCAGAAATCTCGTAAACAAAACCGATCTGGTCTATGTCGTGACCGGACCCGTGTTTCGACCTGTGGCAGAGACTCCGCAGCTACACACTGACAAGGCACATCGGGTGCCTGATGCCTTCTTCAAAGTTATCGTGACGGAAGACGGTCAGAGTGCGGCTTTCCTGCTGGAGCAGAACGCGGCGGTGTATGTGCACCACTGCGACTTGCGAACGAGTATTGCGGAGATCGAAGCGCTAACGGGGCTGACGCTGTTTCCCGAAGCCGATGTCGCAAGCTTCTTGCCACTCGACACCAGCCTCGGCTGTTTCTAGCCTTGTCTCGGATCAATTGATCTCGAGCAGGAAGTAGTCATCCTGAACCAGTTCCCGAATGCTGCGATCCAGCGCGGCATGTACTGCAGCGACGACACCGTCGCTCACTGGCGCGATGCCACGGCCAAACAGGGTAGTCTCCCAGATTGTGCGTCCACCGCCTTGCAGCTTGATATTCGTGCGCAGGGTAATCTGGATAGAAGGAACCCCACCGCGATCGACCAGTTGTGCCTCTGAGGCGACCAGGCTGCCGACGAGACTGGTAGTCTCACCGCTCTCCACCAGCTTGGCGCCCCCCTTCTCGAAACCCTGAACCATCGCATCATGAATGATGTCTGCGACGGCTCGCTCGGCCTGGTAGCCACCGGCCGCGGCATCGTTGCCGAGGCTTTCGCTGGTAATCAGCAAGGGATTGCCGCCGTCGCGCGTATCGGTGAACGCCGGGATCTTCATCGGGCCACGCATCTTGCTCAGGTCAACGCGATGATCGCCGGTGTACTGAAAATTGATCTCGACGGATTGCTGGGCGAAGACGGCGCTTGAACACAGCGCGAGCAGGAGGCAAAGCATGCGGGATTTGATCATGATAAAACGTCTCTTCTGGTTCTGATTTTAGTTTTGGTTCTGATTCTGATTGCAGGTCAGATCGTGTGATCTGGATCCCTGGGTTTAAGACCGGTGCCAGGACCGATACGCTCTGGCTTCCTGTCGCAGCTTTCTCTCTTCGCACCACAGCGCGGCAGTTCGCGGCGAGGCGTCCGAGAATAAAGGACATCGCCAGGAGGATCAAGTTGCGTCCCGCTCCGCGCCGACCGGGTCTGTCGGCGCGTGCGGATCGGTCACTGGCTAGTGCAGGGCGCTCGCAGGCCAGGGGGCGCCGCGATGGGAGGTTGCCAGCGGCTTCAAGCCCTGGTTGATGAACTTCTGAACGCGTTTGCCTTCGTAGGTCTCGGTAGTATACAGGTCGCCGTGCGAGTCAGTGACGATGCTGTGTGTGCCGAAGAACAGGCCGGGCTGACGGCCGCCCTCACCGAATTCGGCGAGTACTTCCAGCGATTGTCTGTCGAGAATATGCACTTTGTGATTCGAGCCATCGGCGAGGAAGATAAATTCCTGATCCGCATCTTTCGAGAAGGCAATGTCCCAGGCGGAACCGCTCAACGTCAAAGGTGCCACTAATCCCTCTTTTACGAAGGTGCCATCGGGGCGGAACACCTGGATGCGGTCGGCGCCACGATCACAGACATAGATCAAGTTGTCGTGTGACGGCTCAGCGCAATGCACAGGACCAACGAACTGCTGCGGCAGGGCAGCGCCGGGGACATAGGCCACCCGATCATCGGATGGGCGATTGCCATAGGCGCCCCAGTAACGCTTGAAGGCTCCGGTAGCAACGTCGAGAACGGCTACTCGTTTATTGCCATAACCATCTGCCAGATAGGCTTCATTGGCGACCGGGTCGATGGCGATTTCGGCGACGCGACTGAAGTGAGTTGTGCTGTTGCTGTCGATATCCTCACCGGCAATGCCGATCTCGCGAATGAAGTCACCCTCCTGGGTGAACACCAGCACATGGGAATCGCCGCCGCCGTTGCCACCAATCCAGACATCACCATTCGGAGCAATTTCGATGCCGTGATTGGACTCCGGCCAGGTGTAGCCTTCGCCTGGTCCACCCCAGGCACGAATCAGGTTGCCATCGCGATCGAACTCGATGATCGGCGGTGCTGCCGTGCAACATTCGGCGCGACCAAGATCCAGTGCCAGTTCCTGGGCCATGAACATGCTGTCCTGATCGCGGTGCACGATGTAGATGTGGTCTCGCGGATCTACCGCCACGCCGATCGTGCGGCCTAGCAGCCACTTGTTGGGCAGTGGCTGTGGCCAGAAAGGATCGACTATAAACTGGGGCACCAGCCGGTCGCCGCTGACAGCGACCGCCGGTTGTTGCAGTTGGTGTTGACCGAAATAGAGCGCGCCGAGTAACAGTAGTCCCACAAGGGTGGTTTTCACGAGTTTGTTCATGGTTGATTCCTGTCGGATTCTTATTGATTTTCAGACTTGCGGTGACTACGAAGGTAGCACCATTACCGCGCCTTAGAAACAGTGGCATGGGAGTAATTTTCGCGCAGATTCCTGCCGGTCTGTCTCTAAGCTTTGATCAACATTCTCTCTGAGCTTTTTGGTGAATTCCGGCGGGGGTTCTTAGGGCGCTGGAAGTTGACCTGTTAACCAGGGCGCGGTGGGCCAGGCTGGCTTCGGTGGCAATTAAAGACCCGTGTCGAGGGAGTGAAAAAGACCGCCTCAGGAGGCTCTTTCCGGAGTGAGGCTGGTGCGGAAGTCAGCCCGGCTAACCGGGGCCGCTCGGAGCCATTTAGCAGAGAATTGCTGAATGAAAACGGCTGATTGAAAACCATTGATGAAAAACTACTGCGCAGAAATAAAAAGGCCGTATCGGTTTCCCGATACGGCCTTTCGCAGTTGCGTTGGTGTGGACGCTTACAGTTCGCTGGCGGGCCAGGTCGGTGCGCGATCGCGAACGGTAACCGGCTTCATGCCTTGATAGAGGAACTTCTGAACGCGCTTGCCTTCGTAAGTCTCGGTTGTATAGATGTTGCCTTCCGAGTCTGTGGCGATGCTGTGTGGCGCGTAGAACAGGCCGGGTTGGCGGCCACCATCACCGAAGGTGTAGAGCACTTCCATGGACTCACGGTCGATGATGTAGATCTTGAAATTCTGACCGTCAGCCAGATAGATAAATTCTTGATCGGCATCGGGAGAGAAGGCGATATCCCAGGTAGAGCCTTGTGACAGGGTGGCCGGGGAAATAATGACTTCGCGAACATAGGTGCCATCCGGACGGAACACCTGGATTCGGTCTGCACCGCGGTCGCAGACATAAATCAGGCCGTCGTTGGAGGGCTCGGCACAGTGCACCGGTCCACGGAACTGTTGTGGGCCAGGCTGACCAGGCGTGTAAGTGACATCGGCATCATCATCAGGTCGGTTGCCGTATGCACCCCAATAACGCTTGAAGGCGCCAGTTGCCACATCCACTACTGCGACTCGGCGGTTGCGATAGCCGTCGGCGATATAGGCCTCACCGGCGCTTGGGTCGATAGCGATTTCGGCGACCTGTGAGAAGTGCTCGGTGCTGTTGCTGTCACGGTCATTACCGGGCAGGCCGACAGTGCGGATGTAATCGCCATCGCGAGTAAACACCAGCATGTGGGAGTCACCAGGGCCATTACCACCGATCCAGACGTCGCCGTTCGGTGCGATTTCGATGCCGTGGTTGGAAGAGGGCCACACATAGGGAGCGCCTTCTTTCGGGCCGCCCCAGGCGTTGACGAGGTTGCCTTCGATATCGAATTCAAGAATCGGGGGTGCCGGAGTACAGCACTCGCTCACGCCGGCGTACAGGCCGATCTCGGTGCGCAGTGCAAACATGGATTCCTGATCTCGATGAACCACGAAGATGTGATTGCGTTCGTCAACATCGACGCCGATGGTGCGACCCTGCACCCAGTGATTGGGCAGGGGCTTGGGCCACAGGGGGTCGACCAGGAAATGCGGTGCCATGACGTCACCGCTGGCAGCGCTGACCGGTGCCTCGAACCGGGATTGCAGGTAACCGAGTGTGGACACGGCTACGATGAGGGAGGCGCCCAGTATGAGCTTGATTCTAGACATGTTCTTCTCCTTTTAGTCTGTGTGAAGGCCCGCGTAGGGCTACAGCAGGGCCGCAGTATACTGCCATAAAAGTAGACAGTATACTGGCAGCCTTTTTTTCGCCGGAGGCACCTGTAAGAATTTGTAACAGTCCCGCGAAACCCGAAAAACCAACGACAAAATGCTGCTACAATGCCCACCCGATCAGTGTTCTAAGCCGCTGAATTACTAGGAAAATAACAAGAAATGACGATGCCCTTACAAAGTCTGTCGAGCGCCGCAGTGAGGCGGTTGATGTTGCATTTGCTGAGCCTGGTTTGGCTGGCATGCCTGTCACTCGGCGCGTACGCCCATGACATTCCTTCCCGTGTCACTGTGTACGCATTCGTCAAACCAGTCGGCAATGAGCTGACTGCGATCTTGCGCGTACCTATGGAGGCACTCAGCGAAATTTCGTTCCCCTTGCGCGGCCCGGGCTATCTCCAATTCTCCGAGGCCGAATTTGCGCTGCGCGACGCCGCGCAGGTGTACATCACCGAATCCATTCACTTTTTTGAGAACGGTGTTGAGCTCACCGAGAAGCAACTGCAGGCGTCGCGGGTGTCGCTGCCTTCGAATCGCTCGTTCACGGATTATGACTCGGCGCTGGCAAACGTGCTGAGCGCACCACTGGATGACAGTGTCGATCTGTTCTGGCGCCAGGGTGTACTGGACGTGCTCGTGACTTACCCGATCCAGTCAGAGCAATCGGATTTTTCAGTGAATCCGGAGTTGGGGACCTTGTCAGTCGAGACCACGACGGTACTGCGGTTTCTGATGCCCAATGGCGCGGAACGAGTGTTCAACTATCGCGGTAACCCGGGTCTGGTGGAACTCGATCCCAGCTGGTACCAGGCAGGTTTTCGCTTCATCCAAATGGGCTTCCTGCATATTCTCGACGGCATCGATCACCTCTTGTTCCTGTTCTGCCTGGTGATTCCGCTGCGCAGCATCAGGGCGCTGATTCCCGTCGTCACTTCATTCACCATCGCGCACTCCATCACCCTGATCGGAGCCGCGTTCGGTATCACGCCCAATGCGCTGTGGTTTCCTCCCCTGATCGAGACACTGATCGCCCTGTCCATCGTGTACATGGCGTTTGAGAATATCGTCGGCGCGAAACTTGAACATCGCTGGATGGTGACATTCGGCTTCGGTCTCGTGCACGGCTTCGGTTTCTCGTTCATCTTCAGCGAGACCATGCAGTTCGCCGGTGGCCATCTTTTCTCGTCGCTGCTCGCCTTCAATATCGGGGTCGAACTGGGCCAACTGATGGTGCTCCTGCTGGTGATCCCGGTACTGCATGTGCTGTTCAAGTATTTCGTGCGGGAACGGGTAGGCACCATACTGCTGTCTGCACTGCTCGCCCACAGTGCCTGGCACTGGATGCTGGAGCGCGGCACAACCTTGAGCCAATATCAGCTGCAGTGGCCGATTTTCGATTCCATCTTCTTCATCGCCCTCATGCGCTGGGGCATGATGCTGATCATCAGCAGTGCCGTGCTGTGGGTGATGTATGAATTGTTCCGGCGCTGGTCGCTGGTCAGCGCGATCTCCACCTACGGCCAACGCCGAGAGGTCGAGCCCCGCAATTGAGACCGGTTCCAGACCGACCGGTCCACACCGACTCCGCGGGCCGCTGGCAGGGCGGTTCACGTGCCGCCCGGGCGCTGTCCTGACGCTGTCCTGACGCAAAAAGCAGCGTCAATTTGGTGCGCCGTCGCATAGCTAAGCATCTGTATTTACTACGAATAATAGGTGTTTTTTGGCCAGCAACCGTTTCAATTTGTCACAAACACTTACGTCTGTGGTGTAGTGGTGCCAATGGCATGTGGGATAAGCTTGCGCAAAGATGAGGGAGTTCCCTTGGGGGTGGCGCGCGTGACGGTCAAGCCCAGCTTCTCCGCAGGTGACGGTAACGCTGTGCCGGTGATGAAGTAGCCAGGCAGGTAAGAGGTAGCCAGGTAACGCGAACCCTCTGTTCAGGAATTCAAGGATTTGCCAATGAAAAACATGTACCGGGTATTGATGCTTGTCGCGCTGGCGAGCCTCTCCCTGCAAGCGAATGCGGGCAGCAATCGCATTGGTAATTTCGCGCTGCTCGATCATCAGGGCAACTCACACCAGTTGATCAAATACGGTGACAGCCGGGCTGTGGTGCTGATTTCCACGTCGGCACACTGCCTGGAGAATATCGAGAAGTTGCCCAAATACCGTCTTTTGCGCACGACCTGGGAGCGCCAGGGTGTGACGTTCCTCGGTATCGATTCTTCGGCGCAAGACAGTCTCGCTGAGATCCGCAAGATGGCGGAACTGCACCATTTCGATATCCCGATTCTGCTTGACGACAGTCAGCTCGTGGCCGAGAGCCTGGGTCTGACCAAGGCTGGCGAGATCGTTGTGCTGGAGCCGAACCGTCTGCAAGTGCTCTACCGCGGTGGGCTCGACATCGATTCCCAGCGGGCTCGCCCCGAATTCAAGATTCCCGCGCGAGCAGGCACCAGCTTCCTGGCGGATACGCTGACTGCCGCCGTTGCCCGCGATCCGGTGCCACGTGACGGCACAGTGACAGCGCCGGCCAACGGTTGTGACCTGTCGTTTCCTGCCCGCGAACAACACGCGAGCCATGTGCCGGACTACGCCACCGAAGTGGCCCCGATTCTGGAAGAGAAGTGTGTAAGCTGCCATATCGAAGGGGGTATAGCGCCGTTCGCGATGAACTCCCACATGATGGTGCAGGGGTGGTCGCCAATGATGAAGGAAGTCATGATGACCAAGCGCATGCCTCCCGCCCAGGTCGATCCCAGCATCAACCATTTCCTGAATGCCCGCTATATTTCTCCGGCTGAATTACAGACCTTGGTGCACTGGATCGATGCCGGTGCTCCCCGTGGCAGCAGTGAGGTCGATCCTCTGACCCTGATTCACCCGCCGCAATCGGAGTGGCAGCTGGGTGAGCCGGACTACATCGTTGAAGTGCCTGCGTTCACAGTACCGGCTACGGGTGTGCTCGATTATGAAAACGTCACAATCAACCTGCCGTTTGCCGAAGACAAGTGGGTCAAATCCGTCCAGCACATCCCCGGTGATCGTCGCGTACTGCACCATCTATTAAGCTACATCGTGCCCGCCGATTACGCCGAGGCGATCGTCGAGGGTGAGAACGACAGCTACCGTGAATTCCTCGAGGGCTACGCGCCGGGCAAGGACGAGGCCGTAACCTATCCGGAAAACTCCGGCATGTTCGTGCCCAAGGGTTCGGCGATTCAGATGTCCGTGCACTACACGACCTTCGGCAAGGAAACGGTGGACAAGACCCGCATCGGACTCTACTTCGCGGACACCGCCCCCAAATTCCAGTACTCCACCTATTCGCTCAGCCACGGCGGCGACAACATTGTCATTCCGCCCGGCG
>Ga0222713_10004701_pt1 | contig 13586 bp, 8 predicted proteins | sample C33_649DmetaG_FD_165061 | JGI IMG/M metagenome (GOLD analysis project Ga0222713, IMG submission 165061) | Estuarine water microbial communities from San Francisco Bay, California, United States - C33_649D | ecosystem: Environmental > Aquatic > Marine > Unclassified | place: USA: California...
ATGCGCGCCGCCTCAGCCGCCGCAGCCGCCGCAGCGGCCGCAGCGGCTTCAGCTTCGGCTCTAGCGCGCGCGGCATCTTCCTCAGCTTTAATACGCGCCGCCTTCGCCACCGCGACGGCTTGATTGATTGCGGCGCCATCCGTCACGTAATCTGCTGGCACACCACCATTCCACTCTGCCAACGCCTTTCGTTCAGTGGCAAATGCGCTCAGCAACATTTCGTCATCAAATGGCAATACGGCGTGCTTATCAATAATAGACAAAAGTTCATCAGCCTGAACCGTTTTTTTCTCGAAAATTACCGCCCGTAACGCTTCAATTGCCGGATGCTGCTTGATGACAAAACGCTTTGCTGCCTCATACTGATTCTCCATCAAACGCCGTGATTCTCTATCAGCTCGCCCGTAGCGGTCAAACGTGGTGCTCGGCAGCATGTACTCCTCGCGTTCACCACCAAGGAAATCGAGTTTTTCGACAATTTGCCCCGCGGGCATGTAAGCAAACTCACTACCTTCTTCATCGCTGAAACCAGCGTTGTTGACAAAGAACGTCGCAATTTCTCTCGCACGAGCATTGTACGGAGCAGCAATCTTTGTGCAATTGTCGAAACCATAAGCAATCTGTTCGGCAACGGCGGGAATGAGGCACGAACGCAAGTGCCGGCGAAGGAATCCTTTGGTAAACGCACCTGGGCGAAGAGCTATCGGGTTCTCTGCGATAGCCACTTCACCTTCGGCGTTCGATTCACGCGCGACGATGGTAACATAGGACAAGTCAATCATGTCTCTGCACAATAAGCGAAGCGCCACAGCAGAAGCCGCATGAATGAGAGCTAATCGTCGTTCGTTTTCTTCACCAATACCTTGCGGCGACACTTTACCCAACGTCTCAACCTCGAGCGCCGTTTGGAAATCATCCATGGTGATTTCTGACCTGGCCGCCTTGGCTGCTTGTAACGCGGCGATGTTCACTACTGAAGCGAGCGCGGCGCCGCTAAAGCCCTCAGTTTCGCCGGACAACAAATTCCAGTCAATTTTTGTCGAGATAGGCTTATTCTTGGCATGAACTTGCAAAATCTCCTTGCGTCCGTTGTAATCGGGCTTGGGAATGACTATCTTACGATCAAAGCGACCGGCGCGGACAAGCGCCTTATCGAGCACGTCGACTCGATTTGTCGCCGCGATGCACACAATTTGCGTGTCATTGCCAAACCCATCGAGCTCAACGAGCAACTGGTTCAAAGTTTGATCGCGCTCGTCATTACCCGAGCCACCGCCACCTCGCGGTCGACCCACAGCATCTAGTTCATCGATGAAAATTATCGACGGAGATTGCTTTTTCGCTTGCTGAAACAAATCGCGCACGCGTGCTGCACCAACACCAACAAACATTTCTACAAACTCAGATGCAGCGAGGGAAAAGAACGTCGCCCCAGCCTCACCTGCGACTGCTCGTGCGAGAAGCGTCTTACCGCAACCGGGAGGACCAGTGAGGAGCACGCCTCTTGGTACTTTGCTCCCACTCGCCTTGAACTTTTCCGGTTTGAGGAAGAAGTCAACTACCTCCTGGAGTTCAAGTTTTGCCGTACCGATTCCTGCCACGTCATCGAACGTCACAACTTCGCTCTCATCACGAAGCTTCATCTTTGTGTTCACACGTCCCTTCTTTGCGCCCTTCTTCTTTGACAAGTTCTTGTCATCCTCGTCCTCGTCCTGATCTTCCTCCTCGAAATCGAGTTCTGTTTTTTTCTTTTTCCTGACAACCTTAACGCCAACCTTCATGAACGCGTTCGCCGCACCCATCTGATCGCCATCCGCCGCCTTGGCCGCGGCACTCTTTTTATCCATGTTCCGTCGCGCGATGGCTGATTTGCGATTCCGAATCTCTCTCTTCAGCGATTCGTACTCTGGGTCACCTTTTTCGTACTTTGCAAACAACCCTTCCAAAATGGCGATTTGCGGATCGCCCTTCTCCGCCTGTCTCTGTGCCTCCTCTAGGAGTTCGAGCTCTTGAATCTTCTGTCTGTCTTCCCAATCGCCGCGGAATCGCTGCATGTAAAACACGATGGCCCATACGGTGAACACGCCGAGCGACGGCAAACCGTACCCGGCGATGAAAGTTTTCACCGCCGACGCGCGATCGCCCACTGCAGAGAGAGTATGACTCGCAGGTTCGGGCATCGTTGGTTTAATCTCCAATCCAACGACTTGCGTCAAATCGTACACCTCGGTGTTGTATGGAGCGACTTGGCAATACGCGACTCGTCCATCCTTGTAAACCGCCGCGTATCGCGCCACCGCATCGACGCTCACGTACAACTCTTTGATTTCATCCGTCATGATGTCCATCACGAACGTGTTATAAGCGATGTGCTGCCGTTCCAACTGCAATTTCGCTCGTCCGAGCGCCGTGAATTGCAAGTCCTCCACACGCATAGGTTTACCCGCCGCGACGCCACCCTTCTCGTACCCCAAGATGGGCTTGCGACCCATCTTCGCCATCTCGCGCTTACGGATCTCCATCTTCGCTCGCTTATTCTCTTTCTTCCACGCATCGTACCACGCTTTGGTGCCGGGTGTTAATAAAGGCTTGGGCGACCCACGTAAACCGTCGACCCGAGCATCCTGCGCATTAGCATTGCCTTTCCTAAATCGCGGCTCGCCGTAGAGAAACTTCTCCCACCTCGTCTGCTTGCTCACGAATGGATCTTTAACCTCAATCGGCGTAGGTTTCACGCGCGGCGGCTTGGCATCTTCAGGGACTTTCCCGCGTCGAGATGTCGCTCGCGGCGAAGCCGCCGTCTCGCGAGGTGATCCTGGTACTCCCCACTCGCTCTGCATTTTACTCCCGCTCGACGACGGTCGACCGCCCCAATCGCTCGATTGTGCGTCTTCCCGCCCATCGTTGGACTCCATCGGGGCTTTCGCTCGCGCGTCGATGCGGCGCGCGGCGCGCACGCGACACCGCGCTCGCGAACCGCCGGCGCATGGAGCGCCACATCGACACTTCGAGGACACACATTCGCGCTTCGGCGACGCGATTGATGTGTCGAAGAGTCGAGCGCGCGTCGCGAGCATCGCAAGCGCGGACACCGGCTGAGAGTCGGCGATTGAAGACATCGAGGACACGAATTGTGCTAACCCTCTCTCAGGGTTTGGCCGCGCCAAACGGCGGACGGAGCCGACGAGCGAGAACGAGAGCGAAAGTGACCGCGTGGAAGCGAAAGGAAAAGGCGAAAGGAAATTACAAGTGGAATTACAACCGAAAGAGAGGTTGATTGGGAAGTGCGATGGAGGTTTCGGGACATGTCGAGTGCGCGACTATTGGCCTTCGTGGCCTCGGCGAGGCGCCGGTTGCGCCAATGGATCGTCTTCAGGAAGCCCGCGCTTGACGACGTCTTGAAAGTCTTCAATGACGAGGCGCCAGTAAAGGTTTTCGGGGCTCGGGCTCCAGCACACCTGGGTGACGGACATGAAATCGTGGGCGTTGCATCCGCCGAGCGCCGGCGATTCGGCTCCAGACTCGATGAGCTCCACGGCCATTTTTGCGATTTTTGTCGACCATCTCATCATCGCTTCGGTTTTCCACAGTGCGTGATGGCGCGTGGCGAATATTTCTGATAAGTGCTCGACGCTTCGGCAATCGCTGGGTTCGGAGAAGTAGCGGTGGGCAAGCACAGACTTCAACTCCGGGTTGTCAACTTTTAACATCGACATCGTCGCAGAAAATGCATACGGGTGTGTGATCATCGCTTGAAGTAAGTATGCGTCAGCCTGAACGACGTCTCCGATGGCGAAAAACGCCATCGCGTAGCTATACGCGAAACCTGGAAAGCTTAGAAGTGATCCGTTTGATCCCCATTCGCCGTCGCCAACATATAGGAAAGGACCAAATGTTTGCGCGAAATCAATCAACCAGCGCTCCTGGCCGCAGCGAAGAGCGAAATAGTCGATGCAGCACAAAACCCCTTTGGGATCAGCATGATCGAGCCCGAGAAGGAATTTCGCCGTGTCTAACGCCGTTTTGTGACACCCGCGTCGCGTGAGGGCGATGACGTGACGCCAAAGAGCCTCGAACATTGGCTTGTTCGCCGGCACACTAGAATCCAAGCGCGCGCACCCACTCGCCGCCGTCGAGGCAAAGGTTGGGTGCCACGAGCGCTCGCATGCGTACAAGCATCGCTCTAGGATCTCTGATGACTCCTGCGCTTTCCCAGTGAACATATACAATTCTGCGATGCGCAGCTGCGTCTCGAGATGCCAAGGATAATCACTGGCGTGTTGAAGCAGACGATAGGGATCGTGCGATTCCACTGCGATCGTAAAATGAAAATGCGCGTCTTCGTACTCTCGTTTCCACGCGAACTCGTACTCCGTGATTCCAGCCGCGAGTTCCGGCGCGCGTTTTATAGTCATGTACACGCCCTCGTTCCGATACGTCGACCACGCGTCTCGATACGCCGAAAACGTCGTCCTCGCCCTAAACTTACTTCTCAGCGCGCTCGCGCGCCCCGTGCCTTCGGCTTCAGCATTCGCGACGACCCGCGCGCCGAACAACCTCTTGAGCTCATCCTCGGCTCTCATCTTCCTCAGGTCCACCGCGAGCAAAGCCGAAATCACATTCGTCGGGAGCGACGCCGAAATCTCCCCGCTCGCGACACCACCGCCCGTCGCGAACTCCTTTTTATGTTCGCCAATCCATCCTTCACCTCGCCCAACGCCCGCGATTTCGCGGACCAACGCGTCTACGTCTAATTCCTCCTCCCCCCTCCCTCCCCGTCGTCGTCGTCCTCGTCCTCCCCGTCGCGTCGTCTTCTTCGTCAACGTTTCTCCAATTCGTTCGTTTCTCTCGCTTTCGACGTCATCGTCGCTCGCACTCGGCGTTCGCTCGCGTTCGCCGTCGTCGTCGCGCGCGAGCGCGGCGAACGCGTTCGCCGCGCGCTTCGGCGCGTCTCCCTCTCCGTCCTCGCCTGTTACCCCGGCTTCGTCGTCGTCGTCGTCGTCGTCGTCGTCGTCGTATTCGTCCTCGCGCGCGCGCTCGTTCGCCCGTTCGACGTGTTTCCGTCGCTGTCGCGCGCTCATCGCATCGCTCGACGTCGTCGTGTGACGCTCGTCCATGGACGCGTGCTGAGCTTTCTGAGTTGTGACTCGTCAACGAGTCCCGAGCGTGCATGGACGCCCATCGACGCGTGCTGAGCTTTCTGAGTCGTGACTCGTCAACGAGTCCCGAGCGTGCATGGACGCCCATCGACGCGTGCTGAGCTTTCTGATGAGTCGTGACTCGTCAACGAGTCCCCCCGTCGTCCAACGACGATCGCCCGCGCGTCGCGCATCCGCGTGCGTCATCGTTCGACGGTCGATTCATTCGTCACCACGCCCTCGCGCGAAAGCGACGAAGAGGCGATTGAAAAAACCGCGCGCACACGCGAGTCGGTAGTCGGTCGTCGTCCACGATGCGCGCGCACGCGACGACGAGCGAGTCGCGCGCGCCGACGCGCGCGAAGGCGTTTCATGGATCGACGTCCGCCATCCGCGGCGCGGGACGCGCGCGAGCGAGGGCGAGCGCGCGTCGATCGCGATCGCACGTCGTGACGGAGGCGAATTTATTCTCTCGATTTACTCGCGTCATCGGGTCGTACGCCAACTCGTTAATCACGGCGGCGGAAGATCCAGAAAAGTTGCTCGAGTCGACGGTGATGGATATGCAAAATGATTTGATCAAGATGCGACAGGCGACGGCGCAAGTGATCGCGTCGCAGAAGCAGTTGGAGAAGAAATACGAAGCAGCACAACAAGCATCGGATGATTGGTACAAGCGCGCGCAGTTGGCGATGGAAAAAGGGGATGAAGACCTGGCGCGCGAAGCGCTGACGCGAAGAAAATCCTACGCCGAAAACGCGGAATCGATGAAGGCAAACTTGGACGCACAAAAAGATGCCGTGGATAAATTGATCGCGAACACGAGATTGTTAGAGAGTAAGATGGCTGAGGCAAAGAGTAAAAAGGATACGTTGAAGGCGCGAGCGGCGAGCGCGAAGACAAACAAGGCCGTAAACGATATGGTGAGCGGGATGTCAACGTCGAGCGCGTTGAGCGCGTTCGAGCGCATGGAGGAAAAAGTCATGGCCATGGAAGCCGAAGCCGAAGCCATGGGAGTTTTCGCTGCGCCGGATGATTTAGAGAAGCAGTTTAAGGCTTTGGAAGCGGGCGGGGGAATCGAGGATGAGTTGAAGGCGCTGAAGAAATCCCTCCCTGGGCGCGGCGCCAAGGGCGCGCTCCCGCAAGGGCGTCCCGTGAGCGAAGCAATCGAAAGTGAGCTCGAAGCTCTGCGCAAGAGCCGGGATGAGAATTAAAAGGGCCAGGATAAAAATCAAAGACACAGCGCGTCGTTTACACTCTCGCTCGCTCGCACTCGACGACGTCCCGCCATCTTCGTGTCAATATAATCTACAGAAATTTCTCGTTAAAGTGCGCTCGGAGTGGATAAAGTTGGCAACGTTCGCTCAAGTTCACCACCACAAACTCACTCGCGCGTTCGCCCGTGACAGGCCCAAGCACGCGATGACGACGACGTGCGCGCACACCGCCGGTGCTTTTCGCACTCGCGCGCGGGCGCGCGCGGCGACGAACCGAGCTGCCGCGGGCGCGAATGACGCCTCCGCCGCGCGACCGCGTGGAGACGAATCCAAGATCGACCGTAGACGCGCGTTGTGCGCGTTTATGTTCGCCGCCTCCGCGATCACGCAGGAACAGAACAACAAGGCTTTCGCCCAGACGAGCACTGCGGGAAACGAGCTCCTGGAGCTGCGCAAGTCCGAAGAAGCCAAGAGCCGCGAGCGCCTTGAATCGCTCTATCGTGAACTGCGTGAGGAAGAAGCGAAGGCGATCGAACTACGCTACATCAAAGAGGGCGAAGCGCAGGAGAACTTTGCTAAGTTCGCTGAAGAGGGCGAGAAAGAAAGCCGGGCGCAGGTCTTGGCGGGAAAGACGCTGTGCGTGACCCCGTACGGGATCGACGTCGTAGGGATCACCGAATTTGTGGCTTTGGCGGGCGCAGTCGCGAGCGGAATCTCGGCGAATCAAAAGAAGGAAGAGATCGCTCAATTAAACGACAAATTGCGAGGCATTAACACCACGCTGCGCCAACAAGCGAGAGGCGGACGAGGAACGATGGATGAAGCCGGAGGTGGAGAGGCCAATGGTCAGGCGGCAGCAAAGGCAGCGGCATCAAGTAACGATGAATGGGAAGCGTTGTCGGACGATATGAAGGAGCTCAAAACGGCGTTGCGCGAAGGTCGCAAATATTTACGCGAAAACAAAGCCACCGAGGCGCTGAATTCATTCAAAAAGTCCCTCATGTTGGCGCGGGTCGTCGGCGACTTGGTCTCAGTGCGCCGCGCCACGCGCGGTTTGGGCGCCTCCAAGCGTCAGCTCGGAGACAAGAAGGGCGCCATAGCCGATTTCTTAGAAGTCCTTGATGTGAGCCAGCGCTTGAACGACTTCAACGGCGACATGGACGCTCTTGGTGCGATTGCCGATTTATACACCGAGCTCGGCGACCTCGAAAACGCCGGTCGGTACTACGACTTGTACTTGAACCAAATTAACGACGAAACAGTCGACACGGACGAGTAGTCCTCTATCGATATCTGGTTTGATTTTTTAATTATATTTCATTGCGTCCTTCTCTTCGTCGACGTCGTTCGCGCTCGTCATTAGCAATTTTATTCTCCCCCCCACGCGCCCTCGCTAGCATGACGTCACTTTTCTTGGCCCGCCTCTGACGTCATTGTTCGACCTTTCGAACTTTTCCAGGACGCGACAAAGCGCCCGCGAGAGACGAACTCGATCGTAAAAAATGGCGCAAGATGGATGCCAGCCCATGGAGCGATTCATGTCCAAGGAATACGCCAACCACGGCGCCGGTAGCGCGCAAAAGTCTTGGGCCTTTTGCCCGTCGAGCCGCGTAGGAGAGCAAAGCAAGACGAACGAGCGACGTGGTGAGGGCGCGCGCGCGCACGCGCACGGCTACTCCGTGAGTGGGTACGTGAATGGCTATAACCCGACGCTCCCGGCGTATCCGCCGACACGCGCGCAGTTGGCTGCGCGCGCGGCGAGCGGGGGCTCGAACGTAATAGCACCGCCGCCGGGACAAAGGTTCCGCAACGCTACCGCGGTGTGGGACGGCCCAGCGCCGAGAGGAGATCCTAGTAAACCGGCTCCAGGGACGCCGTATTACGTGAATACGCCGAAAGAAGAGGCGTTCGATAGCACGAAGGAGGCGAAGGATTCACACATCGTCGGTGGCGGGCGGCTGCCTATGATGGGGTGTGACTCGGCGGTCGCCGCCCGCGGTCTAGCCGTCGGATCCACGCACGTGCGTCTAGGAAACTCGCAAGATGCGAATTTGACAAGCGCGGGGGAGGCGATCGCAAAGTACGGGCGCGACCGCGTGTTCGTAAGCGCGAAACTGTCGCCAGATGAACACGCAAGCGTCGGAGAGGCATTGGCAAAGATTTTAGCCGCCGCCAAGGTTGGGTATTTGGATTTATTCTCCATCGAATGGCCGGTTCAGCACAAGCGAGGAAGCGCGGAGATCGACGGCGAAGGGAGCTTGGAAGCGACCTGGGCAGCGCTCGAAAAGTGCGTTAATGAAGGTTCTGTGAAGGCTCTCGGACTTGCAAACTTTTCTGTCCCAGCGGTTGAGCGATTGATGAAGGTGGCCAAGGTGAAACCGGCGGTGAATGAGGTCGAGTTGCACCCTTTGCTCGCTCAGCGCAAGCTTGTGGGCGTCTGCCGACGATATGGTTTGCTCGTCATCGCGCACACTTCGCTTGCCAAGGGTAACGACGCACTCATGAAGCATCCCAAGCTCATCCAAGCGTGCGCCGATGCGTCGAACCCACAAACGCCTCAAGCCTTGCTCACGCGCTGGTCTTTGCAGCGCGGCGTGCCGATTATCATCGAAAACGCAGAAACTCTTGACGAGTGCGTCAAGGCGACGACGTTCCGATTGACGAACGCTCAAAAAGTGCTTATCGACGCCATCGAACCACCCCCAAAGGATGGCGGAGTGCGCTTTCACCGCCCGGCGTTTGATTTCACGTTCGACGACCCGTTCCTCGGTGGCGTCTACCGCCCTGGTCTCGACCTCGTGCCGAATTAATGCTCGTTCTATAATTTCATCATTTTACTCTTTTGTAATTTCATCTGTCAAATTGCCTTCACGTGAACTTGAACGACCGTCACCCGCTAAAACTAATTCTAAACATTATCAATACATGCTCGATACCGCGATCGCGCCGCTCACATTTCGATTCCGCGCTGCTTCAGCACACATCGATGCATCTCCAATTCGCTGTTCAAGAAGAACCCGAGGAAGAACGGCGAGACGACCAGCCCAGTCTTTGCGCTCACCGTGAGCCTTCGGAAGCCACGGCTGTACGAGTTGGCCGCGAACACCGCGGGCGCACTGAGAGCTAGACCGTATAAAGACCCGCGAACGCCGCCCCAGAACGCACAGTCGAGGCATTCAGCGCGCGCGACCTCGCGCGCGGCTTCGCTTTCGGCGGTTGGCATACCGAGGAGTGAGGGAAGAAGCGGAGTAGCGCGTGCACTGTGAAATATTACAAAATCTAAAAACGCGACGACGAAGGGCGCGGAAGGAATAGAACTCTCAAGCGCGTTTGCCGTCGCTCGATTTCACCGCCGCCTCGAGGGCTTCGACGAGGGCTGGGACGCTATCCACGGAATACGGCGCGCGTTCAGCGCTATTGAGCAGCACGCGGCCTTGGTGCCAGCCTTGGTTGGAGAGCTTTTTGGTGAATACATCGATGTCGCGCTTCGCCAAATTTTCCGATTCCTTCAACGCCCAAACGTATGCTTGCTCGGCGGTCAGATCGGGGCGATAGGGCAAGGCGCGAAGATGGGCGACTTGGATTATCGCTTGCAACACGTCTCGACTGGACGCAGTTTCACTCAACGCCAATAACGCTCGACCTTTCAAGCCAGTCTTCTTCTTCTGCCATGGAAACCTGTGTTTTCGCTTAAGACGCTGCTCGCTCGTATTTGAACTCGGTAATTTCGGCGCGTCGCGAGCTTTGTTGTCTAAAACTACACGTGTCTTAGATTTGCCTGGCTCGTAGGCTAAAATGTACGGACGAGCGGTTCGACTTCCTTTCAACGCGTTGACCAACGATTTCGGCGTCGGACATACCTCACCAAGTGAGGTTACGGTCAGCGGTAAGTTCGATTTATCCAATCTTGCCGGGATGAACAACCGTTCGGCATCAGCGACTCGTGCGCGCGTCGGGATTTCCCGCTCCTTGACAAACATTTCTGCAATAATCTCTGCTCGCTCCTTGTTAATCGTGCGTAACTGGACCGCCTTGAGCTCTTTCCAAATACAGGTGAGATCGAGAATTGCTAACGGCCCAAACGCAATCAACGGCAACGCACGCCTGATCTCCGGTCGAATGCTCGCCACTTTACTGATAGACCTCGCTGCGCCGACGGCAAGCGCCAACCCAATGTTATCCGCCACAACCTGCTGTGCGCTCGTCTTTGCCGCAACTTCCGCTAAATTTTCTTCTAGTATAAACGTTCTTTGAATCGGCGCTCGCACAACGTTGGCTGTCGTGATTCCAACCGATTTGCCGATGTTCGCCGCCGTCGCAAGCGGCAAAAAGTGCTTTGGAAAGTATGGCGTGATAATCTCAACAAAAGAACTCGCATCGTAGATCACGCTCGATGTGAACCTAAATCTCTTCACATCGCTATCGAACGCTCGGCCGAAATTCGCTGCCACCGAGAGCTTCCCAAGGCGCCCTAATCCATCCTTAAGAACCCAGTTCACCGCCGCCGCCGCCGGGAGCGACCGACTTGCCCCCAGCCCGATTGCGGTCAACATTTGCTGCGTCGCAAACACCGAAATGCACGAGCTCGCGATGCGTTGTACGAAACGAAATCTCGCGTAGTCCCAGTAATCGCTCGTTACGCTCGTTGGTTCCGGGAACAGCGCGTGAGTGGCGCGTTCAGCGAGCCGTCGCGCGCCGTCCCGGGCCATTAAATCCAACCTCAACCCGTATCCTTTCGCCGCATCGCTTTCGGGCGTGAGCTCGCGCGGTTTCATGATTCGTAACGTGCCATTGTCGCAAACGTAGCGTAAGACGTCGCGGGATGACCCCGGGCGACGTTCGCGAAGTGGTAGAGGGATGAGCGAGCTCGCAGGTTTGCGACGTTGGCTCGAAGACGGCGACGAGGACGACGGTTCCGATGATGAAGACGCTATGGAACACCGTTCGTTCGTGAATTGTATCGTGTACGCGCGCTCGCGAGACATAGCGTCGCGACACGACGAGGCGTCGATATGTGAGGAGTCCCGCGTCGTTCAACCACCGTCGAGCGAGGCAGCAGCACGTAAACAATTTCAGTGACCTTTTGATATGTTGTACTGTAGAATTAACAAAAAAAAGAATCACGTCGTGTACTCGGCGTTGATTTTGACGTAATCATAAGACAAGTCGCAACCCCAGGCTTGACCTTTGCCCGGACCAGAGCCGACAGAGATGTCGACGACGCACGTGCCATGCGCTCCGGTGACATCCTTAAGGTATTGGCTCGCTGCTTTGGCATCGAAATCTAAAGGTTGACCCTTGTCCATCAACTGAAGCGGCCCGAGAGAGAGCTTGAGTTGGTTTTGGTTGAACTTGTGTTTCACCGGAGACGCGTAGCCCGCGGCGCAGGCCAAGCGGCCCCAGTTGGGATCGTGGCCAAAAATTGCTGCCTTGGCGAGAGACGAACACACGACGGAGCGCGCGATGACGCGAGCGTCCTCGTCATCCATGGCGCCGGAAACGTTGCATTCGATCAAGCACGTCGCGCCTTCTCCATCCCAGGCGATGGCCTTTGCGAGACCTCGGCACACCGCGGTGAGCGCTTGCTCGAGAAGCTTAGCATCTGCACTGTTTGCGTCGGTTATGACCTTGTTGCCCGCTTTGCCGCTCGTGAAACACACTAACGAGTCATTCGTGCTAGTGTCACCATCGACGGAGATCTGGTTAAACGAGTTCGTGCCCGCGCGAGACGTGATACCGCGCCAAACTTCAGGGGAAACCGCGGCGTCGCACGTCACGACGCCGAGCAAAGTGGCCATATTTGGGTGAATCATACCACTTCCTTTGGCCATTCCGCCCATTCGCACCTTTTTGCCGCCGATGTCGACTTCAATCGCAATCGTCTTTCGCACGAGATCGGTGGTGCAGATCGAAGTCGCCGCGGCGTTTGCCGCTGCAGTGCTGTTTTCGATATTCGCCGCTAAAACGTTGATCGCGGGAAGAAGCTTATCCATCTTGATGCGTTGACCGATGACGCCAGTGGACATGAGCAAGATGTCATTCGTCGCAACGCCGAGCGCCTTGGACAAAGCATCGGCGGTCGCTTGCGCGTCCGCCGCGCCAGCATCTCCAGTCGCCGCGTTCGCTTGACCGGCGTTGATCAACAGCGCCCGCGCCGTGCTCTTACCAGCGAGTTGCTTCTTGCAAAACGTCACCGGCGCGGCGCACATCAGGTTTGTCGTAAAAATCCCGGCGCACGTCGCGTCTTCATCCGCGACGATCAACGCGCAATCCGCGCGCGTGCCTTTCTTACGTAATCCAGCCTTATACCCCGCAACCTTGAACCCTTTCGCCGCGCACACGCCACCGTCCACCACGGTCCACGGTCCTTTCGGCAGCAGCATCTCCTTCACCGGCGCGTACCCCAACGTGAACGCCCCGGCGTCGTTAAAATCAATCTTCTCCACCGCCGCGCGCACGCGCACGACTCCCCGGGCGCCGCATCGCCTCGCTCGTTTATCCCCTTGCGTTCCATTCACGAACGCCGCGCCGTGTCGCGCACCAACGCGCACCGACGTCCCGAACATCCTCTCCGCGCCCCGCCCACCGGTTTACCCTCTCGTCGTTGCTCTCGCGATCGCGCGCGCTACAACTTTCGATCGCTCAGCGCTTTCACCCCCGCCCCGAACGCGCGATCGACGAACGCGTTCCACGTTCGTTTCCCTTCTCGTAAAGCGATCGCCGTCGTCGATCGTTCGTTGTCGTGTGATGTATCACCCGCCGCGGCGCGCGTCGTCGTCGCGTCGCGTTCGTCCAACGATGAACCAAATACCGTTCGACGCGATCGCGCGTTGGCGTATTTCACGACGACGACGAGAGATTGTGCGAAGAAAAATCCAACGAGCGCCGATCGAAGTCGCACGGTGCGCGCGATTGACATGCACGACGCGCGATGTGACGCTCACGAGCGCGTCGGTCCTTTGGTCCTGTGGTTGGTCGGTCGGTCGGTCACTCGGTCATTCGGTCGGTCGGTCGGTCAAAAAGTTGGTCGGTCGGTCACTCGGTCGGTCGGTCGGTCATTCCCTGTCGGTCATTCCGTCGGTCACTCGGTCGCGTCCTCGCGCGCGTGTTCGAGAATTCTCTTTTTTGAGACTTTAATACTTAAATTCTCGAAGAATGCACCGCATGTTCGAGCGAAACCACGTACGTCCAAAACACGCCGACGCGCTCGATCGGCGATCGGCGAAAGGCG
>Ga0222713_10004703_pt1 | contig 13581 bp, 10 predicted proteins | sample C33_649DmetaG_FD_165061 | JGI IMG/M metagenome (GOLD analysis project Ga0222713, IMG submission 165061) | Estuarine water microbial communities from San Francisco Bay, California, United States - C33_649D | ecosystem: Environmental > Aquatic > Marine > Unclassified | place: USA: California...
CGAGAGCGAGTCTGGAGATGAATGTTTCGGAGATTTTGAAGACGAACGCGAAGACGTTGAGGGATATCGGGAAGGACGCGTTGGCGGAGTATTTAACGCGTCTTCGGCGAGGCGATTTCGACGACGTCGCGGCGCCGAGTGAAAAGTAAAATTGATTTCGTATCATTTACCGTCGTCACGGACGCTATTGTAGTCGTTGTTGTTGTTCCTGTACCTCGTACAGTACTGTACACTCGTTGTTGTTGTAAAAAAAAGTGTCTTGGTCGTCGTTCGCCGAGCCGAGCGCTCGTCTACGCCACCAAATGTTCGTCGCCGATTTCCGTCTTCACTTCCGTCTTCACCTCGCTCTCCGCGCGTTCGCGCAGATGGAGATGCTCCAAGTGCTCTAAATCCTTCTGTCGCGCGTCCTCTGCCATGTCCTCGCGCCACATTTGCAAATTGTTCTCCATGAGACGCATGATGGACATGGCGTCGTTATAAGATGTTTCGTCCAACGTCTCGGCCGCCGCGTCCATCGCGGAATTCAGCGCCGCTTCCGCCATCACGCACGCCGCTTCGCGTCGATTGAGAATCTCGAAATGGAACACCGAGTAGTTCAAGTGCAGTCCCAGGCGCACTGGATGGCACACCGGCAAGTGCTGCGCCGCCAATTCGATGCCCGCTCGATACGCGTCTTCGGCGTTCTTTCGCGCTTCGATGTCGTCGATTTCGCACAGATATCGCCAATAATCGCCCACCATCTTCAGCGCAAATACGCGTCCGCCGATCGCGTGCGCGCGGCCATTCATGCGGTTCTCGAGCAATCGCACGGCGTCGAGGCATACCTCGCGCATTTCGCTTTCAATCTTCTCTCGATACGTCTTCGCGAGCGTCGCTCGCGCGGCGTCGTTTTCTGAATCCTCAATTGATTTCACGATCGTTCGCGCCCGACGCAGGCCGGCGACGACGTTTTTGAACGACACCGAAAGCAAGTTCAACTCCCGTTCGTCTAAATCGTCATCCAGCGTCGCGGCTAAGATCTTCATCGAACCCAGCATGTCTGCGATGGACGACGCGCGCGAGCGTCAGCGTCATGTGGAATCACGAACGCGTTCGTCGCACCTGCGTTGCGTCCGCACTGCTCGGCGAGCTTGGCGGAGTACATCAAAGAGTCTCGCGTGCTCATCGCGTGAACAGAGGGAAAAAATCGTGATCGCGAACGAGGGTGTGCGGCGAAATGTGACGCTCGCGCGCGGCGTCGGTTCGCGTTCGATCGAACGCGCGCGACTCGCGCGCGCCTTCCCATGCCCTCGCGCGCGATGACGTCCGCGACGCGCGCGATGACGCGATTGATGCGTACATGTATAAATGAAATCAACGTGTTGTACACTCGATTATTGACGCATTGAAAGGCTAATGGGCTAGAGCGTCGCGCGCGCGTCTCGACGCTCGCGGCTAACCGACGTGGCATTCGACGACGCGCGTCGGCCAATTCCATAGTCGCAACGAACGACGCGAGGGTAGGCGAACGCGCGCGCGCGCGAGCGACGCGGTCGACGATGATGTGTCGTCGTCGTCCAAGTCGCTCGCGAATGCTGGTTCGGATGAGTCTCCGTCCTCGCTCGAGCTCGAGCTCGACGAGGAATCGGAGTCGTACGCGAAGACGCGTTCGCCCGACGTCGACGCGCCGCGAACGAGGCTCGAGCCAAATGTCACGCACGAATCATCCACCGCGGCGTAGGGATGAAACGCGAATGAATTCACGCACTGCTCCGAAACCTTCTCCGCGAGTATCTCCACGCCGCGGCTCAAATCGTACGCGCGCAAGTACCCTTCGGCGTCGCCAGAAATCAAATGCGCCCCGCACGGCTCCACGTCAAACATCACCCGTTGATTCGTTTCCCCGGTCGCGCGTTCGAGCTCGTACACGCATCGCCCCGTGTACCTCACGTCCACGCACTTAATCTTCGTCGACCGTCGAGCGCCGACGTACAAATAATTCCCGCACGGACTCCATCGCGCGCACGTCCCCCCGCTCCCACCGCTCGCGAACGCCAACGCGCACCGCTCGTCGCGTAAATCATACACCGCACAATCGATCGCATCGAACCCACCGTAGGACAAGCACGCGAACACCGAGGACGTCATAGGCTGGCCTTCGCACGCCGACGCCGGGCCTCGTTGCGACGTCTTCGTCCTCGCGCTCGCCGCCGCCGTCCTCCCAGGTCTACGCACGTCGAACGCGTCCACGCGATCGCGCGTGCCGCACAACACTTTCTCCCCGTCCGCGGTCCACCCGACGCCGAGAGCGCTCGCGATCTCATCGACGTGGTCGTACGACCGGTACGCGCCGACGACGGCGGCGCTCGCGACGTCCACCACGCGCACCGGGACATCTCTCGCGCTCATCGCGATCTTCGCGCCCGCAACCGCGCGTTCCATTCGCGTGTGTCGTATCCCGTGCACATTCGCGATCGCGCATGCGACGTAGCGAGCGTCGTGGTCGTTCGTATCGACGGCGCGCGCGGACGACGCGACGCGAGCGAGCGACGCGCGCGAGCGAACGACGATGAATGCGCCATCGCACGCGAACTGCGCGTCCTGTGCGTCGTCGTCGCACCCGTCGTCGCTTTCGATCGCTTGAACGTTCGTCACTTCGCGAAAAGTCGCTTCGTGGGTGATCAGAGTGGTGAACCGCATGAAGCGCGCGCGCGCGCGACGCCGGGATGTGCCGCATTCCATGCCCCCGACGCGCGCCTACGTCGTGAGCGTCCTGAGCGCGCTTCTCGGCGCGCATTGCGTGCACGGGATGACGATGACGAACGAACTCGTCGTCCCGAAGTTCGACCCCGAACGGCAACGGGTGAGAAGGGAGAAGGATTGAGACAACGTGGTTCGGGAGCTTGGATCGCGATTGGATTGGATTGGATTGGATTGGATTGGATGTCGATCACGCGCGCGAACGCGAACGCGAACGCGAACGCGAACGAGGAAGGAGAACGAACACGAACGACGACATCGTCGCATTCAGGGGCGACGACGTGGAATTCGAGTCGATTACTCGCCCTGTTCTGCGCGACGGCGCTCGTGGTGTACACCGATCGAGGGGCGATATCGAGCGCGGCGGTGAGCGGGACGCCACGAACGACGGAAAATCCCCATGGGAGTGGGTTACAAGGGGCGTTAGATGCGAGTTATGCGAAATTTGGCGCGCTCACGGCGGCGTTCATGGTTGGATTGCTCGCGGGCGCGCCGGCGTTTAGCGCTCTGGCGCGAGAGGTGAATCCGTTTCGTTTGATTTCCTACGGGATGATGATTTACGCGTGCGGGGAGATTGGGTGCGCGTGTGCGATTTCGTACTGGGTTATGTTTGCGTGTAGATGTGCGGTGGGTGTGGGCGAGGCATCGTTCGTCTCGCTCGCGGCGCCGTTCATCGACGATCACGCGCCAGCCGGGAGGAAGACCCTTTGGCTCGCGACATTTTATTTATGCGTGCCTTTTGGAGTGGCGTTTGGCATTTTCTTTGGTGGCGCGGTGGCGCCCAAGTTTGGATGGCGAGCGCCGTTTGCGATGAACGCGTGCGCGGCGGCGCCCATCGCGGTGTATTGCTGGTTTTCCCCGCCCGTTCGCATGCGCGGCGTGAGCGACAACTCGAGCGCGGCTGGTTTGACCGCGTACGCTCGCTCTTCGTCGACGTTACGAGATAGGGCGGGGGCGATGTTTAGCGCATTCGCAAAAGATTGCTCAGATTTGGCGAGATTTCCCGTATACGTCTTCGCCGTGTGTGGGTACGCGTTTTACACCGCCGTCATCGGCGTCTACGCCGTATGGGGGCCGAAAGCGGGATACGCGATATTTTCGAGGGATTTAGTCTCGGCCTCGAACGCCGACATGGTACTCGGAGGCGTGACGGTGCTCAGCGGGATACTAGGCACTCTGTTCGGCGGGATGATCGTGGACACCTTTGGGTCCACGCTCAAAACCGCGCTGCGCACGTGCGCGTGCTCCGCGTTCGCCGGGTTCGTGTTTATGGAAATCGCGTTCACGCAGTGCTCAAGCTTCGCTATGTTTCTTTTAGTCTTCATCGCGGGCGAGGTTTCGGCGTTCGTGCTTCAGGCGCCGATCAACGCCGTCGTGCTGTGGTCTGTCGAGCCGCGTTTGCGCCCGCTCGCGTGCTCGATGACGACGGTCGTCATCCACCTCTTCGGCGACGTCCCGACGCCCGTGCTGTTCGGGCACTTCCTCGAACGCGACGGCGCGCCGTCGCCCGACCGGTGGCGCGCTGTGTGCGCCGCATTCACGCTACTTCTCGTTGCGAGCTCATTTGTTTTAGCCGGGGCGTCGCTCGTCGCCGACCAGGCCATCGACCATCGCCGCGCGGATTCCATCCTCGACGGCGACTCGGACACCGAGTTCGACGTCGACGTCCCGGGAGCCGCGAGCGAAGCCGACGTTCAACGCGCGCGGCTCATCCCGGATTAGCACTTAGATCGCCCACGAACATTCATCGGCTTTGGCTTCTAGCGCTGTGACTTCTCCGACACAGCATCATCATCCGTACGTGTCGCGGCGGAACCAACCGTCTTCGCGCTACCTCCGCACATCCCGCCTCGCGCTCGATCTTCGCGCGCGCCTACCTCGTTTCCCATGCACGCATCGCGTGTCGCATCGCACGCACGCGCGTGCCCGAGCGCACGAGCGGTGGAATCCCGCCTTTCCCGAGCGCGTTCCGTCGTCGGTTCGCGACGCCGCGACGCGCGCGTCGCTCGCGTCGCGGCGTCGCCATCCCCCGACGACGTCGACCCGAGCGCGCGCGCGAGCGAGTCGGCGAATGGAAATGATACGTTTGAAACTTTCATTCGGGCGTCGCCCGTGGCGTTCGGCGGCGCGTGCGCGACGCTGTTACTGCTCAACCGCGCGCTCGCCGGCGTCGCCCCGGTCGCCGACGCGTCGTCGGCGCAAAGTCGCGCCGACGTCATCGATCTCGCGTTGAGCGCGAGTTTAGTGCTCACTGGGTTGACGTGGATCGCGTTACGAACGAAACCGCCGAATGCGGTGACGTTGATCGGGGTGGAGCTCGCGCGGACGTACGTCGCGAACGGCGCCTCGAGCGGTTTGCGCCGCGAGCTCGAGTGGGCTTGGTCCGCGAGCTCGAGCGCGACGAATTGCGATTGCATGGCGGTCATCACTCTAAAAGGTACTCGAGTGATGCAAGCGGGCGTCGGGGCGAGCGCGTTGGTGAATCAGAGCGCGCTCGCGGGTCGCGTGCCGCTCGGGCCCATCTGCCGCGCGGCGTGCGCGGACGCGAGGGGGAATTACCTCGCCAACCTCGGGCTGTTCCCGGGCCGAGTGGAATTCGAGTCGTTCTTACCTATAAACACCCAAGCGGTGTGCGTGGCGCCGATCGGGACGATCGCCGTACTCGTCGCGGCTTCGCGCACCCAACGCGGGTTCACGCCCAACGACCAGCGCTGGTTCGCCGTTCTCGCGCAAAAGCTCGATAACGCTCTCGACGCGCACGACGGCGCGTTCGATTGACCGCGCGATTGTATCTTATGCTGTACATTTTGTAACCTATCACCTGTACTGTCGCTTTGCGCCGTCATCGCCATGCCCTCGTCCGCGCGTTCGTCCTCGAACGTACGCGATTTGAATTTTTAAACGCGCAACGAGCGACAGCTCCACGTCAGTCATCGCCGCTTCATCACCGCGACGCACGCGCGCGCGTTCGAAGGTGAACGCACACTTCGGCATTCGTCTGCGTCTTTTCGCGCTCGCGCCGGTCAGTCGAGCGGCGCTTTCGAGGGCGTTGAAGCGCTGGATCATTTGAATTTCAAACCTCTCGCGCGCGTCCCGGCGTCGGATCGCTCTGAACGCCGCGATCGACCTCAGGCGGCATGTCTTCGCGACGAGGAGCGAGCAAACAGACGAAAGCACTTGAGGCGACGGCGCGATTGCGAGAACTTCGCGAAGGGGGCAAGCGACGGTTGGATGAAGTGGACGCGGATGCGGACAAGATCGAGGACGTGTACGACGAGCTGGACGAGAGCGCGTACCGAGCGTTGGTGCAAAAGCGACGGGAGGCGGCGGCGGATTTCGTGGTGAATGACGATGGGGAGGGATATGAGGATTTAGGCGAGGAAGAGGATTGGACGGAGGCGAATCCAAATTATTCAGACGACGACGAGTACGACGCCGACGGTCGCAAGGTGGCCAAGGCGCCGGCGGAGGAAGAACCGAAACGAGCGAAAATGGATAAGATGGAGAAGGCGAGACTGGCGAACGCCAAGGCGAAGGATAAAGCGAGCTCACTCGCGGGTGGAGCGGCGAAGAAGAAGAAGAAGTTGGACGAAGTCGCTGAGGAGGCGGACGCCGATGCGATGTTGGATGATATTTTAAACGGCGTGGACGTCTTCATGGGCGCTGTGGCGCCGGCGCCAGCGTATCGAGCGGTGCCACCACCGGCGCCTAGAGTTGTGGCGCCACCAGTGGCGGTGACAGAACCGCGTCGTTCGCCGAGGAAAGCGGCGGCGATTGTCGCGGCGACGCGGGTGGCTCCAGCCAAGTCGCAGACGCCACCAAGTGCGAAGAAATCGGTTACGTTTGACGTCGAGGCCGCAGTGAACAACGACGATGACGATATGCCCACGGGTGATTACGGCGCATTCAACGATGACGACGGCGATGTACCCGTGGCGATGGAGGAAGAGACGTTCAAACCTAAACCGGCGAAGTCGGCGACGAAGATGGACATGGACGTCAAGTTGACAAACTTGGAAGAGCGAACGCTCAATACGGTATCGTCGTTGAAGACTTTGGATGACGAAGATTCACTTATGAAGGATTCTGGTCCAGTCACGCAAGATAACGCGCCGGTGACGTTCAACGGCACCGAGCTCCCGCAAGATGCCGACGGATCCATGCCATTCTTTTTCATGGACGCGCACGAAGATCGCGAGTGGCCGGGGCTAGTGTTCTTGTTCGGTCGAGTTCCAGTTTCGAACGAGCCGGACGCACAGACCGTAAGCGCGTGCGCGGTGGTGCAAAATATGCAGCGCTGCATGTTCGTGATTCCCACGCCAGACACTTTTAACGATCCCGATGGCGCGCTTGAAGACCTCGGTCGGGCGATGGAGGAGACGCGTCGCGATTCCAGGATGAACCCCGAAGACGAAGAGAAGAAGACCGCGGCTGCAGAGTCGAAAAAGGCGTTGATGAAGGCGTTGATTCCCAAATCGGCAGCGTTGCGTGAGGAGTTCAAGGATGTTTTGAAGTCGCGTAAAATTGAGAATTTCAAGATTTCCCTCGTGCGCCGACACTACTGCTTCGAACGCAAGGACATCCCTCATGGGCCGATGTTCGCGCTCAAGGTACAAATCCCTGGGACGACGGCGGCTCTTCCGAGCGACCTGAAGGGTAAAAACTTTATCGCTGTCATGGGCACTCAAGCGCCAATGCTCGAGCTGCTCACGCTAAAGTCCAAGCTCCAGGGTCCGAGCTGGATTTCGCTTCATGGCGCCACGATTGTATCAGACAATCAAAAGTCTTGGTGCAAGCTCGAGCTCGCGTTACCTCTCGCGCACAAGGGTGTTCGTCCGCAATCTTCAAAAGTTGCGTTACGTCGCGATTCCCCGCGGCTAACCGTCGCATCGCTGACGTTGCAGACGATCGTCAACCAGCAAACCAACGTGAATGAAATCGCCGTCGCATCCGTTGAATATTTGCGCGACGTTAGCTGCGATGGTGCGACCTCGAAAGAGGAAGTATTTAAGGGTATGCGACACTTTACTGTTGTACGCAAGCTCGATGGTTTGGATATGCCCGCGAACTGGCCGCAAGTGGTGTCAAATGAGAACGCAACCAATTCCATCGCGAAGCGTACTGGGTCCGTCGTGCTCGCTTCGCAAACGAGCGAACTCGGTTTGCTGAACTTCTTGCTCGCCAAACTGAACCAACTCGACCCTGATGTCATCGTCGGTCACAATATCGGCGGTTTCAACTTGGACGTGCTCTTGCGTCGCTTCCAAGCAAACAAGATTGGTCACTGGAGTCGAATCGGACGCATGCAGCGCAAGAAAATGCCAAACATCAACGGCACAGGCGGTGCATACGGCGGCGGAGCGTCCATCGGTGCTTTACAGTGCCTCGCTGGTCGCCTGTTGGCTGACACCTATCTCAGCGCTAAAGATATTTTAAACAAGGAGGTTTCGTACACGCTCAGTTCTCTGTCTGAAACGCAACTCGGTGTCCGCCGTCTTGAAGTTCCGAGTGACGACATTCCGAAGCATTATCAAGATTCCAACGCGCTCATGCATCTCGTCCGCTGCACCGAGCAAGACGCAAAGTTGAGCTTGCACTTAATGTTCAAGATGGAAGTCATTCCCCTTACCAAACAGTTGTCGAATATTGCGGGTAACATGTGGAGCAAAACGCTCGGTCACACGCGCGCTCAACGCGTCGAGTACCTATTGCTTCACGAGTTCCACAGCCGCAAGTACATCGTTCCCGACCGATTGAGCGCCAAAGAACGTCGCAGAGTTGACGCGGTAAGTGGTGTTGACGAAGACGAAGATGAGGGCAAAAAGGGTCCGTCCTATGCCGGTGGTTTAGTGCTGGAGCCAAAGAAGGGGCTGTACGACACGTACGTGTTGGTGCTCGATTACCAGTCACTCTACCCTTCGATCATTCAAGAGTATAACATTTGCTATACCACGGTGAAACGGCATTTTGCAGCTGGCGAAGAGGCGAACGTCGAGTTACCTCAGGCCGTCAACGATGACAACGACTTTGCTGTGTTGCCATCGGTGATTAAAAAAATTGTCGAGAGCCGCAAGGTTGTCAAGGCGTTGATGAAAAACGAAAACGACGCCGGGCGTAACAAGCAGTACGATCTTAGGCAGTTAGCGCTTAAGCTCACCGCAAACTCGATGTATGGTTGTTTGGGTTTCAGCGCGTCTCGGTTCCACGCCGAGCCCATAGCGGCGTTGATCACATCGCAAGGCCGTAACATTCTTCAGCGCACGGTTGATTTGGCGCGATCAAAGTGCGAAATGGATGTCATCTACGGTGACACCGACTCCATCATGGTGAACACCATGAAGAATGATTACGCGCTGGCTCGCGCTGATGGCGCGAAGTTGATTCGATTCGTGAACAGAGAGTATCGCAAGCTGGTTCTCGAGGAAGATTACGCGTTCAAAGCGATGCTGCTTTTGAAGAAGAAAAAATACGCCGCAATCAAAGTTGTCCAAGGGCCGAATAAGACATATGTGACCAAGCTCGAAATGAAGGGTTTGGATATTGTTCGTCGTGATTGGTGTCCGCTGGTGAAGGAGATCGGGGAGGAATGCCTTAAGGAGCTTCTCGAATGTGATGAGGACATTGAAGAGCGCGTCAGCAACATTCACGAGTCGTTGCTAAAGGTTCGCGAAGACATGATTGAGAACAGAGTCCACATCAACAAGTACGTCATCACCAAGCAACTCACCAAGTCGGTGAACGAATATCCCGATGCGAAGAACCAAGCGCACGTCATGGTAGCAAAGCGCCGTTTAGAGGCGGGCAAGCAGGATGGCGTGAAGGCTGGCGAAACTGTTCCATACATCATCGCTCTAGACAGCGACATGTCTCTGGCGGACATTGCCGATGGCAAGGCGGGAAGTTCTGGAGGCAAAGGTTTGGCCGATCGCGCCTACCATCCCGAAGAAGTAATCGAGCGAGGGTTAAAGGTTGATTTACACTACTACTTGTCCCAACAATTGCACCCTGTGATCAGTCGTTTGTGCGCACCGATTGAAGAAACAGACGGAGCGAAGATTGCAGAGTGCCTTGGGTTGGATTCGAACAAGTTCAAAGCACAGCTTCGCGCGGCGGATGACGACTTCGACGATTCGTTCTCTGGCGGCTCTTTCGCGCTCGAGGACGAGGAGCGATTCAAGTATTGCAAACCGTTGGAGCTGCGTGCGCACGACGGCTCATTGTTCAACTTTTGTGGAGTTCGTCAAGTGCTCGATGGCAAAGTGTCAGCGGACGCCGCTTTAGCGCCATCTACTCCGGGCACTGACGACAAGGAAAACACACGAATGAGCTCTACTGCGCAAGAAAAAGATAATGCGCGGAAGGTGAGTCCCGCGGCCTTCGCCAACCAAGTTCGTCTCGCCGTTCGGGAACACATCAGAGAATATTACGCCGCGCCGTTGCGTTCAGACGACGATGTCGACGCGAGTCGCACTAGAAATATTGCTTTGCGCGTGCATCACACGGATGAGAACCTCACCGGCACGTTGAACGCCGATCCGTTGTCCAAGGGCACGATGCAAAAGACGTTTCGAGAAGAGGATTTGTACAATCAGCTGTTGTACTACAAGCGACTGCTCTCCACCGACGACGCTCTTCGCATTGAAAAAGACAAGACTGTTCGTGATGCAAAGCACGGGAAAATTCGTGGTACGCCGTTAGAAGCCGCTTTGAGTAAGGCTTACGACGCTCTGAACAGCGTCATGGACAAGTGTTCATACCGGTGGATTTCGCTTGCGGAACTCTTCGCCGCCGCCAAGTCGACGTCGGCGTAGTGACGCCGAGCGCGTCCCGTAGTAGCTCGCATTGTCATGTATTCTTCATCATTTACAACAGTAAAGTACAGCACAGCGGATGTGGTGTTACGCATCGATTGTCGTCCTAATTCTTGAGCGGCGACGACCGCGTCGCGTCGTTTTGTCGACTAGAAACGACCGAGTTGCGCTTCGCGTCCGGTCAAAGGAACGTAAATCACCCCCATCGCCGTGTGCTCGCTCAGCGTCCCATCCATCGCCTTATCGATAATCTTCATCGATTGCCCACTCGCGCCGCCCACTGGAATCACTAACCGTCCCCCGGGCTTCAGTTGATCCGTCAGCGCTCGCGGCATGAACGCCGCGCTCGCGCCGACGTGAATCACGTCGTACGGCGCCGACGCTTCCCATCCCTCTCGCCCGTCGCCCGTCACGAGCGACAACCCGCCGCTCGACAGCATCCACCCTTTCCCATCGCGCTTGACGTTCGCGATCGCATTCTGCGTCAGCTCATCGATGTGTTCGACGCCTACGACGACGCCCTGACCGACGTTCGCTTCGTCGTCGCCCAGAACCATCGTCGCGAAGCACGCCGACAAGTACCCGGTGCCGCTTCCCACGTCGAGCACTCGCGCCCCGCGCGCGCACTGCTCGATGTCAAATATCACGTCGTTCATGTCAGTCCATGTCACGCGTCATCGGCGAATACAACGCCCACCATTTCGCATCGCTCGCGTTCGTTCGTTCGTTCGTTCGTTCGTTCGTTCGAAATCGTCGCGGTCCAAGCCGTCGCGTTCGCGACGCTCGCTTTCGTCACGCACGCGTTCGCGGCACCACTCCAAGCACGCCGCGTGCATGTGCGGGGCGCTGATCGTGGCGTTATACCCGATAGGCAGTGGGTGGTCTTCGTACGCCTCCGTGCCCGCGAACTCGCGCGGGACGTAGTTTCCTCGGTCGACTTTACGCATGGCGTCGACGCACGCCGGATGTTTCAGAATGTGATTCGCGCGTAACGCCGCGACCAAGCTTGTGTTGTCGGTGCCGTGCGAACGCCACGCCATGGCGCGCGATTTCGGTGAATGCGCGAGGATGAGAGCGACAGAGAGGAATGCGGAGGATCGGCGGGACAAGGCGACGGGCATGCGCCGACGAGTGCGGCGCCGACGGCGAGCGGGACGGAATTCATTCGGCGACGACAGAGGCGAAGACGCGAGAGACGGCGATGACGATGAATCCAAAGACGTAGTGAGCAACTCGTTGTGATTGTACAATGGTCAGGAATTGAATCTAGGCGAGTGCGCCATCGGCGGTAAGGCCGGCGTCGGCGATGATGCGACGCAGACGCGCGACTTCGGCGCCCAAGAGATGTTTCTCGCGAACGGCGTCGGCGAGCGCCGATTGGAGAACTTTTTCATTCCGCGAGAGCGTACCATCTGCTTGAGGCGCTGCGGCGTTCATGACGGCGTTGATGATGTTCGCGTGCGCTTCATTTGTGCCGTCGGCGGGATTGACGGCGCGCGCGCGAGGCGCTCGAACGTCGGATGTCGTCGGCGGCGCGATGGAGCGCGAAGCGTCGTTCGCCGCCGCTTCAAGAGCTCGCGCACGAAGCTCCGACTCGAACATCGCTCGTACCACGGGATCATCAATCTCACGCCCCGGGGCGTTTCGAGGGATTCCGCTGCGGTCTCTGCCGAGGTCGAGGCGACGAATGATGGGCCACGGCGCGTCGCCGGCGACCCACAACGGCAACGCCGTCGCCGCGTCGACATCGCTCGCGAGCTCTATCCAAACCGTCGACCCGTTCGAGCAAGCGAACGGGACCCAATGCGCGTCGATCGCGGGTAACCCGGAATCGAACGACGACGGCGAATCGCCGATGTGACGAGTCGCCGAATCGACGTCGCCGCGAGTCGCCGCATCGACGTCGTCGCGAGTCGCCGCATCGCCGACGCGCTCGCGCGTGAAATCTACATTCTCCGCGACTCGATCCCGTCTCGCTCGCTCACGCTCGCTCGCGCTCGCGCTCGACGCGTCGTACGACGGCTGATACCGACGTAATCGCTCGCGGCGCGCCTTTTCGCGCATCGTTCGTCCTTCGTCATCCGCTCTCGCGTGGACGTCCATCGAATCATCGCTCCGCGCGTCGCCTTCGCCTTCGCCTTCGCCGTCGCCGCCGTCGACGGCGACGTCGACACCAACGACTGCGATCGCCCCGTCGTCGGCTTCGAGCGTTTTAAACTCGATCTCCAGCGCCGCGCTCGCGCCGTCGCGCACGACGGACCACCGCTTGGCGTCGAAATCAAACGCAAACTCCCCTCCGCGTTCCTCCGTCATCCGTCGCGCGCGACCGCGCTCGAACGCCCTATACGACCGCTCGCCCGCCTTCCTGTCTCGCCCACCGTCATTCTTCCCTCGCTCTCGCCTTGGCGCGTTCCACGCTCGAACGCTCCACCCCTCCGCGCCTCCGTCGCTTTCGCCGTCGCCCTTCGCTTTCCCACACGACTCCGTCATCGCGCTCGCCGGCGCGAACGGATCGCGCGCGCCTCGTTCACTCGTAAATCTATTCTGACAAAACGCCCCCCCGATCGCCCCTCGCTTCGGTCCTTCGCATCGTTTCTCATCATCATCTTTCGCGTTCGACGTCGTCGTCGTCGTCGCGTTCGCGTTCGCCTCCACCGCGTCGAACGCATCCGCATCGGCGCGAAACCACGCGCTCGCGTTCCACAGCGTCGATGTCATCGCTTTCCTTCCATTTTTCTCATTCGTCATCCAAGTCGTCGTCGACGAACTCTCTTCGTCCTCGCTCGTCGGCGGCGTCGTCGGCGGCGGCGTCAACCGCCGCGCGACGCGACGCGACGCGGGCGAATGACACCGACGCCGAGGACGATTGGTGAACGCGTCCTAAGTCGAGCGACTCGATTTGATTTCCAACCGTTCGTTCGTTCGTTCGTTTCTTTTCCTTTCCTTTCCTTTCCTTTCGTTTCGTTCGTCCAAAGGGCGAACGCGAGCGAGGCGTCGAGTGATGACGTCGACGAGCGTCGAGCGTCGATCG
>Ga0222713_10004705_pt1 | contig 13581 bp, 12 predicted proteins | sample C33_649DmetaG_FD_165061 | JGI IMG/M metagenome (GOLD analysis project Ga0222713, IMG submission 165061) | Estuarine water microbial communities from San Francisco Bay, California, United States - C33_649D | ecosystem: Environmental > Aquatic > Marine > Unclassified | place: USA: California...
TTAATTATTATTATTTATTTTCTTCTTTTCATAGATTTATTTTTATTTGATTTCTTTTTATTTGATTTTCTTTTCTTTGATTTCTTGTTTCTTCTTTTGATACCCTCTCCATAATCACGTCCTTTTTTTCCCATATATTCGCTTATATCTATTAAATCCTCGTTGTGAATACGTCCAACACCCATATGAGGTCCTGCTTCATTAAACGCTGGAATTACCTGTTCTGCTTCCCAATTTTCCAATATATTAACAACATCTTCGTTATCTTCAAATTTTTTCGCAAGATTTATAGTATGATTATTAAAATGAACACCTTGAGACAACAAAAAGTTTACCATGTTTACGCTTCCCTTTTGTGCGGCTACATTAATATATGTATCCATACCAGGAGTCGGATTTTTTAAACTGGCTCCGCGCTTAACAAGTTCTTCGGCTACATCTGCTCGGTCGTATAAAGCTGCCATCATAAGAGGTGTATATCCCCACTTGTTTGGATTTTGATAGTTAACATCAAAATCTTTTGTATCCATTAGTTCTACAAGATTGTCTAAATCGTCATTAGGCATTTTTTTATAAAATTTTTCATATGTTAATTTTTTTTGAAAAGATGTCATATATATATTATTACTATTTTAAAAATTTAAAAAACAAAAACAATCTATATATAGTCACAAATTACTGGAATATATGTGTCACCATTTTTCTCTATTCTAAACGGTTTACCACACCCAAAAATCCTATCGTTTTTTATATAATAATCACACAAATCTTTCGGAGAATGCGGGTCAATTTGCTTTCCATTTGAACGCAAAATTCCGTGCCTGAAAATCTTACAATTTAGTTGCTCTATTTCCATATATTGTTCACAGTGAGGGCATTTTAATATTATATTTATTATTTTGTTATCTTCTTCAGACATTTTATAATATAGTTTATATAAATATTTTTATATAATATTTTATATCATTTTATATTATGGATACACCATTAATAAGCTATATCTCTTGTATTTTATCAAGATTATCTTATATGAATAATATTAATTTTTTACACTATTATGATGAAATATTTAAAATACCCAAATTAAAAGACCAATTACATAAAATAAAAGAAGTCCGTGATGAAGATATTTTTGAACCTATAGTAAATAATATTGAAACAATTAATAAAAAAATTAACATCATTACAAAAAAACATTTAGTACATAAATATGACATTTCAACTAATGTAAAATATATATCTATTTCAACATCCAATTATTCAAGTGTTTATATTATTGCTGATAAATTAATGAATACTATTTTTATAGCCTTTAGAGGGACATATTCTCTTAAAAGTGCACTTGCGTATTTTAAATTAACATCTATTGAACCATATAAAATATGTAAAAATAATCCCGGTGGTCTTGTATTAGGTATATTCAAAATTATCGGTGAATTTTTTTATACAATTAAAGAATCAATACATTTTCTCTCTTCAACCTTTTTAAAAACCCAAAATTATAAATTAGTTACCACTGGTCATTCACTCGGTGGCGGTTGTAGCCAAATATTTTCATATATATTAGTTAAACAAAATCCGAAAATTAAAATCACTTGTGTCACCTTTGGTGGTCCGCGAGTGTTTAATAAATATCTTGTCGACAAATTTAACAGTTATATAGAGAGAAATATAATAATGTTTAGAAGGTATGTCACAAATGGCGACCCAATTACATTATTACCGTTAACAACAAAGAGAGGAAATGTTTCATATTATCATCCCGATGAGGAAAATGATAAAATGGATTATACAGCTATTTATTGTAAAAATGTGAAAAAAACACAAAGGGTTATATGTAATTTACATAACAAAACTAAAAAAAATAAACCTGATTTGAAATATCATGGAACGTATTTGGGTTTATCATATTCCGGTGCAGGTGAAGACATTACAAAAACAACAAAGGAAATAGTTAGATCTAATGGTAATACGGTTTGTAGAATTATTATTGGCGGTAATAATGAAAAAAGCAAGGCGGTGTTTTTCCTTTTAGACAATTTAAAAACTAAAACTAAAACAACTGATATTGTGAGTGAAGTAATAACAAAACTTAAAAAAACATTTACAACAGACTACAAACATCAAGATATTTATATGAATACAAGAATTTTTAATGATTTATTAAAAAAAAGTGTTGTACTGAATAATGATAATATGAACCCCGTGTCGTTTACTGAATTAGTGGAGATAGAACAAGGTAAAGGACAACCTGAATTGTATTGCGTTTAAGAATTTATCTTCTTCTAATTGTTCTTCGCTTTCTAATAGTTCGTTTTCTTTTATTTTTTTTACTTTTTCTTCTATTTGTTCTTCTTCTTTTGCCGCCTATATCTGGATTATGACCCATTAAAGTTGCTGTCTTTGTGGACATTGATGAAAATGTAGCATCTGCTCCTGAAACGGTTCCAGGACCCTTTCCTCTCACAGCTATTAATCTGTTCCATAACCAGTAAATTATATCCGGTTTAACAGAATCGTCAGGATTCTTTTCACCATTAGGTAACCAACCCTTGTATATAGCAGTGAAACGTTCATAATCTCCGCTATCAACACACTTATTAACTATGGTACTTGAGATTTGTGATAAATCTTTAGGATTGAAAACTCCACTCTTAAGTTTATCGTTTCGCCTTTCATCTCTTGTTAAATGTACTTGTTCAATTCTATTCTTAAAATTGCCTATGTTACTTCCAACAATTGACCTAACACTATTTATCATAGCTAATCTATCATCACCACCAGCAACAAAAAACCCATTAATTTTTTTTGTCCTTCCTGGTGCTATTAAAAAATATTGGTTTATTTTATCTCTAAAATATAATAATCCATTATGCTTATCTTCTTGATACATAAATATTACATTTACTCCAGCGACAGTAGGATCATTACGTTTTAAATAATCAATCATAAAATTTAAAACTATTGTTCTATCTTCACATGATAATGGATAATCAATACTATCATATTTATCACTTCCAAAAAACACATATACATTTTGTTCATGAGTACGAACTGCTAATTTCATCATTTCATAAATTAATACTCCGACGTGTCCTGGTTGCGGAGGATTCATACTTGATATAGTAAAAATTAAATTGTCTCTTACATCAATTACTGTATCAATGGTGGTTCCTGATGATGCGAATGATGCCATTATTATATTATACAAATATTTTATAAAATATATTGTTCAATTTCCTGAATCCATTCGTCAACTTGCGTCTTATTTTCATAAATATCAATATTTCCGTCTAAAATTAACTGCTCATCGCAAACGCAGCTATTATTTGTCTTATCTAACATATTGTCGTGATATAAACTACAAGCTGTTAAATACTCAAGAGGAATATTTTCTTCGCCTTCTCTGGAACGCTTCGCGATTCGTGCATAGCATTTTTCAGGTGCCGCCTTAACATAAATCACTTTATGAACCGGGAACTCACCTGAAAACGTATCAAACCAATTCAAATATATTTGATAATTTACATCTTCAATTTTGCCACTGTCATACAACATTTTAGCAAATACCATTTTATCTGTATACAAACTGCGCTCGGTAATTATTATATAATGTTTTTTCTCTTGACCAGTATTATCTTTTTTATCCTTTTCATTTTTATCCTTCAATGTGTCGCGAAGTACCTTTATTCTGGATACATACGCCATCATCTGAAATGAAAACGAATACTTTTCCTGGTCTGCGTAAAATTTCTCTAAAATTGTGGTTCCATTTATATCCTTTATTTTTGCCCATTCATCAACCGGTTCCTTCAAAAATATAACATTATCATTGTTTTTGTAATGCTCGCGCAAATTCGCCAACAATGTGGACTTACCAGAGCCAATATTCCCTTCAATCGAAATAAAAGTATAAGTTACACTTGCAATCATTTTAGTTATGATATATACAATTAATTTATTTATATTATTTTATTTCAATTTTAAAAAAAATTGAAATAAAAATTAAATATAAAGAATACAGTATAAATAATACACAGCAACCCCCAAAAATGGATCTTAAACAAAGAAAGCTAAACAAATCGGAATGGGACTCTATTGAGGTGCCCGTTTCCAAATCAGAGATTGATATATTGAATTTAATTGTAGCCGGTTTTCACGATGTAAATATACGCGTCAATAATAATAAGTCGCTATTTGCATATTTGAAAATCGATCACAATGATAAAATCGAAGAGTTCGTTTATAATAAATATTTTCGCGAAAGAGTAAAGGCGATTGAGGATGAGATTGTAAAAATACATCCAACATATAAAAAAATTAATGTCGATGGAATTGTCAGATTAAATTCTGCCGATAAAATCAGAATGGAGCGAAATGATGAAGAAGCTATAAAGAATTCTGATGTTTATGAAAATACGTTGCTAACATATATGAGCAAAATGTTAGAAGCAAGAAAAGAACAAAATAAAAAAAATTACACATTTAACTATTATACATTATACAAATTAATCAGAAATAATATCCATAGATTGAACAAGTTTATTGATACCTTAACCAGAAGCGTATTAGATATTTTATCATATGAAATCGAAATTTCAGACCTAATTGAAAACGGTGTTGATTTAATTGAGAAAAATACGAACCTATTAAAGTATGGCGATTTAATGTTATACGAGCATCAAAAAGAGATTTTCACCGTATTCAAAAATACAGGTCCAAAGTTGATATTATATATGGCTCCCACTGGTACAGGTAAAACACTAACACCGCTCGCTTTATCGGAACATAAAAAGGTAATATTTGTGTGCGCGGCACGACACGTTGGATTGCAATTGGCGCGATCGGCTATTTCGATAAATAAAAAGGTAGCGTTTGCGTTTGGTTGTGCAAGTTCTGCTGATATTCGTTTACACTATTTCGCCGCGAAAGAATACACCATAAACAAACGCAGCGGTGGTATTGGAAAAGTAGATAATAGTGTTGGTGACAATGTAGAAATTATGATTTGCGACATCAAGTCATATTTGCCGGCCATGTATTATATGCTTGCTTTTAATCCAGGACATCACGAAATGGTAACTTATTGGGATGAACCAACGATAACAATGGACTATTCCAATCACGAATTTCACGAGACAATTAAACAAAACTGGGCCGAGAATTTAATACAAAATATCGTTTTGTCGTCTGCTACATTGCCTAAAATGAGCGATTTAACTGAGACCATTCCTGATTTCCTAAATAAATTTAATAAAAGGAATGATGCCAATGTATACAATATTGTTAGTCATGACTGTAAAAAATCGATTCCTATTATTAATAAAGACGGGTATGTCGTGCTACCTCACTATTTAAGTGCTGATCACAGTTCTATTTTAAAAATTGTCGAACATTGCGAAAATTATTTGACACTACTACGATATTTTGATTTAAAAGAAGTGGTTGAGTTTATTAGTTATGTATTAAAAAATAATATGGCTGGTAGGAGGATGGAGCTTAGTAGACATTTTGAGTCGCTCGATGATATTAATATGACAAATGTTAAGATTTATTACATAAAATTATTGAAAAGTATTAGTAGTGAGCACTGGCCCATCGTCTATAACTATTTTACAAGAATCAGAAAACCGAGAATTATGTCGAATGAGACGGTTGACGCAAATGGTAATAAAATTACGAAGTCAAGAAGCGTTGGCCCACCAACAAGTGTATTTAATTCGAAGAGTTTGGGCGGTTCAGCATTGTCACGTGTAGCGAGCGAACAAAAACCAGTAAAACCAGAACCTAAATTGCCTGTTGGTACATCCGGCGCATATATTACTACCAAAGACTCTTATACCTTAACCGACGGACCAACAATATTTATGTCAAATGATATTGAAAAAATTGCTAAGTTTTGTATACAGCAAGCAAATATTCCTTCAGTTATTATGGATGATATTATGAAAAAGATTGAATATAACAATATAATTAATCAAAAGCTGGCTGAGCTGGAAAGTGTATATGATATTGAAAAGGAGAAAATTGAGTCCACTGTTAAAAATCTGACTGGTTCAGGTAGCGCAGCTGGAAGAAATAAATCGACAAAGGATATTCGCAAGTTCAATAGAGAATATGACGAAGAATTTTCCGGTAAAAATTTGATGAAAAAAATTACTCAAGAAATAACCGAGTTAAAAGCCAGGATTAAAACTGCCACACTAAATGAAATATTTGTTCCTAATAAAAAGGAACATATTGAAAAGTGGACTACACAAAGTTTAGATACAGCAAGATCATTTACAAGTGATATAGATGATAATACTGTTAATGATATTATGACACTTAATGGCATTGACGATAGTTGGAAAATATTGTTGTTGATGGGAATCGGAGTGTTTATTACTCACGAAAATATTCGGTACACGGAGATTATGAAGAAGATGGCAGACGAACAAAAATTATATATGATTATTGCTTCGAGTGATTACATTTACGGAACAAATTATCAGTTTTGTCACGGTTATTTAAGTAAAGATTTGGATTTAACGCAGGAAAAAATTATTCAAGGTATGGGTCGAATTGGGCGAAATAATATTCAACAGACCTACACAGTGCGTTTTAGAGATGACGCGCAAATTGCGAAATTGTTTACGTCGGACACCGAAAAGCCAGAAATAATTAATATGAACAAATTGTTTAATTGTAATAATGTTAAGTATGAAAATAACAAGTATGTCAGGATTGTTGATGAAGAAGAGGAGACAAACGACGCTTAAATTAGTTCCTTATAAAATAAATAAAAATATTCGAATTATAATTTTTTTTCACGTATTATATAAATGAGTTCTAATTATGATTCGATACCAGCGACCACACGTAATGTTATAGATACATTTATCCACAATGATAATAATAAAAATGCTATAGGTAGATTGTGGCGACTGTATTTAAGAGTAAATCACGGAGACACAGAATACGCCGAACAAGACCTACAGAATTTTGTGAACGAATTGCAAAACCTCACTCAAGACTCAATGTTAGATGCTATTAATCAAAAAATATATGAAATACAGAGAGAAGAAAATATGACTGCTTATGGTCTAAAGAAAAACAAAAAAGGTAAAACTGGTAAGAAAAGAAAAAGAGCTACTATGAAAACAAGTAGGAAAAAAAGAAAAAGAAGACATTAAGGTTTATTTTTAATTAAATATTAAATTAAATATAAATTATGTTCTGGGTGCCATTACAATCATTTCATTATATGTCGGGCTATCTGGTATAGTTATAAATAGTTTCGGTCTAATATAAAATGCCTTGTGTTTAATATTGTCGCCATATTTATCTCGCAATGTTACTTCTTCATTTGGGTTAAGAGCTGGCGCCAATTCGGCGTCACGTCCGTTCACATTGTCAAATTGTCCTGCTTCTACTATTTCTATTTTATAGCTATTACGGTTAATGGCAAAATCATCACTAAAAGCTTTTGCGGTTATAAACTCGTAAAACTGTGCCACTGTGTAATCAATGTTTACAGGGTACACCTTTGTTTTACAAGTATACACTTGCTTAAAATATATTTCTATGGATTCGGTATCAAATTCAGTCATTTTATTTTATTGTTATACTTTTTATCTTTGTTAGTTTTTAAATTCAATTTTATTTTATGATTTAATTTTATTATTTAAGTTTAATATGGTTTATTAAATTAATTATTCCTTCGTTAAATTCTGTTTCAATTTTCCAACCCAAATCCTTCACTTTTTTATTACTAATGTAATATCGCTTGTCATTAAACGGTCTATCTTGAATATATGTGATAAATTTATCGTATTCTTCCGTATTCGTAATATTTTTAATCAATAATTTAGATATATCAAGAATCGTATATTCGTCATTCTCGTCACTTCCAATATTATATATTTCACCAATTTTGCCATTTTTCAAAACCAAATTCAAAGCTGAACAAACATCGTTAACGTGTAAAAAAGCACGTACATTTGAACCGTCACCCTGTATTGTTACCGGTTTATTATTTATTAATAATTCTATAAATAATGGTATTAATTTTTCGGGATATTGATTGGGACCATAAACGTTATTACCGCGCGTAATTATAATAGGCATTTTAAAAGAATGGTAATATGATTTTGCAATTAATTCTGCGGCAGCTTTTGACGCGGCATATGGATTAGTCGGGCATAAAATCGACTCCTCGTTCTTTTTTTCTTCGTTTTCTTCTAACATTGATTCGCCATAAACTTCGTCTGTGGAAATATGAATAAAACGCTCAATATTTCCATAACGTCTACAGCATTCTAATAAAGTATGTGTGCCTACTACATTATCATTTGTATATTGAAGCGAATCCTCAAAAGAATTCTGGACATGCGATTGTGCTGCAAAATGAATAACAGTATCTATTTTGTTATTTTCTAATACATACCTAACTAAATCAAATGAACACAAATTGCCTTTTACTAATTTATATCTTGTCGATTCACGAATTTCTTGATTTACATTCATTTCACTGGCACAATAGTACATAGCATCGTAATTTATAATGTTTATATCTTTATCCAAGTTAAAAAAATAGTTAATAAAATTTGAGCCTATGAATCCACAACCACCGGTTATCAATAAGTTTTTCATATTTTATTATTATTAAAATATTTATTTATATATTTATTCTTTGTAAATACATTAATTGTAATTTATATAATATTATTTTTTCTCTCTCATTCTAATTAAAGTATTTCTTACTGATTCTTTAATTGGTAATACCGAATGAAGTTGTGATAGTTTATCTGTATTCAAACAATTATTTGAACGCTTTGATGCTAATATTTGATTTTGCTCCTCCACTGAAAAGTTTTCCCAGGTAAAATTAGGGTCTACGATTTCTTTGTACATTGTTAATATTTCATTATGCGAAATTAGCCCAGGATTTGTTAAATTAATTGTTCCAACTTCTCCTTTTAATGCTAATTCAATTAATGCCGGTAATAATTCATCTAATACGGTCATTGAATTTGGTATAGAACATACTTTCTTGTAACTTGTAATCTTGGTAATAAAATTGCGCGGACTATCTTGCTCGTCTGTAATAGGCATACGAATTCTGGCATTCAGCGTGCTATCTGAATACAATAGTTGCATTAATCGGTCAGTATATCCTTTTACAATAGAATAAGATGAACCGACAAAATTGGGTAAATCAGATTCTAAAAAGCCGGTTTCTTGGTCGCCAAATAAATGTTCATCGTCATATTCAAAAATACACCCTGTACCTAAATAAGTAAAATGAATACTGTTTTTTTTGCTTATTTCAGCAAGACTAATTGGACTAAACAAATTATCTCTCATATTGTCTACTAATTTACCGGGCTTTTCCAAGTAGTCAATAGTTCCAATTACTTCATTATTATATATTCCGTGGGTTCGCCCAATAAAACTCATTATGTGTGTTACATTTCCAATATCAGCTATTTCTTTTTGTATTGCGTTGATATCATCTGCTCGACAAGATGATTTTATAACTGTAGTATTCGATTTTTGTAGCAATTTGACCACCTTGGAGCCAATCCAACCATTTCCGCCAAATACAAGAACTACTATGGGTTTTAACATTTAATATAATTATGTATTTAGTATTTAAACTATTTTTAAAGGGAAATGACTTAAGTTTATAATATACTTTCGTCTTCATATTTTTCCTTTATTTTATCATTTAATATAGCTAATTGGTCGTGTAAATCATATTCTTCTGGTAAAACCATTTTTACATTTAATCTTTTTCCATCTACTATTCTTTTTTCATATACAAGATGTGGTTTCTCTCTTGTTACAACTAAAGATACATATTTTGGTAAAGTGGTTTCACCTTTTTCAGGATAAATATCTTTTTCTAAATCATCAACTACCTTATTTGCTTGAGCAAGTTTTTCTAAAATTGACACTTTTTCAGACTTTGTTGTAGCCCACGGTTTATCTAATTTGGGATGTTCAACACGGAAAAACTCCCTTTCTTTTGTTTTTTCTTTATTATAAAATTCACGATTATAATACACATACTTTTTAAACATTTCATACGTTATACCATCAGGTAAATCTTTTTTACTACTTCGTTCCCTTTGCGTTCCTGATAATATGCCTTTAGAATTAGTTTGTTGTTCATTTTGTGAGGCAATTCGTAAATTGTCAAACGTATTATTTAAAGGATTTCTATCAATGTGATCAACGCTAACATTTTTTGTTCCTTTACCATTACCATAGCAACCCGTTATTATTTGATGAATATAATAACATTTTTGGTCTTCTAATGTATATGTAGTATGTGTTTGAATATATCCATTTGAAGCCTTATACCAAGTCAACTTTTTATTGCCATTATTTTTAATTTCAAATTCTAATATTTTTTTATAACTTTCAGGACATAATTTACATAATGTATTTTGTTCGCAATACATTAATAAAAACTCTTTTTCATTTTCTTTAATTTTCCACAAACAATTTTTAATTTTATAAGCTTGTTGACCTAATGTTGAATAATGACCCTGAATATAGTCAGTTATATTATATTTATTTAAAAGATCATCATATATTTTGGGATAACAAACAATATTTCCCCTTCGTAAATCATATTTATTATTATTTTTAAAAGAATATATGTTATCAGTATAATTGAAATGATACAAATGCTGTAAGATATTTATTTCCTTATTATTTTCTTTATAATATGGATATAAATGATTAACATCAAGTTTAAATGTTTTATTTAAATCATCTCTAATTTTAATATAGTCTTCAGTATCAAGAATAAACTCATACTTTCCATAACTAAGAAAGTAGTAATCACAATTAACACAAAATGATGGTTTATTTCTTAAACGTTGATTAAGATTTATACAGGTTTCTTGTTGGTTCATATTATAATTATATAATATGAAATCTCTTTAAATTAATTTTATGAATAATATATAAATTAATATATTTCTTTAGTTACTATATGCGAGGCCTCCCATACCACTCATAATTCTCAACACGTTGTAATTGGTAGCATAGACACGAACCTTGGCAGTCTTGGTTCCCTCAACGGTAGCGTTGGAGAGGACAAGCTGGAGGGTAGCGTTATCAATTCTGGAGAAGTTGCAAGTTCCCGAGGGTTGGTGTTCCTCAGGGCGGAGAGCAAAAGAGTACACGTTGATACCCTCATCAGGGTTTCTGGTGTGGGATTGGTAAGGTTGAACCCAAGAGAAGTAAGAACCTTCACGCTCAGAGAAGCGGTCTTGGCCGTTAAGTTGGAGCTTAGCGGTAACGACGGGGTTTTGTCCCCAGCAGTGCATGTCCAAAGAGGTCTCAGAGAGGACGAAGGTACCGGCATCAGAGACACCAGAGTTATCCTTGTGACTACCAGACTCCTGGAGAGAAGCAATGATAGAAGCAGGGAGACCAGTAGTGTTCAAGGGAATTTGGTTACCTCCCATATTTACCTCATTGTAAGGATTGGAGGGACCGTGCCAGTAGCCAGTGAAACCAGGGCCAGCAATGTAGTCCATAGCACCGGCATCTTGGAAAAGACCACGGGCATCAATGTAAGCACGAGAATCAGCAGCAACAGATTGAGGACCTCCGAAAGCGTGGATAGCATTGGGGAGAGCATCGATGGCATCAGTGTAGTTGAAGGGTTGGGCACCGAGGACCTTGAAGAGGAGAGCATCGCAAGTCAAAGACGAGCAGTAGTCAACGTTCTGATCGGGCTGGACGACCCAGATAAGCTCCTTAACGGGGTGGTTAAAGTTGAGCTTGATCTTGTTCGACGAAGAACCAACAGACTCATCACCAGTGAATTGGAGCTGAGTAATAAGGTACTCGTGGGGGTTCTGGGCCATTCTGCGTCTCTCGTCAGTGTCCAAGAAGACATAGTCAACATAGAGAGAAGCAGCAACCAAAGACTGATTGTAGGCAATGGTGGCGGGAACAGGGCGTCCAACAGTGTATTGAGCACCAGGAGCAGAACCTCCATAAGGATTGGTGTTGCAGTTCAAAGTGGTAACAGCCCACAAGCACTCATCAATAGGGCGGATATCAAGGTTGATCTTGACCTCGTGGTATTGGAGAGCAATCAAAGGGAGAGCAAGACCGGGGTTGGTGCAAAACCAGAATTGGAGAGGCACGTAAAGGGTGGTCTCAGGAAGAGCGTTACGGGGAGCGCAAACTTGACGGGGAGCCAAGGAGTCACAAGGGGACTCAACATCAGAGAAAGAAGGATCAGTGATGAAGGTAAGTTGGGTAGTGTTACCAATCATCTTGAAGTAACCTCTTTGTTGCTCAGAGGTCATAGTGAGCTGATTCCAGATGTGCATCCAGTCACCATATTGGCGATCAATTCTTTGACCACCAATCTCAACCTCAACCTGAGCAATGAGCTGCTCGCCGGGGTAATCCAACCAACGGGCATAGACACCAGTGTTCTGGCCGCTGGTGTAGTTTCCAAGACCCATAAGCTGGTTGATCTCGGGTAGTGTAACTTGGAGATATGTTCTGTATGCCAAGTCTCCGTTTCTGGAGATGACACATTGGACTCTGCGTCCAAAATCGGCTTGGCCGTTAAAAGTTTGCTCAATCGATTCGATGGCAAAGTTAGTGTACCTTCTGTAAGTTACCTTCCAGAAAGTGATTTGCGGGTTACCAGTTAGGTAAACATCTTGTGCGCCATAGGCGACTAGCTGCATAAGTCCTCCTCCCATTTTATATAGATGCTAAAGAAAAAAATTTTTTGAAAATTCAATTAATTAAAATTAATTACAAAATTAAGTTTTTACCTAAAATTAATAAAAATGAAATAATTTGTTACCAAAACAACTTATAATATTCTTTATAGTATATTAATGTTAACACACACTGATAAAACTGAATTATTTATTTCTAAAGCAAACAAAATCCACAAAAATAGATACGATTATTCAAAAGTTAATTACATAAATGCTAAAACAAAAATTACTATAATATGTAGAGAACACGGAGATTTTCAACAAACACCATCTAACCATCTAAGTAATTATAATTGTCAAAAATGTGCCAAAAATTTTCAGTTGGATACAGCTTCTTTTATTGAAAAAGCAAAAGGTATACATAATGATAAATATGATTATTCAAAGGTTAACTACATAAATGCTGATACACAAATTATAATAATATGTAGAGAACACGGTGAATTTATTCAAATACCTGATTTTCATATAAATAGGAAATGTGGGTGTCCAAAATGTTCTAATAATGTTAAATTAGATTTATTAGAATTTATTGATAAGGCTAATAAAATACACGACAATAAATACAATTATTCTAAGGTTGAATATGTAAATAATTATACTGGTATAATTATTGTTTGTAAAAAACACGGAGAATTTACACAACTACCGTATGTTCATATGTCAAAACACGGTTGTCCAAGTTGTATAAACAAAACAGAATATAAATTTTATGAAAAAATAAAAGAATTTTATCCAACAATTAAAAGACAATACAAAGTTGAATGGTGTAAAAATAAACAATGTTTACCATTTGATTTTGCTATAGAAGAATTAAAAATTATTA
>Ga0222713_10004707_pt1 | contig 13577 bp, 25 predicted proteins | sample C33_649DmetaG_FD_165061 | JGI IMG/M metagenome (GOLD analysis project Ga0222713, IMG submission 165061) | Estuarine water microbial communities from San Francisco Bay, California, United States - C33_649D | ecosystem: Environmental > Aquatic > Marine > Unclassified | place: USA: California...
TTGAGGGGGCTAATTTCCTTACGGCAGCTGTGTCAACGCCTGCAGATTCTATGGGTCATTCTCTTCTTCTACTTTGGGGTCCTGAGGCTCAAGGGGATATCGTCAGGTGGTTCCAACTTGGGGGACTATGGACTTTTGTGGCGCTCCACGGCGCCTTTAGTCTGATTGGATTTATGCTCCGTCAGTTCGAGATCGCCCGTCTGGTGGGCATCCGTCCTTATAACGCAATCGCATTCTCTGGTCCTATCGCTGTGTTCGTCAGCGTGTTTCTGATGTATCCTCTAGGTCAATCCAGTTGGTTCTTTGCACCTTCTTTTGGTGTTGCGGCAATCTTCAGGTTCCTTCTGTTCCTTCAAGGTTTCCATAACTGGACCCTCAATCCCTTCCATATGATGGGAGTTGCTGGTATACTAGGAGGGGCATTGCTTTGTGCCATTCACGGAGCAACTGTAGAAAATACGTTGTATGAAGATGGCGAACAATCAAATACATTCAAAGCATTTGAACCAACTCAAGAAGAAGAGACCTACTCGATGGTCACTGCTAATCGATTCTGGTCTCAGATTTTTGGTATTGCTTTCAGTAACAAGCGTTGGCTTCATTTCTTTATGCTTTTTGTGCCTGTTATGGGTCTCTGGACCTCCAGTATCGGTATTATTGGTCTTGCCCTTAACCTTCGTGCTTACGATTTTGTTTCTCAAGAAATTCGTGCAGCAGAGGATCCCGAATTTGAAACGTTCTATACAAAGAATATTCTACTGAATGAGGGTCTTCGTGCATGGATGGCACCAGTAGATCAACCTCACGAGAACTTTGTTTTCCCAGAGGAAGTTCTACCTCGCGGAAACGCACTCTAAAAATAAATAAGAGGAGTTCTCTGAACTCCTTTTTTTATGTTTTTAATTCTATTTTCTTTCATAGCATTTGGAATTTTTATGGTTCTAATTTCATTGACAGACCACTATCATTACTAACAATTATGAAAAACCTATCACTTTCCGAAGAACAAATAAAACTTCTTGCTGATGCTGTTTGGATGCGACAGAGATGTTTTATTGCTGGAGACAGAAGATTTAAAGAGTATGGTACAATGTTAGATGAACTCCTTGAAGGAATGGATTATACACCTGGTAGATTTTAATGATTACTTCGGAAACACCATATAAACAAGCAGAAATTATTAGAGATACTTGGCCGAACCTTTACAGACCTCCGATAAAGACTTATAATAAATTTAATCATAAATATTCCACAAAACTTAACAAATAATATGAAGTTTACAGTTTATTCAAAAGATGGTTGTCCATATTGCACAAAAGTGCAACAGGTGCTAGAGTTGGCACAACTTCAGCACGTAGTTTACAAATTGAATACTGATTTTACTCGCGATGAGTTTTATGCTGAATTTGGAGAAGGTTCTACTTTTCCTCAGGTAATCGTTGATGATCAACACATTGGTGGATGCACTGATACTGTTCAATACCTTAAGGAGCAAAATCTAGTTTAATGGAAAACACCCTTCACGAAGTTTATAACGATGTTGAAAAAGCAATTGATTATGCTTTTAATGGACAATTTGTTTTAAAGTTTTATGACTATCTAAAAGTTCGTGGAACAAAAAGAATTGATGTTGAACAGTTTATTGAAAGTGCTACTGCCAATGAACTCAGCAATCTCGTAATGGATTTGGATGATTATCTTGAGGGTGGGAATGATGAAATTCATAAACAACTTCGAGAAGGTTACGGACATATTCCTAAACCACAAGCAAGAAAAATAAGAAATTACCTTTACGGCATTCTTGAAGACGCATGGAAATACAGTCATGATAGACGACCAGGCAGGCGGAAAAAGAAAACTAAATAAGTCAGAACCCCAAATTAATCGGGGTGTTGAGTTATTACTTAGGAATAAAAGGAGGAGAGAATCAAAACCAAAGACTTTTCAAGTGAAGTTTGGTAAGATGATCTCTCTTTTCCGTAGAGAGTTTCACTTCTTTATAGAATTTCATTTTGATGTTAGGAAAAAATAAACTCTCTGGAGAAAACAAATGGAAACAGCATACGTAATAACATTCTCTGTAATGTTCACCTTGCTCTTTTTTATGGTAGGTAGTATAATTGGGTGGTTAACTTACAGGCATTTGTTAGAATCAAGACCTCCTTATTTACATCCAGAGTTTTTTGATGAAAATGGGCAGGTAATACCTGACGAAATAGTATCAGTACGCTTTGAAAATGACTATTATGGCTACGACGACGAAGACGAAGAGGACGACGACTGAAAAACCGATTGAAACTCTTCCAACAAATCCTTTTGTATTTGAGATTCTAGAACTTGCATCAAAGCAAAGAAGCAATGCAAAGAAGGTAGAAGTTCTTAAGACATACGAACACGACTCTCTCAAAGCTGTTTTTATTTGGAACTTTGATGAGAGTGTGATTTCTTTACTTCCTGATGGAGAAGTTCCTTATGGAAATGCCGATGAACAATCAGTGTATTCGGGAACTCTTTCAGAGAATTTAAAGAAAGAAGCATATGGTGGAGAATTAGCAACGGGTCAAGATCTTGATGGAAGGGGAAAAACATCCCTTCGTAAAGAGTGGCAGAACCTTTATCATTACGTAAAAGGTGGCAATGATTCTCTTACGTCTATTCGTAGGGAAATGATGTTTATTAATCTTTTACGAGGTCTTCATCCAAAAGAAGCAGAAGTATTAATTCTTACAAAAGATAAAAACCTCACGGATAAATACAAAATATCTTTTGAAAATGTCAAAGAGGCATATCCTGATATTAGTTGGGGTGGTCGTTCATGACAGTAGCAGTAGGAGCAAAAAAGAAAATGGCAGAAAATAAATCTAAACTTAATAAAGTTCTGCCTCATGAGTATGGGTGCGAAATTCTTTTAGAAAAAACTACTGTAGAAAAAGCAAAAGATTCTTCACTTCCTAATGATGCATATTTAATTTGGTATGTTGTGGATGGTGAAGAACACCTTGATCTAACTCGTTGCCCCAAACGAGTAAATCTTTTTGATATGTATTATGACAAGTATGGTCCAGGTGCTGTTAAAAAGATTGATTTTGGATATGGAAGAACCAATCCAAAACTTTGGGGTTATAAACAACCTGAGAAAAAGAAAAGAAAATGAGTGCAGGATTTGGTGGAGATCCAAACCAAGGAAGAACTGGTAAGGATCTAAATATTCAAATTAATTTGGATAATATCGATAACGTTATTAAACAATATAAGAAAATTAAAAAATATCAAAAATCATCTCTGTATGCTATCAAAACAATGGACGGTACAGAAGATATTGTGAGTTCATTGATAAAGGAAGCGGAGGAAAATCCACTGTAAAATGGGGAAGCATTATTTACTTAATTTGTATGGATGCTCGTTTGTCCTTTTGGACGACGAGCGTTGTCTTATAGACTTACTGGAAAACGCAGCAGTTGCAAGTGGTGCGACCGTAGTTCAGACTATCTCAAAGAAGTTTGAACCACAGGGAGTTACTGTGATTTGTCTGCTATCCGAAAGTCATATTAGTATTCATACATGGCCCGAGGAAGGTAAGGCAGCAGTGGACGTTTATACTTGCGGAGACTGTAATCCAAAGATTGGATGCGATATTATCATTGAGCAGTTATATGCGCAGAACCATACGTTAAGTTATATTGAACGGTAACAAAAGTTACAAAAGTTTTTGCATAACTATACTAACAGGTCTATAATGACCTTACGTTCATCCGAAAGGACGGAAGTAAGCCGACGCGGAACGGATCGTTCATTCGCTATTCGGAAATAGCGAACGCAAACGCCGACTGAAGGAACGCTCTTTAACCTAAAAAACTAAGGAGAACCCTAATGTCTAAAGTAGTTTATCGCGGTGTTGAGTATGATACTCAAAAGCGTCTTGAGTATCAACAACAAATGATGCAACAACCCCAACAGCAAAACGAAGTCTATCGTGGCGTTAAGTTTGTAAAGGAGGGGCACAAATGAAAAAACTCAACGTACTTCAACTCATTAAAGAGCAGAAGCAAAAAGAAGAGAGGCGTCGTAAAGCATCTCTTGCTACTTTAGTAGCAGCAAAATAATTTAGAGGGAGACTTGACTCTCCCTCTTTTTTTATGTATAATTATCTTCGTATAGGTTGATAACATGGATAGAGAAAAACTTAAGTTAATTGTCAGAAATCTTGAGTCTCTAGTGGATTGTTTAAAGTCAGAAATTGGTTCAGATCCTGACATTAAAGAACCCACTTATGATGAGATTAAAACTTTTTTAACTGATTACGACGAAGTATTTTATGATGAGGAAGATGAATACAATGTACGATGATTTCGAGTTTATGAAACCAGAAGTAAAACTAATCAGTGTTACTCCTGACGCAGAAAAGCACATGGCATATTGTGCTCGCGTAAGTAACCCTGCAAATCAGGAGAATGAAAAGTTCTCTGGACTACTCAAGTATTGTATTCAGCATCAGCACTGGAGCATCTTTGAGCAAGCATCGATGACCGTAGAGATTAATACAACTCGTGGTATCGCGGCTCAAATTCTCCGGCATCGTTCGTTCACATATCAAGAATTTTCTCAGCGTTATGCCGATGCAAGTCTTCTAGGCAAATCAATCCCTCTTCCTGAACTTCGTAGACAGGACGATAAGAATCGTCAGAATAGTATCGACGATATTCCTGACTATTTGAAACTGACCCTGACAGAAGATATCCGTGTTCATTTTGAGAGTGCTCTGCGCCTCTACAACCGTCTTCTAGACAAGGGAGTAGCAAAGGAGTGTGCAAGGTTTGTATTGCCTTTAGCGGTGCCTACAAGACTCTATATGACCGGTTCTGTGCGGTCGTGGATCCATTATATCGATCTTCGCTCTGCACACGGTACGCAGAAGGAACATATGGAGATTGCAGAACTTGTTCGTTGTATCTTTACTTGTCAGTTCCCTGCAGTATCTGAAGCACTTGGATGGACACGTGAAGGTTGCTCTGAGTGTGTTGATGCACCATCTATTACTATTGAATAAATATCCTTACATACAATGGAGGTGTAACATTGGCAACATATCCAGTGATTAATAAACAAACTGGCGAACAAAAAGAAGTTGTTCTCAGTGTTCATGATTGGGAACAATGGAAAAAAGATAATCCAGACTGGGATAGAGATTGGTCAGATCCATCAACTTGTCCAGCATCAGGAGAAGTTGGTGAGATTTATGATCGACTTGTAAAATCTCACCCAGGATGGAATGATGTTCTTCATAAAGCATCAAAAGCACCAGGATCAAAAGTAAAACCAATTTAATTATTCTATGGCAAGAAGAAGAAGGGCAGAGGATCAACCAATTGGCGTTGGAATGACTGCAAAGCAAATGAAACGCAAAAAACCAATTGGTGCCGATTTGATGAGAGAGATTGAACCTCTCACAGATAATCAAAAACTTTTGTATAAATCATATGAAAAAAATCAAAACATCGTTGCGTATGGATGTGCAGGAACAGGTAAAACATTCATCACTCTATACAATGCTCTTCAGGATGTTTTAGATGAAAGAAGCCCTTATGAAAAAATCTATATCGTAAGGTCTCTTGTTGCTACTCGCGAAATTGGTTTCCTCCCAGGAGACCACGAAGACAAGTCATCTCTTTATCAAATTCCTTATAAGAATATGGTAAAGTATATGTTCCAGATGCCTGATGATGCTTCATTTGAAATGCTCTATGGCAATCTCAAAACTCAAGGAACGATTAGTTTTTGGAGCACTTCTTTTATTCGTGGTACAACTCTTGATAATGCGATCATCATCGTGGATGAATTCCAAAACTTGAACTTCCACGAACTTGATAGTATAATTACTCGTGTAGGTGAAAATAGTAAGATTTGTTTCTGTGGAGATGCCACTCAAAGTGATCTTATTAAAACGAATGAAAAGAATGGAATTGTTGATTTTATGAAAGTTCTTCGTGTTATGCCTTCAATTGATATTATTGAATTTGAAGTTGACGATATTGTTCGCTCTGGATTTGTGAAAGAATATATTCTTGCTAAAATGGAAGTCGGTGTATGAGTTTTATTCATCATAATTACTTAGGTGATCTTGAATTAGAAAAGAAAGAAACGAATGGCATCCGTTTGTACCATCTTCCTGATGGGCAATGGGTGCCTTCAATTACTTCTGTGACTTCTTTTTACAATCGACAGATTTTTGTTGAGTGGAGAAAGAGAGTTGGTGCAGAAAAGGCAAATGCGATTACTAAAAAAGCAACTGCAAGGGGAACAGATTTTCACCAAGTCTGTCAGGATTATCTTGAAAATAAAGAACTAAACTGGGATGATTATCAACCCCTGACAAAGTTTATGTTTCATCATGCGAAACCTTATCTTGACAAGATAAATAATATTCATGCAATTGAAAGAACTCTCTACTCTGAATATCTTGGACTTGCTGGAAGAGTTGATTGTATTGCCGAATATGAAGGAGAGTTGGCAGTTATTGACTTCAAAACTTCAGAAAAAATTAAACCAGAAGAGTGGATTGAAAACTACTTTGTTCAAGAAACTTTTTATGCAGCTGCTTATTATGAACTTACCAACATTCCTCCTGTTAAATTAATCACCTTAATGGTAACTCCTGGTGGTGAAGTCAAAGTATTTGACAAAAGAAACAAAGCAGACTATATTAGACTATTAGTTCGCTACATTAAAGAATTTGTACATCACAATATTAGGCCAGATGGAGAATGAATTAGAAAAGGTACTCGAAAGCAAGTTCTTCTGCCCATCACGATTTGCACAGGAGATTGAAAATCTTGTGCAAGTTAATGTTGAAATGAACTATATTGATGCGATCATTTATTTTTGTGAGCAGAATAATATAGATCTAGAATCAGTTCCAAAACTCATCTCAAAACCATTGAAAGAAAAGATTAAGTATGAAGCAATGGAACTAAACTTTCTTAAGAAAACTTCCCGTGCAAAATTAGTCTTTTAATGATGCCCTTTGATTCATATAAATGTTATCTGTCTTTGAAAAATCATTTTACAAAAGATAGTTATGATTACTTCAAGTATTGTGGCAAATCAAGAGCAACTATTCAGTCTTTCTACAAACGGAAAGACCGTATGTGGTTTGAAAAGATTTCAAGACAAAAAACTGATCAAGAAGTTGTAGATTTTTTTGTTGCTAACTTTGTATCTTGTAATGATCCAGAGTCTCTTTGGATTGGTGAAATGATTAAAGAGGGAGAAGCAAGATATCAAAACTGGCAGAAAAAGGTACAATCACTTTCATATGTCTTCAAGGAAGAGAGTCAATCTCTGTTTGAAGAAAATAAATTTGAGGATGTCTTTAAATGTTCAAAAGGACATCCTGTTCTTTTGAAAAAGTATTTGAGTGGTAAAGTATCATTAGAGACTATGGTTCTTTTGGATAAAATCTTTTCATATTCAAATAACTTTGATAAAAAACTTCAAGACCCGGTGTGGCAAACCGTAAGTCGTCGGATTAAAAAATATAATCCATTTCTAAATATTGATGTATTTCGTTTTCGTAAAATTTTGAAAGAAGTAATTCTAGGAGAAAAATGAGTTTCTTTGATTCTGAAGTCGTTCGCGCAGAGATGGCTGAAATTTCTGAACTGCAAGAAGAAATATATGGAAGCATTTTTAAGTTTCCATCAATGACAAAAGAAGATAAGATTCATCATGTCGATCTTCTTGAAAGGCTTTTAAACAAACAACAAATTCTTTATACACGCTTAAGTCTTTCTGATGACCCTGAGGCAAAGGAAATGAAGCAGCGTATTGCTGAGTCTGCTGCGATGATGGGTCTTCCTGCCAATGTTGATATGAATATCATCTTTGGTAATATGACTAAGATGCTTGATGCAATGAAAACCCAGATTGACAAGACGGGTTCCGACCTGTAGAATAACGAAGTACACAAAGGCCAAATCCCAACAAATACGAGGTACAAATGTCTAATTTTGCAAATCTGAAAAAGCAATCTTCGCTTGGTTCACTGACTGAGAAACTGGTGAAGCAAGTAGAAAAGATGAACACCACTTCTGGTGGTGCTGATGAACGTCTCTGGAAACCAGAGATGGATAAAACAGGTGTAGGTTCTGCAGTAATTCGCTTCCTGCCTGCTCCTGATGGTGAAGATGTTCCTTGGGTAAAGATGTATACTCATGCTTTCCAAGGTCCTGGTGGTTGGTATATTGAAAACAGTCTGACTACGATTGGTCAGAAAGATCCCGTGTCTGAATATAATCGCGGTCTCTGGAACAGTGGCAGTGACAAGGATAAGGACACTGTTCGTAAGCAAAAGCGTAAACTGTCTTACTACTCTAATATTTACGTTGTAAAGGATCCTGCAAATCCTGCAAACGAAGGTAAAGTATTTCTCTTTAAGTATGGTAAGAAGATCTTTGATAAGATCCTGAATGCTATGCAACCTGAGTTTGATGATGAAGATCCGATTAATCCTTTTGACTTCTGGCAGGGTGCAAACTTCAAGATCAAGATCGTGAAGAAGGATGGTTACTGGAACTACGATAAGTCTGAGTTTGATCGTGTTGCTCCTCTTCTAGATGATGACGATGCACTCGAAGCGATCTGGAAGAAAGAATATTCTCTCTCTGCAATCACGGCTCCAGATCAGTTCAAGTCATACGAAGACCTTGAGAAGCGTATGAATTATGTTCTTGGTGTTGGTGGAACTAACACTCCTACTCAGTCTCGTGCTGTAGTGGAACAAGAGGATGAATATGAATCTTATAGTGCTCCTGTAAGTCGTGAGACTAAAGTAATGGAAGAACTTGAAGAGTCTTACAATCGTAGTAAGTCTCCTTCACTTCCTAAGATCACTTCAGACGACGAAGATGAAGATGATGCACTCAGTTATTTCCAAAAACTTGCTGAGGACTGATCATTCGTAAAGTCTAATATTATCACCCTTCTTAAGGTTCTCAGTAACGTATTGCTGAGAACCTTTTTTGTATGGCATAATATCATCTAGATCATTAAAGATTACATTGAGATATCTTGGTTTGAGAACGTAAATATTTCTCTTTGCTTCCTCTATATTCAACTCATATTCATAATTGGTGACTGCTCTAACAAAAGAAGTTGAAGGAACTAAAACAGAATAACCAAGACCAGCATCCCAGTATTCATAATAACGTGGATTGGTTGGACTGCTGTTTATTGAATTTTCTATAATTGTATAAATGACTTGTTCTTGACCTGATGTAGATACTGTTGGAAAAATGACATTAGGTATTTCTGGAAGTTCATAAGTAAAATAGTTTTCAGAAATTTCTGTAATTACGTGTTTTCCATTATATTCTATTTCCGAAACTCCTTCGATTGTGACTTGATCTCCCACAGATGCAGGAATAGTATCGGCCATAAAAACACTTACTGTTTTACTTGGAGTGACACCACCATCCTGAGTAGCAGCAATCGTTGCAATTGTTGAGTTGATTGTTTCTATAAAGTTACCACTAGTCTTCCAAGTTGGAGAAATTCTCAAACCACCTTGAAGAACAGTAACTCCTAATGAGTTTTTTATTTCTTCAGTTTCATAATGATGAATTCCACTATAAAGGTTGTCATAAGAACCATAACGATCTAACATTACCTTATCAAAAGTTCTTTGAGTCATCGGCCATTCTGATTGAATATTCAGAATGTTATTTGAAAGAAGAACAATCCAATCTAAAGTTGAATCGTTGTAAAATTTAGCAGCAACATTATCTGGTCTTTCGTCACCTATAATTGAATACTTCTCAAAGAATGCAAGATTACCAAAGATATCTTCACGAAGTTTTCCACGCTTGAATAGATTCTTGACAGGAATATACTCAGAGATATATTTCTCTCCTGGATTTCTGGAAACGTATTCAAAGTTGGGAACTTGTCTGAAGTATGGTTTAGTCATATTAGAAACCTATATCGTGAGGATAATCTTTATAATCAGTATCATAAATTGGAGTTAGTTCTTGGAACTGAAGAGATAATGTGTACGCAACCATAGTTCCATCTTCATAGGTTGCATAAGATCCAAGAGGAGTATAATCAACAGAACAATTTGTTAATGCACACGCTTTTTTATCATTATCTGGACTAATTAAATTCAATCCAGGATGTTTTGGTGTATTTCCTTTACAGTATTGAATTGTAAAAACATAAGGTGCTCTTAAAAATAAACCAGTTTCCTTTCTAACAGCCATATGATACTTAAAATATTTTATAATTTTTTTAATATCATCTGCTTCTTTTTGACCTCTTGCAGACATTTTAAACTGAAATGAGAAAGGTCTTAATTGAGGACCTTGGAAAAGCAATTCAAGGTTTGGATTGAGAATTACATTATCAGTTCTTGCAAGGACATTATTAATACTTGCTGCTTGTCCTGCAAGATATCTTTGAAACCTCCCCTGTTGATTTCTCATTTCTTGATTTACCTCTCTCATAAATCTTTGAAATTCATTTCCTAATTGACTGCCTGGAGTGTTCATAAATGTATTTGATTTTTCGTATAAAGCAGCATCAATTGCATTTACACTATCAGGGCCCCAATCAACAGAGTTTTGATCGCTGATAGGTGCTTGTATTGCTAAAAAAATAGGTCCTGCAACTGGTGTATAACTTCTTTCACCAAAACTGAATTGTAATCCAGATCCACCACCACCTGTTCTTGAACTTATTTCACACGCTGTAAATTTTATTTTATCTTGATCATCCTTCATATCTTTTGGATATTTTACATAACTTCCAGTAGGGACACCTGATACGGATGCTGGATCTGTTACTTTAAGTTCTCCTCCTGTGCCTGTTCCAGTTTGATCTGGTCCTGGTAATTGAGGTGCTGGTGGTGGAGTTCCTCCTTGACCAGGTTGTTGAGGTGAAGTTGTCGCAGTGCTTTGTAATTTTGCTGCTAATTGTTTTGCTAATCCTGGTTCAGTTTTTACTGCAGTGTTAATCACAGAATTTTGAATTGCTTCATTTAAAACTCCGCCGCGAGTAGTTAGTGATTTTATTGCTTCTGGTCCTAAAATGGGATCACCAACTTTTTTTCCTGGTGGTATTCTTCCTGCATCTGCATCTTCTTGAGTATAAGGATTGGGTGGATTACCAACACTAAATGTTTTTCCCCCATCGGATGTAGTTGCTACGCGAACAAATCCTCCTTGGTTGAAACCATCAGAACTTGTAGAAGAACCTGATGTCCAAGGATCACCATTACCTGCTCTTCCACCAGGTTTTGCTGTATAAAATACAATAGTGGTAGGATTTATAACTCTTCCTGAAGAATCTTTTTCGTATGTTGTAACTGTTCTAAAAAATAATGGACCTCCTCCTGGTAATGATGGTCCTGTTTGATCACTATAAAGATATCTTGCACTCATCAGAACTCCTCCTCAATTATAAGAGGATTAGTTATCTCAATTTTTTGTAGAGTATGAGACATTTATGGGAGTTTTTTATTTATTTAGACGGAATTTTGCATAAGGTATTGATAACATTTCATCAAGTTCTTCATACTTTACTACATGAAGTTTTCCTGCAACTTCTTCCCAAGTATATTGTCTACCTTCTCTCCAGTGAAAATTAATTGCTTTAAATCCCCATCTTTCTAATGAAGTGCAGGCAATCAATGGATGTTGATCATATTCAATCTCTGGTGTTTTGGGATTGTAAATGAATGTATAAAACTTTCCTGGTTCGGGATATAATACTTCTTCTTTAAGAGTATCCATAATGATTAACATTAAGTCTTCTGGATCACTAGTTCCAGCATCAGCAATTTTCTTTTTGAGTTCTCTCATTCGTGGAGGAACATTAGCATACTGACCAAAACCTTGTGCCATTATCGTGAGTTAAAAAGTTCTTCTTCTGTGATGACTTTAAATTCTAACATTCTATCCGCACACCATTCTTGTGCTGCTTTCCACTTTGCTTGATTCACTGCATAAGTTCTACATTCGTGCAGATAAGATTTAGTCACTCTTGATTTTTGTTTTGGTGGAACCGTTTGTTTCTTTGGTTTCACTTCAATTACATAAGTTTTAATTTTACCGGATGACTCTTGGACTTTAATTAAGTAGTCTGGAAAATATCGATGTACTCTACCATCCACAGGAGACACATAAGAAATACAAAATTCTTCAGATGCCCAAGAAACAATACTTGGATTATGGTCACAGTAATAACAAAACTTGCGCTCCCAACTACTTCTACAAATTATATTATTTGCATCACCTTTATACTTTTCTGGATAAGATGGTTTATAGATACTTTTAATGCTTTCTGCCATTTCCAGCATACATAATATATTAGTAAAAGTATTTATAGGTGACTAACTATTACGCAAAAATAAAATGGCAGAAACTGGACAAACTCGCACTACAGACGCAAACGGTAATACGGTAGTCACCTCAAGTGAAGGTCTTTCATATACTATTATTAATAATGGACCAGCTCCTGGAGTTCCACTTCAATCAACTACAACAACATCAGGAACTGGAACAAGTCCTGGTAATGGATCTCCATCTTCGAGTGCATCAGGTCAGTCAGGCCCTCCGCCAAAAAATTACAGTGCAGCAATTGATTTAAAATCAAGAATACTTCAACCAGCACTTACATCTCATTATCAAGTTTGGATTAGTGTAGAAAAATTTAGAAATTTTCCAAGTCTATTTGACGGCACTTTATATGATTTTATGAGCAAATTAGATTCAAGACTTCCAGGATCAAGTGAACTTTTGTTAATAAGTTGCTCTGAAGCGTCTTTACCTGGATCATCATTAACCACTCAAGAACTAAATGATGATTACACCGGAATTACGCAAAGACATGCATATAGGAGATTATATGATGATCGTATAGATTTTACTTTTTATGTAAATCAAACATATGATCAGATCAGATTTTTTGAAAGGTGGATACAGTTTATATCTGGCGAACAAATATCAACAAATCAAGAAACTCATTTTGTTAGATTTAAATTTCCTGAGACTTACAAAACAACTATTTTTATTGACAAATTTGAAAGAAATGCACAACCAAGAATAGGAAAAAATATTGAAACTAATGGACCTCATACTGGAGCAAAGTTATCATATGAGTTTATTAATGCGTTTCCAATTTCTATAAATTCAATGCCAATTTCTTATGATAGTTCGCAACTACTTAAGTGTACTGTTTCGTTTAGTTATGATCGATATCTTATGAAGAACACAAGCGTAATTACTTCAACTACTTCTGAGCCATCGGTGCCACTTCCAACACCAGGAATTCCACAAAATCCTCAATTTGTAACTGATGCCACCGGTCAGTTTGGACAGACTGCACTTAGTTTAAATCAAAATCTTCTAGGAACAAGTCCAGGACAAATTAATCCTGGTAGTGGTGGACTTGTTTCATAAGCAGAATAAATAATCATACTGAAGTTTCTATAGGACATTATGCCTTTACCTAAGATTTCTACACCAACTTATGAACTTGAGTTGCCTTCAACTGGACAAAAAATTAAGTACAGACCTTTTCTT
>Ga0222713_10004710_pt1 | contig 13576 bp, 16 predicted proteins | sample C33_649DmetaG_FD_165061 | JGI IMG/M metagenome (GOLD analysis project Ga0222713, IMG submission 165061) | Estuarine water microbial communities from San Francisco Bay, California, United States - C33_649D | ecosystem: Environmental > Aquatic > Marine > Unclassified | place: USA: California...
AGCTGGAAGGCGCGGGCATCCGCGCTGCTGCCATCCACGGCAACAAGAGCCAGTCGGCGCGGGTGAAGGCGCTCGCGGACTTCAAGGCCGGCAAGGTGGCCGCGCTGGTGGCTACCGAGGTCGCCTCGCGCGGGCTCGACATCAAGGAACTGCCGATGGTGGTGAATTACGAACTGCCGAACGTGCCGGAGGACTACGTCCACCGCATCGGCCGCACCGCACGCGCCGGTGCCACCGGCCGGGCCGTCTCGCTGGTGGCCCCGGACGAGGCCTCACTGCTGCGCGACATCGAGAAAACCATGCGCCAGCCAGTACCGTTCAGGGAATTACCAAAGTTTGCGGCACCCCTTGCCAACGCCGCCACACCGCAACCTGCACCCGCTCATGCCGACAGGAATCGCGCGCCCTCGCCTCCTCGAAGGCCGTCTTTCAGTTCCGGCCGCCCAGCCCGAAACGGCGGGCGAGCATCCGGTCCACGACGCGGCGGGGCAGGAGGCCGGGCAAGGTCCACATAAGGAATCGGTTGCGCAGGATGGGGTAGCGGGTTTTGGGGTGCGCAGCCTGCAGGATGCGCAGCACCAGCCGGCCGACATCCCCCGCGGGCAGGCCCGCGGCCCCGAAAGCCTGCATGCGCGAGCGCATGCCCTTGAGTTGTTCGAGATAGCCAGTGTGGGCGTACTGCTCCGCGTTGATGTCGTCAGCCTTGGCCCAGATCGGGGTCTGGATGGAACCGGGCCCCACGATCACCACGTCGATGCCATAGGGCATCAACTCGCGGCGCAGGGATTCGGACAGCGCCTCGAGCGCATGCTTGGACATGGCGTAGGGGCTCATGAAGGGCGAGGCAATGCGCCCGGACACGGAACTCATGTTGATGACGCGCCCGGGCTTGCCCTGCCAGCGCGGGTCCATGCCCATCATGGGCAGGAAGGCCTGCAGGACCTGGATCTGCCCGATCACGTTGACCTCGAACTGGTGACGCACCTCCTCGAGCGGGATGTGGGCGACCGGTCCCGCCACCGCGATGCCCGCATTGTTGACCAGGCCCTCCAGCGTCCGGCCCTGCAGGGCCTCGCCCACCACCCCGGCCGCAGCGGCGATGGCCACCGGGTCGGTGACGTCGAACACCAGTGGCGTGAAGCCCTCGCCGAGCGCGGCGGCGGCCGCCTCGGCGTCGGCCTGGCGGCGCACGCTGCCAAAGATCCGCCAGCCGGCACTCAGGAGCGCCTCGGCACAGGCCCGTCCAATGCCGGTCGAGACCCCGGTGATCACGGCAGCGGGACGTTCATCGAGCGTGGTATTCATACGCGGCTCCAATATGCAGGAGGCCGCAACGGTATCATGCCGACATGGAAAGACGGTCCATCCGTAGTTTCGTGCAGCGGGCAGGCCGGATCACCGACGGCCAGCGTCGCGCCCTGACCGAGTTGTGGCCGCGCTACGGCATTGATTCGGGAGACGAACCGATTGACCTGGAGGCCTGCTTCGGGCGCTGTGCCCCGGTGACCCTGGAGATCGGCTTCGGCGACGGCGAGTCCACGGTCGCGCTGGCCGCCCAGCAGCCCGAGCGCAACATGCTGGGCATCGAGGTGCACCCACCAGGAGTGGGGCATTGCCTGCTACTGGCCGAGCGCAGCGACGTGACCAACCTGCGCGTGGTGAGTCAGGATGCGGTGGAAGTGCTGCAGCGTCGACTGCCGGACGGGTCGCTCGACGAAGTGCTGCTGTATTTCCCCGACCCCTGGCCCAAGAAGCGCCATCACAAGCGCCGGATCCTGCAACCCGACTTCGTCGCCCTGCTCGCCCGCAAGCTGACGCCCGGTGGCGTGTTCAGGCTCGCCACCGACTGGGCGCCCTATGCCGAACATATGCTGGAAGTGATGTCCGCCTCGGCTGACTTCGAGAACCTGTCCCCGACCGGGGACTGGGTGGAGCGCCCGACAAGCCGACCGGTGACCCGCTTCGAGCGGCGGGGCGATCGCCTCGGTCACGTGGTGCGTGACCTGGCGTTCAGGCGCCGCTAGCCGAAAGCCCCCCGCAGCCCGTTCAGGATGAACTGCACGGCGAGGGCGGCCAGCACCACGCCGGTCAGGCGACTGACCACGTGCGCACCGGTGACACCCATGACCCGGTTGATGAAGGGTGTGAGCAGGAGCACCCCCAGGGTAATCAACAGCACCAGGGCAATCACGCCCAGCAGGCCCAGCGTCAGCATCCAGTCGCCGCGCGTGGTCGAGAAGGTGAGCAGCACCGTGGCCAGCGCGCCCGGGCCGGCGATGAAGGGAAAGGCGAGCGGGAAGACGGAGATGTCGGCCCGCTGTTGCACCTCGGCCTTCTCCTCCTGGGTGGTCTTGGTCCCGGACTCGCGGGCAAAGACCATCTCGAGCGCGATCAGGAACAGCATGGCCCCGCCGGCGATGCGGAAGGCATCGATGCTGATGCCCATCAGTTCGATGAAGCGGCCGCCTGCCAGCGCAGAGACCACCAGCACGATGAGGGAAATCAGGGTGGCCTTGAACGACATCCGGCGCCGGTACGCGGCATCCGCGCCCTGGGTGAGGCTGGCAAAGACCGGTGCCAGGGTGATGGGTTCCACCACCACGAACAGCAGCACGAAGAATTTAATCAGCTCGTCGATCACCGGTAATCCTCCGCAGTCACGCCCGCACCCAGCAGCACCTGGCCTGCCTCCACCTCCACCGGGATCCGCGGCAGCCACTTGCCCGCGCAGGGCCCGGCCACGCAGTGCCCATTGGCAGGCTCGAACAGGGCCCCGTGGGAGCGACAGACGATGTAGCGACCCTCGGCGTCCAGGAAATCATCGGGCTTGAGGTTCAGCGGATGGCCCGCGTGCGGACAGCGGTTCAAGTAGGCACGCACACCCTCGCCGTGACGCAGCACGAGCCCCGCCAGCGGCCACGGACCCTCGCCCACCCGGAAGGCACGGACCTGGCCGGGTGGCAGGTCGTCGAGCGCGCACAGCGTCACTCGCTCCGCGCTCATTGGCGGGAGCCCGCAGTGCCGAGCGCCGCATCGAGCAGGCCGTTTCGGACCATCAACCAGAACAGCAGGATGCCCGGCACCGCCAGCACCGTGGTGAGCAGGTAGAAATTCACGTAACCCATGGTCTCGATGAGACCACCGGCAGTGGTGCCGGTGAGCACCCGGCCCACCACGCTCGCCGCGGCCGAGATCAGCGCGTACTGGGCGGCCGTGAAACGCAGGTTGCACAGCGCCGAGAAATAGGCCACCACCACTACGCCCCCAAACCCGCTGGCGAGGTTTTCGAAACCGATGGCTGCCGCCAGACCCCAGTTGCTGTGACCGGCTACCGCGAGCAGCGCAAAGCTCAGGTTGGAGACGCACATCAAGACAAGCGCGAGCATCACCGAGTGCTTGAGCCCCATGCGGCTGTAGAGGATACCGCCGATGAAGATGCCGATCAGAAAGGCCCAGAAGCCGAAGCCGACGTCGTAGAGGGCAATCTCGTCGTTGGTATAGCCCAGGTCGTTGAACAGCAGGCGGAAGGTCAGGTTGGCGAGCGTATCGCCAATCTTGTGCACCAGGATGAACACCAGCACCAGCCAGGCCCCGGAACGCTGCATGAACTCCACGAACGGCCCGACAATGGATTGCCAGACCGCCGCCAGGCCCTGCTTCTGCAGCACCACCTCACGCCGGGTCGGCTCGCCGAGCCACAGCCCGGTCAACATGGCAGGCAGGGCGAATACGGCGCAGGCCAGGTAACCGGCCGACCAGCCGTGCCGGGCCGCCACCACCAGGGCCAGCGCACCGGCCGCCGCCGCGCCGATCCGCCAGCCGTACTGGCACATGCCCGAGCCCACGCCGAGCTGGTCCGGACGCAGCGTCTCGATACGGTAGGCGTCAATCACGATGTCGTAGGTCGCCCCGGCGAAGCCCACCAGCAATGCGGCGATCACGGTAGCCTCCAGGCTTGCCGTGGGGTCCACCAGCGCCAGGTTGATGACCGCCGCCATCACCAGCAGACCGCTGAACAGCAGCCAGGACACTCGCTGCCCCAGCCGGTGCAGCAGCGGCAGGCGCACGCCGTCCACCACCCAGGCCCAGAACACCTTCAGGTTGTAGAGCAGGAAAGCCAGGGTGAAGGCCGTGACGGTTTTCTTGTCGATGCCGTCCTGCGCCAGCCGCGTAGTCAGGGTGGCGCCGATCATGGCGTAGGGAAAGCCGGAGGAGACGCCCACGAAAAAGGCCGCCAGCGATTCCCGCTCGAGGTAGGGCTTCAACGACTCCGTCACCAGCTTCACGTGGCCATCTCCAGTTCGTAATCCATGATCAGTGGTGCGTGATCAGAAAAGCGCTGGTCCTTGTAGATACGAGCCGCACGGGGGGTGCCGGCCAGCGAGGGGCTGAGCACCTGGTAGTCGATGCGCCAGCCCACGTTCTTTGCCCACGCCTGCCCCCGGTTCGACCACCAGGTGTACTGGTCGGGGCGGGGGTCCACCTGCCGAAAGGCATCCACGTAGCCGAGTCCGTCGAAGACCTGATCCAGCCAGCCGCGCTCCTCGGGCAGGAAGCCGGAGTTCTTCTGGTTGGACTTCCAGTTCCTGAGGTCGATCTCCTGATGGGCAATGTTGAAGTCGCCGCACAGGATGTAGTCACGCCGCTTGCGCTTGAGGCCCTTGAGGTAGGGCAGGAAGGCTTCCAGAAAGCGGAACTTGGAGGCCTGCCGGTGGGGGCCGGAAGATCCGGACGGCAGGTAGAGGGAGACCACCGACAGGCGCCCGAAGCGCGCCTCGAGGTAGCGCCCCTCGCGATCGAATTCCTCCACACCAAACCCGCGGATGACCTCGTCAGGCTCGGTTCTGGAAAAGATGGCGACACCGCTGTAGCCCTTCTTTTCCGCATCGAAGTAGTAGCCGGTGAAGCCCGCCGGACGGAAGTCGCCGTGATCGAGCTGATGCTCCTGGGCCTTGGTCTCCTGCAGGCAGAGAATATCCGCGCGCTGATGGCCGAGCCAGCCGAACACCCCCTTGCGGGCCGCCGATCGGATGCCGTTGCAGTTGAGGGTAATGATTCGCATTGCCGCCCCCGCCAGAAGCGCGGATCATATACGCATGCAGCCCTATCAGCAGGAATTCATCGAACTGGCCATCGCCCACCAGGTGCTGCGCTTTGGCGAGTTCACCCTCAAGAGCGGTCGGGTCAGCCCGTACTTCTTCAACGCCGGACTGTTTAACAGCGGTGGGGCCATCTCCACCCTTGGTCGCTGCTATGCCCGCGCCGTCAGCGAATCGGGCCTGCCTTTCGACATGCTGTTCGGGCCTGCCTACAAGGGCATCCCGTTGGTGACGACTACCGCGGTGGCGCTGGCCGACTGGCATGATCGCAGCCTGCCCTTTGCCTTCAACCGCAAGGAGGCCAAGGCTCACGGCGAGGGCGGGCGCCTGGTTGGGGCGCCTCTCGAGGGGCGGGTGCTGGTGGTCGACGACGTCATCTCGGCCGGGACCGCCATCCGCGAATCCATCGAGATCATCCGCGAGGCAGGGGCCACCCCGGCTGGGGTGGTGGTGGCACTTGATCGGCAGGAGCGGGGCCAGAGGGAGCTGTCGGCCGTGCAGGAGGTCGAGCAGGACTTCGGCATTCCGGTCATCCACATCATTGCCCTGGACCACCTCATTGCCCACCTGGAGGCGGCCCAGCGCCAGAAAGAGCTGGCCGCCCTCAGGAACTACCGGGCCCAGTGGGGGGTCGAAAAATCAAAGTGTGACTCAGTGTTATGACACAACTCACAAAACAGGCAGAATCGCCATCATGAAGTTCAGACCACCGGCTCCCGTCGTCCTGACAATAGCCGTGGCTCTTATGGCCGCGGCAGCGACGGCACAAAGCCAGGGCCAGACGGTCTACAAGTGGGTCGACAAGCGCGGCCAGACCCACTACGGGGACCGGGTCCCGCCAGAATACGCCACCCAGGATCGGGATCTCATCAACCGCCAGGGCATCACGGTGGGGCGCGAAGAGGGCACCATCACCGATGAGGAACTCAAGGCCCAGAAGGAGCGCGAGCGCATCGCGCGCATCAAGGCAGAGGCCGCCCTGCGCGACCGGATGCTGGTCACCGCCTACCAGAGCGTGGAGGAAATCGAGCTGGTGCGGGGGCGTCGCATTGACCAGATCGACTCGCAGATCCAGTTGCTGAAGCTCGGGGTCGACAACCTGGTGGCCAGACATCGTGAGCTGGTCAAGCGCTCCAACCTGTTCAAGCCCTTCAACGACGATCCCAAGGCGGAGCCGATGCCGGCGGGGCTGATGGAAGACATCAAGCGCACCGAGAACGAGATCGACGTGCAGCGCGCCAACCTCGATCAGCGCATCCGCAACCGCACCGAGATCAACGACCAGTTCGACGCGGACATCGCGCGCTTCAACCAGCTGCGTGCCGGCAGCTGAAGAGGGCTAGCGGCCCGAACTCCCGAAGCCGCCCTCGCCGCGCTCGCTCGAGGCAAAATCGGCGACTACCTCGAGCTCGGCCTGCACCACCGGGACCAGTACCATCTGGGCGATGCGCTCACCGGGCTGGATCACGTAAGGCGCGCTGCCACGATTCCAGGCCGAGACCAGCAATTGGCCCTGGTAGTCCGAATCGATCAGCCCAACCAGGTTACCGAGCACCACCCCATGCTTGTGACCGAGCCCCGAGCGCGGCAGCAGCATGGCCGCGAGGCCCGGATCTTCCAGATGGATCGCGATGCCGGTGGGCACCAGCTCGGCTTGCCCGGGGGCCAGGGTGAGCGGCCCGTCGATACAGGCGCGCAGGTCCATGCCGGCCGAGCCCGGCGTGGCGTGGGTGGGGAGCGGGAGGCTATCGCCCACCCGCGGGTCGAGGATCCTGACCTTCAGTCTATGCAAGTGAGCCTCCCAGGGCTTCCCGCCCGGCCGGCGCCTGTTCGGGCGACCGCAGGAGGGCTATACGCCTGACCAGTTGCCGCGCGAGGGACAGTTTCGAATCCTGTGGCAGCGTTGCCTGCCCGCCCGGCCAGAGCAGCAGCAGGGCGTTGTCGTCGCGGTCAAAGCCGGTCTCGTCACCGACCAGGTTGGCCGCAATCAGGTCGAGCGCCTTGCGCTCCAGCTTGGACCGCGCATAGGCCTCGAGCTGCTCGGTCTCGGCGGCAAAGCCCACCACGAAAGGGCGGGGTCGGAGTGCGGCCACCTCCGCCAGGACATCGGGGGCGCGAACCAGTTCGAGCGTCAGGGTGTCGGCCTGCTTCTTGAGCTTCTGCGGGTGGATCACGCTGGGCGTGTAATCGGCCACCGCGGCGGCCCCGATGTAGACATCTGCCCCGTTCACCGCCTGCAGCACCGCGGCGTGCATCTCGGCGGCGCTCTCCACCCTCACCACGTGCACCCCCGAAGGCGGGGTCAAGGCAACGGGACCGGAGACCAGCACCACGTCCGCACCGGCCTCGCGAGCGGCCTGTGCCACCGCGTAGCCCATCTTGCCGGAGCTGCGGTTGCTGATGTAGCGGACCGGGTCGATGCGCTCCCGCGTGGGCCCTGCGGAGACCACCACCCTGCTGCCGGCGAGTACGGGCTCGCAGGTCAAGTGCTGCATCAGCCGCTCGGCAATCTCGGCAGGTTCCAGCATGCGACCCTCACCCACCTCGCCGCAGGCCTGTTCGCCGCGGGCGGGCCCGAGCACGGTGATCCCGCGACCCTGCAGGATCTTGACGTTGTCCTGCGTTGCCGGATTAGCCCACATCGCCCGGTTCATGGCAGGTGCGACGAACACGGGAGCAGTGGTCGCCAGGCACAGGGTCGCCAGCAGGTCATCGGCCCGCCCATGCGTGAGCCGGGCCAGGAACTCGGCGGTCGCCGGGGCGATCAGCACGGCCTCCGCCCAGCGCGCCAGCTCGATATGGCCCATGGCGGCCTCGGCCGCCGCATCCCACAGCGACTCCCGGACCTCGCGACCAGAGACTGCCTGAAAGGTCAACGGCGCCACAAACTCGCGCGCCGAGGGGGTCATCACCACCTGCACCTCGGCGCCACGCTCGCGCAGGCGGCGCACCACGTCGGGTGACTTGTAGGCGGCGATGCCGCCAGTCACGCCCAGTAGGATCCGTCGGGGAGTTTCGGCCATCGGAGCATTATCCCCGGCCTGACCCGGGGTGACCACTTTCCATCCCGGTTGGTTATGGGCTCATGCAGGTCAGCCGCTTTCTGGCCCATCAGGTGGAATAGGCGTCGGCCGAGGGTGACACGGAGGCCGACAATAGCCCTCGGAGAGCCAGCCATGAACGACCCGCGCCCCGCCCATCACCCGCTGGAAAAGCTCGCCCTGCAGGGGGCGGCCGACCTCACCGAGGCCGAGTTGCTGATGCTGCTCTGGTCCGGGGGGCGAGGCAGCGCGCGCGGCCTAGGCTCGGCCCGCGGCCTGCTGCACCACTTCGGCTCGCTACGCCGGTTGTTCCGGGCGTCCACCGAGCCCGATCCGGGCGAACCGGTGATCGGCCCTGCCCGCCGGGTCCAACTTCAGGTTGCCCTGGAACTCGCCCGTCGCCATTACCTGGAGCGCCTCAGCCACGGGCCCGCGCTCGCCAGCCCCAGGGCGGCCCAGGAATTCCTGATCGCCCAACTCCGCGACCGCGACCACGAAGTCTTCTGCTGCCTGTTCCTCGATACCCGTCACCGGCTGCTGCGCTTCGAGGAACTGTTCCGCGGCACCCTGGACGGGGCCACGGTCCACCCTCGGGACGTGGTCAAGCGGGCACTCGAATTCAGGGCAGCCGCCGTCATCCTGGCTCACAACCATCCCTCGGGGATCGCCGAGCCCAGTCACGCCGACGAACTCATCACCGGGCGGCTCCGGGAAGCACTGGCGCTGGTGGACGTCCGGCTGCTGGACCACCTCATCGTCGGCGACAGCTGCTGCGCCTCGCTGGCCGAGCGAGGCCTGTTATAAAATAGAAATCAATGGCTTGCATGACGCCCGCGGTCCCGTCACGAGACCCGCGAGGCCTTGCCAAGGCGTCCCGGGGCTGGTTTAATACGCGGCCTTTTTCGCTGGATTGCCCGCAGGGGTTATCCGTCAACGGAGTGTTTGGCCATGTCCCGAGTTTGCCAGGTCACCGGAAAGCGCCCCACCACGGGCAACAAGGTGTCCCATTCGAACATCAAGAAGCGGCGCCGCTTCCTGCCCAACCTGCATCAGCAGCGCTTCTGGCTGGAATCGGAGAAGCGCTGGGTGTCGCTCAGGGTCTCCACGGCCGCCATGCGGACCATCGAGAAGCGGGGCATCGAGGTCGTCGTGGCCGAATTGCGCGCCGCAGGCCAGAAGGTCTGACCGGTAGTCCAGAGGGAGTTTCACCATGCGCGACAAGATCAAGCTCGTCTCCACCGCCGGCACGGGCCACTTCTACACCACTACCAAGAACAAGCGGCTGCATCCCGAGAAGATGGAAGTCAGCAAGTTCGACCCGGTGGTGCGCAAGCATGTCCCCTACAAGGAAGGCAAGATCAAGTAGCCTTCGCTGCGCGGGCCTGACCCGTGCCTGAACTGCCGGAAGTCGAGACCACCCGCCGCGGCATCGCCCCGGCCCTCATGGGGCGAACCGTCTCCAGGGTCGTCGTTCGAGAGCGGCGTTTGCGCTGGCCGGTTCCCGCCTCGCTGGGAAGCAAGCTGACCGGTCAGGTCATTGACTCGGTCGAGCGCCGCGCCAAATACCTGCTCCTGGGCACCAGGCGTGGCACCCTGCTCGCCCATCTCGGCATGACCGGCAGCCTCCGCATACTGGATCCAGACACCCCCCTGCTCACCCACGACCATGTCGACATCCTGCTCGACTCCGGACGCTGCCTGCGCTTCAACGACCCGCGCCGCTTCGGCTGTCTGCTGTGGATCACCGGTGACCCTTCCCGCCACCGGCTGTTGAGCGGACTGGGTCCGGAGCCCTTGCAGGAGGGGTTCGACGGCGCACACCTCTGGCTGCGCGCCCGCGGCCGTCGGCTGGCGATCAAGTGCTTCATCATGGACGCCTCGGTGGTGGTCGGCGTCGGCAATATCTACGCCAGCGAAGCGCTGTTTCGGGCCGGGATTGCCCCCACCACGCCGGCCGGCCGGGTCAGCCGCACCCGCATGGCAGCCCTGGCCGGGGCGATTCGCGAGGTGCTGGGAGAAGCCATCGCGGTAGGCGGGACCACGCTCAGGGACTACGTCAACGCCGACGGCCTACCCGGCTATTTCCGGCAGAAACTCTTCGTCTACGAACGACAGGACCAGCCTTGCCGCCGCTGCCAGACACCCATCCGGCATCGGGTGCTGGGACAGCGTTCGACCTACTCCTGCCCGGCTTGCCAGCGCTGAGCGCCGGCAGCAGACGCCTCAACCGAGGGTCATGAAGGCCAGGAAACGCAGCACCTCGAAATAATCGCGCGTCGAGAAGGTCACGTCACAGTGACCGTCGGACCCCGCCCCCGGATAGAAGGCCCGTCGGTAGGCCTCGGCGGCCGTGTTGAACGAGGCCCGGACCTCGAAGTGCGACGGCAGATCCAGGACCGCACCTGCCCGCTCGCCGACCGCGCGAGCCACGCCCTCGCGAATGAGCCGTACCGACTCCGCGGGCGTCAGCGTATTGATCGCCCGCCCACGCCCCTCGAAGGTGGCCACCGTCACCAGTCCCGGCACCCGCGCCGCTGCTTCGGCACACAGGTCCGCATCTCCGGCAAGGAAGCGGACCGGCACGCCCAGGGTGGCCGCGGCATAACCGAAGACCAGAAACTCCGAGGCGGCCTCGCCGTTGATCTCGAGCCGGAAAAACTTGCGACTGGACAGCGTATGCGCCAGCGGGTTGCCCGCCCGACTGGCTGCCGAGTGGTACCCGACGAAGCCGAGGCCATCGAAGCTCCCGTCCAGTTCCTGGACCATGCTGAGCGGGTGACCGCTCCAGCCAAGGATCAGGCGCAACGCACGGCCCTCCGGAGCCTGCAGCTGGGTGGCATTGAGGTTACGGCCAGTCCAGTGGGCGTCCTTGACCACCACTTCACGGGCGCCCGCCTCGAAGGCACCGCTGCAGGCAGCGGCCACCTCGGCGGTCATCTGCGCCCGGGCCGGCCCGTACTCGTCCGGGTGTGCCTTATCGACCTCGGTCGGGTCGCTGACACAGGCGACGCCTTCCATGTCCGCACTGAGATAAATCTTCATGGGTGTCCTAAAGTGTGGCCTGGTTCCGGCCCGCCTGCTTGCTTCGATAAAGTGCCGCATCGGCCCGGGCGATGAGATCCTCGATGGCCGGAACCGGGGCTGCTGCGTTACCGCCTGCCGGCGGCTCGTGGATGCCGATACCGATGGAGAGCGTCATGGTTCTTGCGAGGTCCGGACCGAGTTCGATGGGGCTGCCTCCCACCGCCTGCAGCAGGCGGCGGGCTGCCGCCCAGGCCTCCTGAGGTCCGGCGCCGGGCAGCATCACGGCGAACTCATCGCCGCCGAAACGGGCGGCAACGTCACCGCTACGGATCCGGGAAGCAATCCTGGCCGCCACCTCGCGCAGCGCCTTGTCTCCCGCCGGGTGACCATGCGCATCATTGACCTGTTTGAAATGATCGAGGTCGATCATCATCAGCGAGAGGGGCTGGCCGCTGCGCTGCGACCGCGCCATCTCCTCGGCGAGCCGCGAATAGAGATAGCGCTTGTTGTGCCAGCCGGTCAGGAAATCGGTATGCCCCGCTCGCGCCAGCCGCGCGCGGTCGCTGGCGCTGTCCAGCGCGAAGCCCGCTACTGCCCCGAGATGGGCCAGGAAATCGGTGGCCATGCCAGGCTGGAAGCGGCGTGGATCCGCGCTGCCGAGCGCCAGCACGCCCAGCAGGCGCCCCTCCACCTCGAGCCGCAGCAACGCCAGGCTCGCCGGTGGCTCTTCGAACAGGCGCCCGTGCAGCGCAGCCTCGAAGGGGCCCAGCCAGGGCTCGTCGGTGCGGGACGGCAGGGGCAAGGCCTGTTCGATGCCGTCCAGGAACAACACTTCAGACAGGGCGGCCGGATCGAGGCCGTCGGCGAGCAGGAGGTGCCGGAGTTCATGCCCGCGGTCCGCCAACGCCAAGGCAACGGCCTGCAAGTGGGCGCTCTCCCTGAGGCCAACCGTCATGGCCTCCAGCAGCGCGGGCAGCTGGCGGGCAGCCAGCAGGGCCACCTCGCGGTGGCGGGTGCGCGCGTAGACCTCTTCGTTACGGGTGGCCTCCGCGTGCAGACGCGCAATCTCCACCCTCAGGAAGCGCAGTTCCTGGTCGGTGGAGTCGCTCATGGCCTGAGGTTGCTGCGCCCGGCGACATAGGCGCGGCCCCGCAGCATCATCTGCTCGAAGCCAGCCGCATCGCCCTGCTCCACCGCCCCGCAGAGCCGGTGCACGGCATCGCGCAGCGCCTCCAGCGAACGAGCACCGTGCTCGTTCATGCGCTGGATCTCGAAATACAGCGCCGGGCTCTCGGCCGCCACCCTCCCGGCTACGTCCAGCTGGGCATCGAAAGTCGTGCTGGACAGGCCGGCCAGCCGGGGGGCAGCCTCACCACTTTCCGCCAAGGCGGTGAAGAAGACGATATTTACGGCGTGCGAGAGCCCCAGCACAAAAGCGATCAGGCGATCGTGCTCATCGAGACCGGTGGTAACCTGTTCCACCATGGTCGGCGAGAACAGGAGCTGCGACTCCCTGAGGCTCTCTGCATCGCCCAGATCGATGTGCAGGATGTGCCGCCCCGACAACAACTCCGTATCCGGTCCGAACATGGGATGGAGCGACGCGGTCCTGACCCCTGCCGCGCGCAGCGACTCCAGTCCGGCGCGCAGGGGCGTCTTGAGGGAACCGATGTCGAAGACCAGTCCGGGCGGACGCCGCAGGGCCAACTCCTGCAAAACGTCAGCGGTAACCCCGATTGGCGTCGCCACCACCAACAGGTCATGGTCGAGCGCCGAATCCCTCCAGTCCGGCAGGCAGGGGTAGCCACCAACCATGGCCTGGGGATCGGCCACCTCCACCGCGAAGCCCTGCGAGGCCAGATAATCGGCAAACCAGCGGCCCATCTTGCCGGCACCGCCGATGACGAGCGCCCGTTTTCCGCTGCCGTGCCCGACGGCCACGACCTGGGCGCGCTCCTGGGTGGTCAGCGACGAGCGAATGAGCATCTTCATCAACTGTTCGGCCAGCCCCGCAGAAACGCCCAGCGCCTCGGCGCGGGCCCGGGCGCCGAGGATGACGTCCCGCTCACGGCCGAAATCGCGGGTCGGATGGCCGGTGTGTCGCTTGGCCTCGGCCACCTCGGTGCTGAGTCGCTGCCGCTCGGCGACAAGGCCCAGCAACTCGGCATCGAGTTGCGACAGCCGCTCCCTCAGTTTCTTCAGATCCTGCAAGGCGTCTCCTCCCCGGCGTAATTAGACGTTCTGCGACTGACGGGACGCAAGCCCGCCCCGAAAGCCTTGGGCTACACTGTGGCGATGCGTGATCACCTCCATAACCTCGCCGAATCGCTGCCCGTCGACCCCATGCCGCTCGCCGGCCAATGGCTGGCCCAGGCCTGGGACGAGAACGTACAACCCAACCCCAATGCCATG
>Ga0222713_10004711_pt1 | contig 13575 bp, 10 predicted proteins | sample C33_649DmetaG_FD_165061 | JGI IMG/M metagenome (GOLD analysis project Ga0222713, IMG submission 165061) | Estuarine water microbial communities from San Francisco Bay, California, United States - C33_649D | ecosystem: Environmental > Aquatic > Marine > Unclassified | place: USA: California...
TGTATGCCGGCGAGGGGCTGGCACAGAAGCGCGCGATCATCGGCGCTCTGTCGCTCTATCTGAACTTCGTCAACTTGTTCCTGTACCTGCTTCGCCTGTTTGGCGATCGCCGCTAAGGGTACACCCTATATGTCGACACAGGTTGCCGCCTCGTTTGCAGTTACTGCCGAAGCCATGCTCGCCGAGCATTGCTATGCCGAGGCAGTGCAGCTTTGCGCAGCTGGTGTCACGGAATTCCCGCAGTATCTCGGTGGATACCTCATGCTCGCCCGCGCCTACGAGGCAATGGGCAAGGTGCATGATGCGTCCGTGATGCGCACAGCTGCTCAGGAACGATTCCCGTGGTATGTCGCTGTCCAGAAGCCGTCGCAACCAGTTCAGCACGCAGAAGTTGCAGCAGAAGCAGAACCAGAAGTTGTAGCAGAAGTCGTAGCAGCGGTTGTGCCAGAGGTAGTCTCAGCTGAGCCAGAGGCCGAGGTGGAGCCGCAGCCACGAGAGCAACCGAGTGTTCTGCGGATGATCGACACTGCACATCTTGTGAACGATGAGCGCATTATTCGCAGTGCGAGCGTGCGACTCATCCCGGGTTTGGAATACACGTCACTCCGATTCGAGAATCTTCGTTCGCGTGGACGCCGCGACATCGCGTACTTGAGCGATCCGCCTCCGTTTCGCTCGTTCCATACGATGCGACGCACAACTCGTCCTGCCGAACCATCGCGGGAGCAGCGTCGTGAGCCAGGGAAGGCGGTATCTCTCGAAGAGATTGCCGCTCGCTTGGAACGTCGCGCACGCATGCCGCGTGCATCGGATGCTGTCGAACAAGTACCGCCGCCGGAACCAAACGGTCCGATGCTGATGACCGAGACAATTGCACGCATCTACATGCAGCAGGGCTCATACGATAAGGCTATCGAGGCATTTCGTATGCTGCAGAAGTCGAAGCCTGAGAAGCATGCGCAGTTCGATGCACTTATTGCTGAGTGCGAGCGCGCACGAACATCTTAATCGATGATTCTCGTACGCTACATCCTGCGCGCGCACATTGCACCGTTCGTCTTCGGTACGTCGGTGATCATGAGCCTGTTCTTGATTCAGTACATCATGCGCTGGGTCGACCAACTCGCGAGCAAGGGCTTGGATCTTGCAACGATTGGTGAGTTTCTCATCCTGAACTTGTCGTGGATCGTTGTACTTGCAGTGCCGATTGGCGTGTTGTTCAGCACCGTGATGGCCTTTGGTGGGATGTCTGCGGCACACGAGACAACCGTAATGAAGTCATCGGGGATGGGACTGTTCCGCATGATGTTCCCGGTCTTTATTGTCAGCTTGGGTCTGTGGGGGTTTACCTTTTGGTACACCGACAATGTGCTGCCGGATACGAACCTGCGGTTAAGTGGTATGATGCGCGACATTCAACGTGCGAAGCCAACATTTGCCGTTGAGTCCGGACAGTTCACAACGCACATCGATGGGTATACGATTCTTGCGCGCAACGTCGACACCACGGGCGTGATGTCTGGCGTGACGATCTACGACGACTCCCGTGCTGATCGCAAGACCGTCGTCTCGGCCGATACCGGACGGATGAGTTTTTCACCGTCGTTAACGCGTCTCGTCGTGCAGCTGTATCACGGCGAGATTCATCAGTCGATGCCACAGCAGCCAAACGACTACCGCGTGATCACGTTTGATCGACACCAGATCGTGCTACCAGCTGATCAGTTGTTCTTTCAATCGACCGATGTGTCTGGTTCGTCACGGAGCGACCGCGAGATGAGCATCAACGATATGCAGGAGATCGTTGATCGCGCGCAATCAGAAGAGCGTCGCGTGCAGCGCGAATTCGACTCACTGTTGACAGTACAACAGACGCTTCTATCTCAGCCCGCACGTGTTGATTCAACAGCCCTTGAATCAGAGCAGCAGCGCATTCAACAGGCGATCCTCGGTATCTCGAGTATTCGATCGAACCTGGAGAGTCTCTCATTCCGACGTGAATCAGAACACGTTATGGCGAACACGTATCTGGTAGAGATCTACAAGAAGTATGCGATTCCGTTTGCCTGCGTGATCTTCGTACTGGTAGGTGCTCCACTCGGGATGATCGTTAAGGGTGGAAGCTTCGGAACGAGCGCCCTGATTTCCTTGGGCTTTTACATTCTGTACTGGATCTCGTTGATTGGCGGTGAGAAGCTCGCCGATCGCAACATCCTCGACCCTGGCATCGCTATTTGGTCGGGCAACATTCTGATTGGTGCCATCGGCATCGTTGTTGCCTACAAGGTCAACTACGAAGTATCACCGATCGCTGCTCTACGTCAGTGGTTGAGTGCACGGCGCACAGCGTAACCGGCGTTACCACACAAAGCGCTCGAGCGCTGCATTCGCTGCAGCAAACGCATCGTCAACGGTTGCACCAGTTGCTGTGAGGTGACCCATCTTACGGCCCATGCGCACGTCCTTCTTTCCGTACAGGTGCAGCGCTACAGTGTCAATGCGCAACATCTCCAACACACTGTCGGGTATTCCACTACCAGTGCGTTCGCCGAGAAGATTGATCATGCATGCCGCAGGCACGCGCATCTCTGCAGAGCCAAGTGGCATGTTGGTCACTGCGCGAATGCAATTCTCGAACTGAGATGTGTAGCATGCTTCAATCGTGTAGTGACCGCTGTTGTGCGGACGTGGGGCGATTTCGTTGAAGACGACCTGATCATCTGTGGTCAGAAACATCTCAACGCCAAACACACCAACGCCATCGACAGCTTCCACACACTTCACCGAAATGTCTTGTGCGCGCTTCTGCAGATGCTCTTCGATCGGAGCAGGAGCAAGCACCGTCACACAGATATGTCCTTGCTGAATGGTCTGTACGCATGGGTACACGGCGATCTCACCGCGACGGTTGCGAGCAACCATCACTGCAAGTTCCTTGGTAAACGTTACGAACGACTCAGCCATGAGTGGACGTGGCTCTTCGCCTTCCATGAAGCGACGCCATACCATGTCGATCTCGGTCTCACGACGGATCGTTGCATTCCCATATCCGTCGTAGCCAAACTTGCGCGTCTTCACCACGAATGGATAGCCATGCTGTTGACCAAACGCTACAAGGTCGTCCTTCGTTGACATTTCAGCGAACGTTGGCACAGGGATGCCGACGGCTGCCATGGTTGTCTTCTGCGTGAACTTGTCTTGCACAAGACGCATTGTGGCAGGTGTTGGGAACACATGTCGACGCTCAGCGATCACGTCGAGGATTTCCGGATCGATGAACTCATTTTCGAGTGTGATGATATCTGATGCTGCAATGAACCGCTCAAGCTCGTCGGAATCCTTCCATCCACCAGGGAACTCCAACTTCGTCATCACGCCTGCTGGTGAGCTCTCGCCATGCTCGATCACGGCTACGCGCATGCCCATACGGTAGGCTTCCTGCGCAGTCATCTTCGCCAACTGTCCGCCGCCAAGAATGCCAAGCGTAAAGGGTTGCGATGGGTTGTAGATGGATGGGAGCATGTGGTTATACCCTAGGGTTGCTCAAGCACCACAACGGCAACAGCTACTGTGGTGGTATGACTCAATGTGACGTGTATGCGCATGTGACCGAAACGCTCGGTCATTGCATCAGATAGCACGATGGTTGGTTCGCCACTCGCAAGATTGCGTATCCCTACGGATGTAAACGACATTCCATCGCGCATGCCTGTCTTGATCGCCTTACTGAACGCTTCCTTTGCAGCAAACCGTGCAGCATAGTGCAGAAAGCGTGTCTCGCCAAACCGCTCGCAGTAGTCAATCTCTTCCGGCGTAAACACACGCTTGAGAAAGCGCTCACCATACTCTTCGTACGAACGCTTGATGCGAGGTACGTCGGTGATGTCTGTGCCAAGGCCGTAGATCATAGTGCGTAGGTCAGTTCAATTCGAATTCGACAGTTGGTCCTCAAGCAGCAAGTATGCTTTGATGAGCTCGTCGATGTCGCCGTCCATTACAGACTGCACATCAGTGATCTTGGTCTCCGTGCGATGATCATTCACCATGGTGTATGGCTGGAAGACATAGCTGCGGATCTGCGAGCCCCATTCAATCTTCTTCTTTGTGCCTTCGATTGCTGCCTTTGCTGCCTCTTCTTCTTCGCGGCGGCGTTGATAGAGCTGCGACTTGAGCATCTTCATTGCACGTTCGCGGTTTTGGAACTGCGAGCGCTCCTGTTGACAGCTTACGACGATACCAGAGGGGATGTGACGGAGGCGAACAGCTGTCTCAACCTTGTTGACGTTTTGTCCACCCTTACCACCCGAACGGAAGGTATCCATCTCGACATCAGCAGGATTGACTTCGATCTCAACGTCGTCTTCGACTTCAGGGTAAACGAATACCGATGAGAATGATGTGTGGCGTCGCGCGTTGGAGTCGTATGGACTGATGCGCACGAGACGATGAACACCGTTCTCTGCCTTGAGGTAGCCGTAGGCGTACGGACCTCTGATCTCGAGCGTGCAGCTCTTGATACCGGCGGCTTCGCCTGGTTGCTCATCAGCGAGGTACACCTGGTAGTTGTGTGCTTCAGCCCATCGCGTGTACATGCGCATGAGCATCTCTGCCCAGTCTTGCGCTTCTGTTCCACCAGCACCAGCGTTGATGGTGAGAATGGCGTTGCGGTTATCGTCTGGACCCGAGAGAATCTTCTTGAGTTCCAGATCATCAACAGCCTTTTGTGATCGATCGAGCTCAGCGACAATGTCAGACTCCATCGATTCGTCCGAGGCTTCCTCGGCGAGTTCAATGAGTGCTTCTACATCACCTACTGATTGCACAGCGGCTTCCCATGAAGCTACCCACTCTTTGAGTGTTGATGCTTCCTGCATCTGCTTCTGCGCCTTCTGAGCATCATCCCAGAAGTCGGGTGCCTGCGAGAGCATCTCGTGCTCTGCTATTTCGTCGCGCTTACGATCGATGTCAAAGGAACCTCCGCAATTGGTCCACGCGCTCGCGGAGTTCTGTACTTCGTGTCTTCTGTGGTTCAAACATAGGGTGCAAAGATACGGCGGATCAGAACAACGGACCGCTCGCAGTGATCGTCCAGCCAAACGAACCCCGCATTGCTTGGGGTCCGACTGGCCACATGGCGTCAAATCGCAGCATCAACAGATCGCTGACGAACGAAGGAACTCGGGCAACACCGAAGCCGGCCTCCATGTAGACGCCTGGTGTGGAGTCGAACACCGAGCCCGCCACCACGGGCGTAGCTCGCTGCGTGGTGCTGAGCGCTGCAAACCGTCCGACAAGTTCAACACCACGTCCGTTCGAGAACGTCGGCAGACCTATCACACGCCACCAGATATCCGAGAAGCTATGTTCAGCGATTGCTGACGCGTACTCTGTTCCGGCGAATGCATTAATTGGCACCGTCATCATGTTTGCTGCAGAGCCAAGCACAGGGAATCGGCGCATCACAACGAAGCGCTGCTGCACCGGCGTTGTCGCTGCTTGCAGTCCACCCTGCAGATTGAAGCGTAGCTCCATCGGCGTATATCCCGTGCGGAAGGTCGGGATCGTTGCATCGATGTTCGCACGAGCGCCCCAGAACTCACGTCCGGATATCTGTTCACGACCTACGAACGCGTCAGCACGACCACGCACCGGCTCTGACGAGCCCCCAAAGAAACCACCACCCGATTGTTCAAAGACACCCACACCGAGCTTCACCATCTGATACGTGCCCGGATCAATTGCTACTGCGCCGCGCGAAGGTTGCTCTAGCAGCGGCATCATGATGTGATGTTGTGTCGATGCACTCGCTTCCAGCGTCACGTCCTGCAAACGTGCACTCGCACCAAGCGTCCAACCATCAACGCGATAGAAATCGTAGTAGTCAGGGTAGATCAGATATCCTGGATTCAGGAAATCAAGCGCACGCACCAACACTTGATACTGCTGGATTGCTGCGATTGATGATTCAACAGATCCATTCATGCGGATGCGAGTGCGACCCTCGCGATACAGATCAACGTTTGCTTCAACACGTCCAACCTGCGTGCCCTCACTACCAAACCCAGCGGTTGCCTCGACGCGCGTCTTCGGCAACGTTACTGCCAGTGTTCCACCATAGACAAACCGTGTGAACGTCGATCGATCGACAAATGGGTTGATGCCAACACCCACCCCACCGAGGTTAACCGAGAAGATCCCTGCAGAGCTTACGCCAAACGCTGATGGTTCTTCATCATCACGTCCAGCCTTCTTGATACTGTCTTGTTGTGCGTAGATCTTTCGCTCTTCCTCTGATGCTTCAGCAAACGCATACTGGTCCCAGTACTCCGATCGTGCACTGTCTGCTTCATCATCGACCGTCACCGTTGACGAGCCGCTACGCATCCGCACGCGCGCACCACCCACGTTTGCTGACGTCCGGGATTTCTCTGTTGTATCGGGAGGATTGAGGAGGGAATCTGCGATCGGCATGTTCACACGCACATCCGTTACGTTGGTTTGTGCGCTCACTTCCAGGTTGATCTCTGCGATACCCAACATCACCACAACACGTGCACTTCCTCGCACCTGCTGATATGTTGGTGCCCAGATGCTATCGTTCACACGATCGTAGTTCTGTTCGAACTGTAGGTTCTTGATGAACGGGAATGCTGTTTCTCGTGAGGGGGCAAACTTCGCTGCGATCACGTGATATGTGCCTTCGACGATCGTGAGTGTTCCTTCAAAGCCTGGGAACACGCGCGACTTCGGTTCGAATGCAAGCTCGTACACCATCTGATCTCCGAGTGCGCGCTTGCCCAAGAGTCGAAAGGTGTATTCATCCAATGCATTTTCGCCAAGGGGCGTCACAAGCCGCGTCGAAAGGATCCGCACTTCATCCTGCATGAAATCGAAGAAGCTATCGAACACCGCAAGGTTGTCTTGCGCGCTGATGTTTGCTGTCTGACGGCGCTGGAGAATGCGAATGTGCTTCTTCTTCTCTGGTTGACGCTGATCGTAGATCTTCGAAAACGATTCAGTGATGATACCTTCTTCGGGAAGTCCTGTCTCACGACGACGCGTTCCACTGACGTCGACTTCGGCCTTAAGCTTTGAGTAGGTGGTACTCTCGATCGTCGTGATGCGTCGTGCATTCTCATCTTTGCGTTCGATGGCACGACGGATAATCTCCTCCGGTGTAATGTCGCCAACTACTTTCACACCCATAAGGGTGAGTCCGGACGAGGGCAGGAGGATTCGCATACCACCCTCACTGGTATCAACCGACACAACGATCTCGCGATACCCAACGCTTCGCACGCGCAGCCGCGTTGTCGTTGCTGGAAGGGGTAATCGGAAGCGTCCGCCTCCACGCGTATACGCACCTGTTGTGCTCCCCTCAGCACGCACGGAAGCGCCATTAATGGGCTCACCCGTGGCACTGTCAACAACCACACCTGTAAGCGGACGTGAGGCCTGCTGTGCGATAAGGGGCATGCAGGCAAGCACGATAACGATCGGCAGTATTCGGAGTGTCATCATAGGTGGACGGGGTACGCATTAAACGTAGCGATGTTGCAAACCTACTAATGGTTTTTTCCGCAAGTTGGTGGTTATGAAGCACGTCGTTCTTCTTCTCGTCGTTGGAGCTCTTGTTCGGTTATCAGCAGTGGCTGCTGAGCAGGAATACACGTGGTCGCGCGACGTTGCGCGCATCGTGTACAGCAAGTGCACACCATGCCATCGTGAGGGCGAAATTGCTCCGATGCCTCTGACCACCTATCAGGAAGTGCGCGACGTTGCACTGTCAATCAAGCATGAGGTGGAAGATCGTCACATGCCACCGTGGCCACCTGAGCATGGCATTGGTTCGTTCCTGGGTGTGCGATCGCTCTCATCAGACGAGTACACAACGCTGCTTGCATGGATCGATCAGGGTGCACCTCCCGGTGATCTCTCGCAAGCACCGCCTCCGCCAACGTTCCCAACGGGTTCGCAGCTAGGCACGCCCGACCTTGTGCTGCGCATGGATTCGCAATGGCGCATTGAAGGCAACAACAAGGATGTGTATCGCTTCTTCGTGTTGCCAACGGGTCTGCTACAGGATCGTGACATCGCAGCTATTGAGTTTCGGCCGGGCAATGCAAGTGTGGTGCACCACGTGCTGTACTTCGTAGACACCACGGGCACGGCGCGACAGCGCGATGCACAAGATCCGCTTCCAGGATATGCAGGATTCGGCGATCCAGGCTTTACATCGGTGACATCGTTGCTTGGCTGGGTGCCTGGAGCTCAACAGCGCTTCTACCCACCGATGATAGGTGCGCGATTGTACAAGGGATCAGACCTCGTGATCCAAGTGCACTATGCGCCATCACCAGTCGAACAGTTCGATCAATCCTCGGTGAACATCTTCTTTCAGCGCTCATCCGATGTGCGCTTGATCAACGAGTCATCGATCTCGCCACGTCAGCTCCCGAATGGTGTGTCATTCGCAATTCCTGCAAACACGATTCGTGAGTTCAAGGGCACATTGCCCGTACCGATCGATGTTAGCTTGATTGGTGTTGCTCCGCACATGCACTTGCTTGGTAAGTCGGCACATGCCTATGCTGTTACGCCAACGTCAGATACAATCCAGCTCATTAAGATTCGCTCGTGGGATTTTCACTGGCAGGGTGGGTATGCGTTTGTAAACCCTGTCAAGGTACCTCGCGGCTCTACGCTGCATTATTCTGCGTCGTTCGACAACACGCCGAACAACGAGAACAACCCTAACACTCCACCGAAGCTTGTGCGATGGGGCGAGTCAACAACCGATGAGATGTTTCTGTGTTACTTCCACTGGCTACCGTATCGCGCCGGGGATGAGTCGATCGACATGAACACCGCACTTCCAACATCGGTGCACGAAGACGCAGCGAATTCGAAATCACTCTCGGTGTACCCATCACCAGCGCACGATCGCATGATGTGCACTCTCTCTGCTGAAGGGGCTGGCACCGTAACACTCGAAGTAATCGATGCACGAGGAACAGTGGTTGATGTGCCACTGCAAGGCCGCACGATTGATGCTGGACTCACCGTCGAGCAGATCAACATGCAACATCTACCAGCAGGTGCGTATGTGTTGCGCGTACGCGGAAGCATCAATGCCTCGGCGCCATTCGTGATTCAACGGTAACGCTACGTTAGTCCCATACGTATCGTTCGTCGAATGCTATACGTTCTCGTTGTATGGTCTCGCGATGCTCGTCCTTGAACGAACGCTTTCGATGATGCGTCTCTTGGTTCTCGATGTAGCGTATAACTATCTCGAGTCCGGAATCTCGGACAGAGAATGCAGAATACCCACGTTGCCACGCAAAGTTCGACAGCGTCGGTGATTGCATTTTCAACCACTTCGATGATGACGACTTCAGCTCTTGTACGAGTGCCGCGACGGACACGGTCTGCGAGAGACGGACCGCCAGATGCACGTGATCTGCAACGCCCCCTGCACGATAGCATTCACACCCAAGGTTTCGCGTAACTACTGCGAGGTAGGCGAAGAGTGCCGGGCGCACCTCGCGATAGATAAAGGGTTTTCGGTTCTTCGTAGCGAACACGATATGCAGAATGATCTTCGTGAGTGATTGCGGCATTGCTCGTGCACATGAGTGGTGATGATCGGAATATGTACATCGAGCTACATGCTAGGGAGATCGTGACATACGCATCATGCTCGCCCCTAAAACCTAGGGCTGCGCCCTAGGCCGATATATGCCGCGCCGTTGGCGCTCTTCAAGAGGGCTGAAGGCCCGACCTATTCCACGCTAGGGCGTAGCCCTAGCTCCATCCCACTCGCCCCCTACCCCTATCACACGATAAGGCCACGCTGAGCGCGCATGCGCTGCTCTTGCTGTTCGATGAGCTCTGGAGTTGCGCCGAGGTAGGCAAGAACGTGCGTGAATACGCTGATGCTCGATTCAAACTCTTCAACGATCACGAGATCGGCACCCTTTTCTCGCACAGCACCACAGTCTTGGAGGTAGCGTGACCGAACAATGATCTGCACGTCGGGACGCATGTGGCGAATGACTTCTACTCCACGCACAAGTGCCATGGTGTTGTTGATGGCGACAATCACAACGGCTGCATCACGCACACCTGCGTGCTCAAGTGTGTCTACATCCGTGATATCTCCTGCGAGTACAGGTTCGCCCCGTTCACGGAGTCGAGCTACTGTATCACGATTGAGTTCGACCATGCGATAGGTGATACCTGTTTGCTTGAACACATGTGCTACATGCGTTCCAAGTACACCCCCACCGATGATCACAACCATTGGCTTGTCGCGCTCTTCATCAGCAGTTTCGAGCTTGATCATTCCTCGCTCTTCATCCATGCTCCATCGACGAAGCGCAGGGATTGCGTTGGCTAGGGGCACTACACGCTCGGCAACAAATGGTGCGATCGTAACCAACGTTGGTGTGACAATCATCGTTACGATGATAGCCACAAGCATATTCTGGAAGTCCGTCGATGAGATGACGTCGTAGTCAACACCGAGCGAGATCAGAAGGAAGGAGAACTCCCCTACCTGTGCGAGAATCATCGCTGCCATGATGGCCGTGCGAATCGGCAGACGCAATGAGATGAGGATTACGGCTACTACGACTGCGTTTGCGAGCAGCACTAGTAGAGCAGAGCCGATGTTTGTTGGTAGCGCCACGAGATTCACGTTCACGAGCAAACCAACCGACAGGAAGAAGACACTTGTGAACGCATCGCGCATTGGTCGCAGGGTCTTCTCCAGGAGGTGACTCTCCTCGCTACCAGCAATAGCCATACCTGCGATGAACGCGCCAAGCGCCATTGAGATACCTGCAATTGAAGTAATCCAAGCAGCACTGAAACACAACCCAAGTGCTCCAAGGATCAACACTTCTTGATGATTGGTCCGTGTTACATAGGCCATGACGCGAGGCATGAGTGTGCGCATGCCGAAAAGCAGACCACCTGTAACAACAACAAGGGTGAGAATTCGAGCAAGTGCATCAATGGCTTCAACGTTGCCGCCAAACTTCTGTGTGACCCACAGCGTGAGCATTGTTGGGTGTGTTGACGCGTGCGTGGAGAGCATCGTGACGATGATCATCATAGGCACGACGGCAATGTCTTGGAAGATGAGGATTCCCAACACGGCGCGTCCGTGCGGCGCGTGAAGTTCCTTTCGGTCGGCGAGCAACTTGGTGCAGATCGCCGTTGAGCTAATCGCCATCGCCATGCCGATGAGTATTGCTCCGTTGAGATCGATTGGTGAACCAGCCCACTGACTAATGAAATAGGCACCTGTACCAGTCAACACTGTACTGAGAAGCACTTGTAAGGGTCCACCGATGAACACGATAGACTTGAGCTTTCGCATATCGTCGATCGAAAACTCGAGTCCGATCGTGAACAACAACAGCACGATGCCTAATTCCGATATCGCAGCGATGATGGCATCTTGTTCAACCAATCCAAAGCCTGTTGGACCAATGATGAGACCCGTCGCAATAAGTCCGATGATTGGCGGCAACTTCACACGTTGAAACACGGTGATAACTGCAAGCGCAGCCAAGCAGAGCAGCACAAGTTCATCGAGAAACTCAAGCGTGTGCATCGCGTACTCCAAATGCTGCCGTTCCTACACGGACGATTGTTGAACCCTCTGCTATCGCCCATGCGAGATCACTCGACATCCCCATCGACAACTCAGATCGCGTTCCGTACGTCGCATCATATGCGTCGCGAATCTCACGAAGTGCAACAAAACACCTCCGTACTGTCGCCTCATCCTCACTGAGCGCACCAATCGTCATAAACCCAACGATGCGAAGCGCTGTACAAGTACGAACGTGATCGATGAGCGACCATACCTCATCAGGTGCAACACCATGCTTGGATGCCTCACCCGAGGTATTCACCTCGATCATTACGTCGATCGTCGTTGTTCGCTTTTCACACACACGTTGAACTTCGTCTGCAAGCGATACGCGGTCGATGGATTGAATGCATGAGGCACGTCCTACGACGTCGCGCACCTTATTTGTCTGCAGGTGTCCGATGAAATGCCACGTGATCTCAGCATCTGTCAGCGCGTCGACCTTAGGCACTAACTCCTGCACACGATTCTCACCAAAGAGGTGTTCATCAGCTGCAAGTGCCTCGCGTAATGTCTCAACGGATTGTGTCTTCGTAGCCAACATCAGTCGCACGTCATGTGGGTCGCGCCCAGCGGCCTCAGCCGCTTGACGGATCTGTTCATGAATGCGCTGAAGATTGGAGCGGATGTCGTGCATGTCGCAAACTTAGTGCTTTGCGAAGGAGCATACGACCGTTACTTAATCACCGTGAACGAGCGCGACTGAACATCGGTGCCGTGGGCGACCACGAGCACGTAGGTTCCAGCAGCAAGAGCATTCAGCGACACGTCTGCACATGGTGATCCATACGCTGCCTCATGCACCACTCGTCCATCAAGGGTTGTGATGCGAAGAGTCCAACGACGGTCATGATCAAATGGCGTGCAGATCGTAGCACGCTCGCGCACTGGATGTGGCTCAATGCGAAGCTGCGAGGTTGCATCATCATCGGCGTTGATCGAGGTAAGAATACCTGTCACAAACGACCGACGATCAGAGTACGGTCCGCTCGCATCGATGTCTTCTGCTCGTACACGCCAGAAGTAGCGCTTGTTGTTCTCGAGAGCACGAACGCGCACAGTGGTATCTCCCAATCGATCAACCTTCGCAACGATTGGATTGAATGCAGCGTTGGACCCTACTTCGATGCCATACCCAACAGCGCCTGGAACACGATTCCAAACAAGGTCTACGGCAGTAACCGCTGTGGCGCCGGATTCGGGGCTTACCAGGACGGGCGGACGTATCTGCGTGCTAAACGCCCATGACTCTGATGTTCCACCACCGCCGCCACCGCCGTACGCCTCGACGTTCCAGAAGTACAGCACAGGACCTACCTCGAGCATCGTCACGCGAGTTGACGTTGCGGTGATACCTGAAATCATCACGACCGAGTCTGGACGATCGGCACGCCAGAGTCGGACGGTGTAACTCGATGCACCCTGCGCGGGAGACCACTTGAGTGTTACCTCGGGTTCAATCGCTCGATCCATGTTCGCTGGCAAATTCAGTTGAACACGAGCAGGACGATCGGGAAGCGATGTGATGCGTCCGGTAAACGTCCCACGTCCGTGCGTAGCTACGGCTATCTGTTCGTCGGATGCACGCGCTACCACCATATCGCAAGGAACGTTGCCGATCGCCTCTGGAGCTGCCTGCGTCCAGACCGTCGACATACCATTTGTTTGCGGTGTGAAATACATACCCGTTGATGTTGCAACGACCAACACCGTTGTTCCATCGCTCATCGTGGCTACCGCAAGCCAGTTTACTGCCGGACCATTCCCAGCACCAGAAATCTGTTCTTCGAGATTACCAGAGATTGGCGTCCACTTCACTCCAGCATTCGTCGACTCCCAAATGCTCACGACACCGTAGTTGGAGTAACACGCATAGATGTGATCGGGATTTGATGGATGCACTGTGA
>Ga0222713_10004712_pt1 | contig 13570 bp, 8 predicted proteins | sample C33_649DmetaG_FD_165061 | JGI IMG/M metagenome (GOLD analysis project Ga0222713, IMG submission 165061) | Estuarine water microbial communities from San Francisco Bay, California, United States - C33_649D | ecosystem: Environmental > Aquatic > Marine > Unclassified | place: USA: California...
GGGCCAGGTGTAATAGCAGGGCTACTTGCATTAAAGTTCCACTGATACGAAAAATTAGTAGCACCATCCGCAGAAGTTGTAGTATCTGTAAATATAGCACTCGCATCATCTAAACAAACTTCTGGAAGTGTAAACCCAACTTTTGGAACGGAATGAATAAGTAAAGGAGTTGCTAACTTAAAAGTGTCGCTTTTGCAACCGGAGTTTGATTCTGCAATAAGCCATGGATTTCTATTTCCCCAGGCAGCGTAGGTTGTTGATTGAGGTGTAAAACTATTTGAATTGATAACGCCCTTGTTATCATCTAAATTCCAGTAACTTTTTTGTAGCGTTCCATTGGTAATTGAAGAGGTTTCTGTGAAGTTGATATTTATATTAACGCAAGTATTTGTTGTAGCCACAAATGACGCGGTTGGCTTAGGTGTTATTTCAATATTTTTTGAAACAATATCAGACGCACAACCATTTTTAGAAGTTACTTTTAAAGTAACAGTATAGATTCCAACGCTGCTATATTTAATGGGTTTAATATTTGAACTTGTGGTATCAAGTAATTTTCCGTCACTAAAATTCCAATCCCATCTAGCATCATTAATAGCAGGGGTATTAAAATATACAGAGTCTTGAATACAGCCAGTTTGTGAGGAAGTGAAATTTGCAAATATGCGTTCAGAATTGAGTTCAATTGTTTTTGTTGCTACACCACAAGCGCTTGACGCAGATGTGATGATATAAATACCATCATTGAGATTTGTAAAATTGTTGATTACTAAACTAGCGCCAGTACTAGAAAAATTATTAGGCCCAGTCCATGTGTAAGTATTAGCATCTTGTGTTACTGCATTAATAGAAGCGGTGGTATTGTAGCAAATGGGTTGATTGTTAGTAAAAATTTCATTGTTTTTAGTTGCATCAAAGAGCTGAATAACATTAGTACTGAAATCAGAAAAATAACCGTATCGTGCTGTTGAACTGGCTCCACCTTGAATCACACCCACGTGAAATTTTCCTTTACTATTTTCTATAAGTGCATTTTGACCACCAGAAATTACAGTGGCGGGTAGGTTTAATCTTGCATACATCCATTCGTCATTACTACCCGCAACTGGGCTAAATAAACTAGCATCAATACCAGTATTACTGCCGTTTAATTTAAAATCGTTGATACTATTTTTGGGAGCTAATACATTTAAAAAAAAGCTACCTGTATTAGAAGCCCTTGTAACACTTATACTTTTAGAGCCAGTGCATTTGATGGAAGGAATAATGGCACCTCCAAGTTCACAACCAAAACCGGTAATATGAAAAATATGAACGGGTTTATCTGAATTAATAAAACAGGAATTTTCACTTAAAGATCCTTTATAGTATTCGCCAGCTTGGAGGGTCGCAACATTAGTGCCATTTACTTTTACAACGGTATTATTATCAATGGCAAAAACGTAATAAAAATCGGGACTATTAAAGTATCCTTTAATGACAATGAATTCTTGTCCCGCAATATTGTCTGGGATTAGTTGGTCGCCCGCAGTATCTGCACAGCCTTGGCCCGTATAAAAAAGTGAGTCGTCTTTGGTGGAAATGCAAATAGGTTTATCTGATGTAACAACAGTGCCACCTGGTCTTTCGGTAGCTATATTATTTGCTGCAGAGCAGGTATAGGTTTCTCCTTTTTGCAAAGTAATGGTAAAAGGGACCCCGGCTGCATGTCCCATTAAATTGGTTTTGGGTGTAATGGTAACCTGTGTATTATTTTCTGTGGCAAGAATTATAAAATCGGTGGTATATAATGGAAGGGGTCTACCAATAAACCCCATTTGAAAAGGCAGCGTAAATTTTGTGCCTAGTGCATTTTTCCCTTTAAGTGCATAAATATCTCCATTAGAGCCATGCGCAATATCATAGTAACATGAAATGGGTGTAGAAGATCTTATCAAGAGTCCTTTGTTGGCTACCGTGTTGGGGGTCACATTTTCAAGCTGTGTAATATAAGACGTGAGGTCTAATGAATTGGAGCTATTGGCAGCAACATTTAAGGTGATGGGGGTAAAGCTTGTATTAGCGGGTTGAGATATTGTAACAACTGACGCCGTATTTTGAGTTGAAATCCTTAAAAAAATGGGCCTGTCACCATGGGCTTGTTGAAGGTCCGGGGCAGCAAACCAGAAGGTCGTATCGGTTTGGGCGCTTGCGATTTTACAGAATAATACAAGGGCCATCAATAAGAAGAGGTGGGGGCTTCTACTGCTCATTATTGCTATTTTCTTGGTCAATGCTCAAATCTTGCTAATTCTCTACTGCAAACTACTTAAAACGGCCTTAAAATTGTTATAATTTATTTATCTTGAACACCTTAAATCTTAATTCTATGAAAAGACGCAACTTCCTAAAAAATAGCAGCCTTGCTGCTGCTTCTGTTGCATTTATGCCAAACACAAATATTTTTGCAAATTCATCGGCTAGTAATGTTAAAATAGGCATTATTGGCGTTGGTTTACGTGGCCAAGGCCATTTAGACTTGCTTTTAAGACGTAAAGATGTTGACGTAGTTGCTATTTGTGACATTAGCGACTATATGCTTAATAGCGCAAAAGAAGAAGTTACAAAGTCTGGCAAAAAAATGCCTACAATCTATACTGGCGATAATTATGCGTGGAAACGCATGTTGGAGAAAGAAAAATTAGATGGGGTAGTCATTGCTACACCTTGGGAGTGGCATAAACCAATGATTGTTGGATCACTTGAAGCGGGTGTTAAATATGTAGGTTCCGAAGTATGTATTGGTCTTAGTTTGCAGGATCACTGGGATGTTGTAAAAGCAGCAGAGCGATACAACGCACAAGTTATGATGCTTGAAAATGTTTGCTACCGCCGAGATGTAATGGCTGTTTTAAATATGGTGCGTCAGGGATTATTTGGTGAACTCATTCATTTGCAAGGGGGCTATCAACACGATTTAAGAGACGTTAAATTTAACAACGGGAATAATCCTGCAAATACACCTGTTGAGTTTGGTGTAAAAGCTTTTTCTGAGGCGTCTTGGAGAACTGAGCATTCTGTGCAGCGCAATGGCGATTTATATCCAACACATGGTGTAGGTCCAATTGCTAATTATATCAATATTAATAGAGGAAACCGTTTTGTGAATTTATGTTCATTCTCTTCGAAAGCAAGAGGGCTGCACAATCATGTGGTTAAAAAAGGTGGTGAAAATCATCCCAATGCAAAAGTTAATTTTAGACTCGGCGATGTGGTAACTACTAATATTCAATGCGCTAATGGAGAAACTATTTTATTACAACACGACACCAATTTGCCGCGCCCTTATTCATTAGGATTTAGGGTTCAGGGTACCGAAGGTTTGTGGATGGACGTAAACAATAGTATTTATATTCAGGACAAATCTCCTAAATCGCATCAGTGGGAGCCTGCAAAACAATGGTTAGACAAGTATGATCATCCATTATGGGCCCGTTGGAGCAAAGAAACCGAAGGTGCGGGTCATGGCGGCATGGACTTTTTTGTAATTCATGCATTTATTGAATCTATCAAAAATAGTAAGCCAACACCACTGGATGTATATGATGCTGCAACCTGGAGTGCCATTACACCACTTTCTGAACAGTCAATTGCGCTTGGTAACGAAACTGTTGCATTTCCTGATTTTACAGGTGGTGAATGGATGTACAGAAAGCCAGTGTTTGCTTTAAATGATAGCTATTAATATTGTAGGATGAGCGTTTCTGAAAATGTATTAGCGGTATTTGGTTTTGACGCTTCATTGGTGGAAGTTAGGCCACTTGGTGAGGGACTTATCAATCATACCTATTTGGTAGATGCTGAAAACGCCTCCTATGTTTTACAAAAAATAAATACCGTTGTTTTTAAAAATCCAGATGCAATTGCGCATAATATTCAATTAGTAGCTGGATACCTAGTGGCTCATAGTCCAAATTACTATTTTGTAGCCCCCACCATTTCTGTGCATGGGAATCAAATGGAGTATATAGACGAAGGGTATTACAGGGTGTTTCCTTATGTTAAAAGATCTCATGCTAAAACAGTTGTTGAAAATGAGGAACAGGCTTTTGAAGCAGGCTATCAATTTGGGCTTTTTACAAGTGCACTTGATGGATTAAATGCCAATGATTTGCAAATCACCATTCCAGATTTTCATAATTTAACACTACGCTATGAGCAGTTTGAACTTGCGCTCACTTCTGGAAATCAAGACCGAATCGTACAGTCAGCAAGTCAAATAAAATTTTTACAAGATCATAAGTGGATTGCTGATTTTTTTGAAACAATAAAAGCAAATCCAAATTTTAAATTAAGGGCCACACACCATGATACCAAAATAAGTAATTTGCTTTTTGATGATCATGATAAAGGGATTTGTGTGATAGATTTGGATACACTTATGCCTGGTTATTTTATAAGTGATCTTGGTGATATGTTTAGAACCTATTTGTGTGCGGTTTCGGAAGAAGAAACAGATTTTTCTAAAATTAGTGTAAGGCCTTCTATATATAAAGCCATTGTTCAGGGTTATCTAAAAGGGGCTAGCAATATGTTATCAAAAGACGAAACTGATCATGTCTATTATGCTGGATTATTTATGATTTATATGCAGGCACTCAGGTTTTTAACCGATTATATAAATGATGATGTATATTATGGATCAAAATACCCGCTTCATAATTTCAATCGAGCCTGTAATCAAATTAAATTATTAGAGGACTATTTACAAAAGAAAGAAATTTTACAAATTGAAATAAATAAATAATTGTTTTTAAATAAGAAATGAAATGAAAAAGTTAGTCGTAATTATTGCTGTTTTATTTGTTGTAGATTCAGTTGTTGCTCAAAAGTATAGTAAGCCAGAGTGGTATGAAGCATTTGCCAGCATCAACGCCGAAGTGCAACAAAACTCCAAAGCCTACGCAACGCTCAAGTATGCCACCGAATCGATTGGACACCGTTTAACCGGATCTGTTAATGGGAGTAAAGCAGAAGCCTACGCTTTTAATTTATTAAAGTCTTATGGGTTTAAAAATGTAAAATATCAACCTTTTGAGGTTGAAAGCTGGAGTAGAGGTAATTTAACAGTAAAGATCGGCAATAGTCTAACCAATTTACAACCCGTAAAATCTGTGTCACTCGCTCACTCGCCAGTTGCTGCCGATGTTGCACTTGAAGTGGTGGATATGGGAAACGGATTAGATGAAGATTACGCAAAAGATCCATCAAAAGTTGTAGGTAAAATTGCACTTGTATATTTAGGTGTTTTACCAGGTTCAAAACCGGGTACACCAAGCCTTCACCGCTCCGAAAAAACAGCCATCGCAACAAAATTTGGTGCAAAGGGCATCATTGTAATTAATACCGCAGCGGGCGGCATTTTACTAACCGGTACAGCGTCAGTTACTGGAAAATTAATTCCTATTCCTGCGGTATGTATTAGTAAAGAAGAGGGGCTTGCATTTAAAGAAGCACTCTTAAAAGAAAAGCAGTTTGCAAGTATTAGCATGACTAATTTTTCTGGTCTCATTAAAGCGCGCAATGTAGTAGTGACAATTAAAGGGAGTGAGTTACCTAAAGAAAAAATTGTGGTAGGCGGTCATTTAGATAGTTGGGATTTAGCTACCGGTGCCATTGATAATGGTATTGGATCATTTTCGGTACTTGATATGGCGCGTACATTTGCAGCACTTAATTTAAAGCCAACCCGTACCGTTGAGTTTGTTTTATTTATGGGTGAAGAAGAAGGCTTGTTGGGTTCAAAAGCATATATAGACGCTGCAAAAAAAGATAAGTCAATTGATCAAATAAGATACATGTTCAATTATGATATGACCAACGATCCATCCGGATATTCAAGTTCTACCGAGGTCTCTGAAACCTTGTTTAAATCGATTGGTTCTATTGTACAAAGTATTGATACAAGTTTCAAAAATACATTTAGTGCTGGTGCAGGGCTTCATAGCGATCACCAACCGTTTATGTTACAAGGTATTCCTACGGGTGGGGCAGCTGGCGGAAAACTTCCTAACAATGCCGGTCCATGCTACCACGCAGACTGCGATAGCTTTAAATTAGTGGATGAAAAAGGTATGAAAAATACGGTTCGATTTAATGCCATTTTAGTATATGCTGTTGCCGATGCACCACTTATTGAAGCAAAGCATTTGAATGATGAAGAAACTCGATTGTTTCTACTAAAAAACAATTTAAAACTACCGCTACAAATTGCAGGTGATTGGCGCTGGAAAGACTAACCATTTATTTAAGTGTGTTTTTTAACACATTTAAATTTCCGTCAATTGTTTTTTGATCATATTGTAACCCTAAGATTTTTGCAATTAGTGGATACACATGCACGTTTTCAAATCCGTTAATTTTTTTGCCGGATTTGAATGCAGGTCCCCATGCCATAAAGCTAGCCCTCATTTCGGGGAGCCTAGGATCGTAACCATGTTTGCCCGGACTGCTAGGTCTGCCACTTAAACTAAAAGTGTAGGGTAGTTTGGCCACTAAAATAATGTCACCAATGCGGTTAAAGCGGTCATCTAGTTTGCTGTAATGATAATCTTTTGGTGCATTATTTTTTAAGTAAACATCGAAGCCATTTGCCTCTTTAAGTAGTGCTTGGTAGGTTGGTATAATAGCAGCAGTATCTTTTGCATATAGTTGTAAAAGGGCACTACCAGAGGGTACATAAAACTTTGCTGGATCCACCGCTTTTGGCAGTCGGAGAGGAGTTTGGCTATTCACAAGCGCCATGCCATGATCTGAAACCAAAATGTAATTGACAGGAAGATCTAAGCTACTTACCGCTTCATTGATTTGTTTGATTACACCATCTACATATTGTACAGCAGCTTCTGCTTGTTTGCTATCTGGTCCATAATTGTGTGCAGCGTCGTCTACATCAGGCATGTAAAAAGTAATAAGGTGTGGCCTGGTTTTTTCAGGTAAACTCAACCAATCTTTTATTTGAGCAATTCTTTTTTCTATTTTTATTTTGTCATTGTAATTGTAAAAGTACGTAGGCTTCGTATTTGCAATAGGCGTTTCACTCGCCACCCAATAAAAGCTTGCTGTTACCATTTGTTGCTTTTCGGCAAGTACCCAAAGTGGCGTTCCGCCATACCAATATGGGTCGGCTACCATTTTTTTATTTGACATGGTATAGGTAGCGTTTGCTTTTTCATCAAAAAAAGTATTATCTACAAGTCCGTGATGTGCGGGGTAAAGGCCAGTTACAATAGTGTAATGGTTGGGAAAAGTTAAAGATGGAAAAGCAGATGTCATGTAGTTTGCAACGACACCAGATTTGCCAAAGGCTTGCAATGATTTTGCATTGTACTTTTCTACAAAATCAGATCGAAGCCCGTCAATTGATATGAGAATAACATAAGGCTTTTTTTGAGCGGCTGCACTATTAAATCTACCGGAAGTAATTTGCTGGGTAGTGTCTTGGGCAGCGGCTAACTTAAAAATAAAGCTGAACGCAAGTAATTGTATTAGCAGTATAGGTTTTAATTTTTTCATTCGGGTTTATTGAAATAGTTCAAGTGAATTATCCACGCTATTAAAGTACTGCAATACGCCACTAGTATACCAGCGCCTACGTCTATTGGGAAGTGCTGTGCAGCATAAATTCTTGCGTATCCTCCAAGAAGTGCATAAGCAAATCCAACCGGTACCATCCATTTTTTTGAACTAATAAAACAACAAAATAAGAAAAGTGAAAATGCAGTTGCCGTATGTCCTGATGGAAAACTATTACTGGTATGTATTACAATACCCGATACTTTGTGTATTAATGAGTTATCAGATATGACAGCAGTTGGTCTATTTTCTGATTTAAAAAATATTTGTTTTGAGCTTTGCGTAATGATGGTTGAGCATACAATTGTAGCAAGTAAAAATGGAAGAAATTTTTTCTTGTACATGAGCGTTAATGCAAAAGCGGGAATCCAGATAAATCCATCACCCGCATTGGCCCAGATATAGAAAAAGAAATCAGCAGCAGGCCCTAAATCTAGGTTCATTAGCAAGAAAGCATTTTCCTTACCCATGATCATAGATAGAAGGATCAAGCAAGTTCCTGTAATTAAGGATACACTAATGCCAATGGTCGCATTTCTATTGAGTTGCAATTGCATCTTGTTAATTTACACGCAAAGCTACTATAGTTGCGCCTATTTATTAAAGAACACCGGCCAATTCTAGGCTTTTTTTCTTAAGGTGCACAATGTCAAGGTTGTCAATAATAGGATCGGGGGTTAAAATAAGGGAGTTGTTGTTTTCCTTCCACCAACTATTTTGAATTAGTTCTTTAACATGGAGCACGCCAATTAAGTATTTGCGGTCTTCTTGTGCATGCCATTCTTCTATCCATTCAAATTTGTCTTTCGGAACATTTTTGATGTCATCAAAGCTTATGTAAACCTTTAAGAAATAGTCGGAGGTTAATTCATGCGGAGCTTGCTGATATAGTTTCTTATACTCGTAACAATAATTGTACCTGAGTGCCGAAATATCACTTAATACCGCAGATGCTGTTGGGAAGCTTCCAGCACCTTTGCCATAAAAAAATTGTTTGTCGGCAAATCCACTTTCAATAACGACGCCATTGTATTCATTTTTAACAAAAGAAAGAGGCTCTGATTGACTAATAAGTTGTGGTAATACAAATGCTGCCACTTTACCATTGGCTAGTTTTTTTGCTTGTGCAATGAGCTTGATATCTAGTTTTTTTTCTTGTGCAACGGCTGCATCACTTAATTGAATATTTTGAATACCACTAAATAAAATATTTTCTGGTTTTTCTACAATACCATAAGCGTGGGCGAGTAAAACGGTCCATTTGTTAAGTGCATCATAACCTTCTACGTCTAATTTTGGATTGCTTTCTGCAAATCCTAATTGTTGCGCTAGTATAAGCGCTGCTTGAAAACTTAATTTGTCTTCAAACATTTTAGTTAAAATAAAATTGGTTGACCCGTTCACAATAGCCTTGATAGAGTGCAGTAGGTCATTGTCATAATATTCTTCAAGGTTTCTGATAACAGGAATTGATGCGCAAACTGCTGCTTCATATAAGAAGGGAAGCCCTGTTTGTTTTTGCAGTGCTAACATAGCTGGTAAGTTGTCTGCAATCATTTTTTTGCTTGCACTAACAACAGCTTTACCTTGTAAAAGTGCCGTAGAAACAATGTCAAATGCAGCTACCGAATCGTCAATTACTTCTACAATTACATTGATATTTGGGTCTAGTAAAAGGTCGTTTTTGTCTGTGGTGAATAAACTAGCCGGCGCGTTCCTTTTTTTATCAACGTTTTTGATACACACTCTTTCAATGCTTGCCTTTAATGACGGGGTTTGTTGTAAAACTTTATATAAGCCTTCGCCAACTACGCCAAAACCAAATAAACCAATTTTTAAATTTTTTTGATGCTCCATTTTATATTTTATTTTCTGGGGTACTAAAAATAAAAAAGCTCACCAGATGTAGTCAGGTGAGCTTGAAATATTAATAGCCTGAGGCAAATTATCAAACGTCGCTGACTTATCTTTCCATACACATTTGATGTGATGGACGGATTTGGCACCTTCATACCACTGCGAATGATATGGGTTGCCAAGGCATCAATGGGCCATTCCCTCTGCCTTTCTGGATAAGATTTTTTAAGAACTGTTGTAAAATTAAGTTAGAAAATTGCATCACCCAAAAAAACTTTGTCTATAATCTACTAACATTTGTATGTTTTCAACCATTCAAGCCCTTCGTTGTTATTATATTTACATTCTACTATGGCAAAGAAATCCACCAACGCAGTAAGTTCTAGAATTCATACCGAAAGTATCGAGGTTTTTGGTGCAAGAGAACACAATCTCAAAAATATTGACATTAGTGTTCCTAAAAATAAATTGGTGATATTTACAGGTGTAAGCGGTAGTGGGAAGTCCTCCCTAGCTTTTGATACCATTTACAATGAAGGTCAGCGTAGGTACATGGAAAGTTTTGGCGCCTATGCTAGACAATTCATGGGTGATATGGAAAGGCCCGATGTAGATAAAATTACAGGCTTATCCCCAGTGATTTCTATTGAACAAAAAACAACCAATAAAAATCCGCGATCTACAGTTGGCACTGTAACCGAAGTCTACGATTTTTTAAGGTTACTATATGCACGCATTGGAGAAGCGTATAGTTATAACACCGGTAAAAAAATGGTGAAGTTTACCGAAGAAGAAATTGTTGCTTCCATCACTGAAAAGTATGCCAATAAAAAAATTGTTTTATTGGCGCCATTAGTAAGAGGTAGAAAAGGACATTATAGAGAATTATTTGAAGAGGTAAGAAAAAAAGGTTTTTTGAAGGTTAGAATTGATGGCGATATCGTAGACCTCACGCCCAAATTACAAGTAGACCGTTATAAAATCCATGATATCGAACTTGTGGTAGACCGCTTACAAGTAACACCTGATGATAAAGTTAGGCTTTCGCAAAGTGTACAGCAAACTTTAAAACTAGGAAAGGAGCTTTTGTTTATGATGGTTCATGAGTCAAATAAAGTGGTGCAGTATGCCAAACAACTCATGTGTGAAGAAACAGGCCTTAGTTACGAAACACCTTCTCCTAATGCTTTCTCATTTAACTCGCCTTATGGCGCTTGCCCTACTTGTAAGGGCCTCGGCAATGTCTTTTCTATTTCATTAGAACAAATTATTCCGGATAGATCTTTAAGTATTAAGGAAGGCGGTATTGCACCTCTCGGTGTTCAGCGTGAAGCTTACTTATTTAAGCAGGTGGAAGTACTTGCCAAAAAACACAAAATTAGCCTCGATAAACCTATACACAGTTTGTCTGAGCAGTCCATTAATTTACTTTTATATGGCACGCCTGACGGTCCTTCCGAGTCTACATTTGACATGGATGAAACTACGGTTGTTAATGCCTATGAGGGTGTTTTTGAAGGTGTTGTACCTATGTTAAAACGTTGGTTCACGGGAACTGGTATTACAGAGGCGCTGCGTGAATGGGTAGAACAGTTTATGGAATTAAAACACTGTCCAAGTTGTGAAGGAGCTAGGTTAAAAAAAGAAAGTTTGTGGTTTAAAGTTGCCGGAAAAAATATTGCTGAAATTAGTGACTTGAATTTAGATAAATTACTTTTTTGGTTTGAGGGTATCGAAAAGCATCTTTCAAAAAAAGACAATGCCATCGCAAAAGATATTTTAAAAGAAATTAGAGAGCGGGTAGGTTTTCTACTCGATGTAGGACTTACTTATTTGTCTTTGAACCGCCCTTCTAAAACCCTTAGTGGTGGTGAGTCGCAGCGTATTAGACTAGCTACACAAATTGGATCTCAACTACAAGGCATCACGTATATTTTGGATGAGCCTTCTATTGGATTGCACCAACGTGATAATATGCAGCTTATCAAAGCGCTGCAAAATTTACGCGATATTGGTAATAGTATTTTAGTGGTGGAGCACGATAAAGATATCATGTTGGCTGCTGATTATTTAGTCGATATTGGCCCTAAGGCTGGTAAACATGGTGGTCAAATAGTGGCAGCGGGTACGCCATCTGAGGTTCTTCTTTCTAATTCTGATACTGCGCAGTATTTGAATGGTCAAAAAAAGATTGCTATTCCTGCGCAGCGGCGAACTGGTAATGGACATGCCATTGTTTTAAAAGAAGCCTCTGGTAATAATTTAAAAAAGGTTTCAGTAAGTTTTCCGCTTGGTCAATTGATTGTGGTAAGTGGTGTGAGTGGGAGTGGAAAATCTACCCTAATTAATGAAACTTTATATCCGTTACTATCAAAACATTGTTATGATAGTAAGCAACAACCCATGCCTTTTAAATCAATAAAAGGATTGGAGCATATCGATAAAGTGATTGAAATAGATCAATCACCTATTGGCAGGACGCCAAGGAGTAATCCGGCCACTTATTGTGGTTTTTTTACTGAGATTAGAACATTGTTTGCAGCTGTTGCCGAATCAAAAATAAGAGGGTACACCGCTGGGCGTTTTTCATTTAATGTTAAAGGTGGACGTTGTGAAATTTGCGAGGGTGGTGGTATGCGCGTGATTGAAATGAATTTCTTACCTGATGTGTATGTGCACTGCGAAAAATGTAATGGCAAACGGTACAACAGAGAAACCCTAGAAATCAGGTATAAAGGAAAGTCCATTAGTGATGTGCTAGATATGACGGTTGATGAAGCCTGTGAATTTTTCCAACCTGTTCCATTTATTTACCGAAAAATAAAAGTGTTACAAGATGTAGGTCTTGGTTATATCACCCTCGGACAATCGGCGGTAACGCTTAGTGGGGGAGAAGCGCAGCGCGTTAAACTATCTACCGAGCTGGGTAAAAAAGATACGGGTAAAACATTTTATATTTTAGATGAGCCTACAACAGGGCTTCACTTCCAGGATATTCAACATCTAATTGATGTACTTAATAAGTTAGTAGATAGAGGCAATAGCGTACTCGTTATTGAACACAATTTAGATGTCATAAAAGTAGCCGATCATATCATTGACCTGGGCCCAGAAGGAGGTGATGGTGGAGGTACTATATTATTTGAAGGGACGCCAGAGCAAATGGTGAAATGCAAAGAAAGCCATACTGCCCGTTTTGTAAAAGCTGAACTACGGTAAAATCATTTCGATATGTTCTATATCATCTTCTAGGTAGATGTCTGAATCTTTGATAAATCCAAAACTGCTATAAAATTTTTCTAGGTACAGTTGTGCACCAATTCGGATGGGTTGCTTTCCAAATTTTTCATAACAATTTGCAATGGCGTTTTGCATAAGTCCAATACCGGCACCTTGCCTGCGGTAAGCTGGTGAACTTAATACGCGCCCAATAGAAACTTCATTAAATGATACGCCTGCTGGCAAAAGTCTGGCATAGGCAACGAGCTCGTCTCCGTCCCATCCACACAAATGAAAACTTTTAAGGTCTTTACCATCAATGTCTTGATAATTGCAGGCCTGCTCAATAATAAATACTTCACAACGAAGTTTTAGTATAGCATACAACTGCTTGTTGGTAAGGTTATCAAAGGTTTGAAGGGTCCAAGTAAACGAGTTCATGTAGCGTATATTTTGAGGGAAGATAAGTATAAAATGAAGCCCAAAAATAATGGTAGATCCACATTATTGTAGCACCTTTGCCATCATACACCGATAACCCCTATATCTATGTCAAAAAGAGTCGCAATTATTGGAGCTGGTCCTGCTGGTTTAACTGCTGCATACTTACTTGCAAAAGGCAATCAAGAAGTGGTTGTTTTTGAAAAAGATCCGCAGTATGTAGGCGGTATTTCAAGAACCGAATCTTACAATGGCTATCATTTTGATATTGGTGGACACCGATTTTTTTCTAAGTCAAAAGAAGTAGAAGATTTTTGGACCGAAATATTAGGGGATGAAATGTTAGAGCGTCCAAGAAGTTCTCGCATCTATTACAACAACCATTTTTTCTCATATCCACTTGTGGCTTTTGAAGCTTTACGAAAACTAGGCATTTTTG
>Ga0222713_10004717_pt1 | contig 13559 bp, 17 predicted proteins | sample C33_649DmetaG_FD_165061 | JGI IMG/M metagenome (GOLD analysis project Ga0222713, IMG submission 165061) | Estuarine water microbial communities from San Francisco Bay, California, United States - C33_649D | ecosystem: Environmental > Aquatic > Marine > Unclassified | place: USA: California...
CCCGGATATCGCCGGACAGCAGGCCGTCTTTGCCGAGATAGACCGATTCAATCGCTTCGGCATTGGTCAGGATCGTCAGGATGATGTCGGAGTAACTCGCCAGTTGTGCAGCGGTTCCGATGACCTGCGCGCCTTCACCGGCCAGCGGCAGGGCCTTGCCCGGACTACGATTCCAGACGTTCACCTGCCGACCCATACGCATCAGGCGACGCGCGATGGCGCTGCCCATGGTGCCGGTGCCTGCGATGCCTATTTTCATGGTGATGCAATAAATCCTTGGTTGAAGAAAAAGGAGGACAGCCCGGGCGCAGGACTTATTCCGGCTTGAACTCCGCGATGCGCATATGTTCACGCACGTTTTTCAGATCGGTCTCCAGGAAACGGCGGAATTCTTCCGGCGTGTCGCCGACCACCGAATAACCGCCATTCTCGAAATGCTCGCGCAATTTCGGAATGCGGATAGCTTTGGCGACTTCGCCCTGCAGTTTCATCAGGATGGCGCGATTGGTGCCGGCCGGGGCAAACATGCCGTGCCATGCCGCCTCATAAACAAAATCCGGAAATACTTCAGAGGTGGCCGGCACATCCGGCAAGCCATTCCAGCGCTTTGCCGAGGTGACGGCCAGCGCCTTGATGCGGCCGGTTTTGATATGCGCCATCACGGTCGTCGGCGCGGCAAATACCAACTGGATTTCATTGGAAAGCAGCGCGGCAATTGGCAGTCCCTTGTAGGGCACGTGCAGGAATTTGGTACCGGTTTTGGAATTGATCAGTTGCCCGAGCAGGTGCTGGCTGTTGCCCATGCCGCCGGAACCGTAGCGAACCGGTGTTGCCGCATTCTTGCCGAGATCGAGCAGTTCCTTGAAGGACTGCACGGGCACCTGGGCGTTCACCAGGATGAGGTAGCCCGGCAGTTTGCCGACATTGGTGATCGGCGCGAAATCCTTCAGGACATCGAAGGGTGGCTTGGCATGCACCAGCTGGTTGTTGATGATCGAGTTTGAGGTGTAGAGAACGGTATAGCCGTTGGGGGATGCCCGCGCGACCATTTCGCCGGCAAGGATGCCGTTGGCGCCGCCGCGGTTCTCGATGACGATGTTCTGGCCGATTTCACGGACGATGTATTCAGACATCGCCCGTGCATTGGTATCCATGGAGCCGCCGGCGGCTTGAGGCACGACGATCCGGATCGGGCGATCCGGATAGTGTTGTGCGGCAGCCCATCCGGACAGACCCAGCAGCAGAGCGCCGACGACTTGAAGGATATTGCGGCTCATCATACTTTCCTCCTGATGCTTTTTTTAGGACCAGCCCTGTGGTTCTTTTGCCATGAACGGCAGTTTTTCCATTTCTGCGACCAGCGTGGCATAGCCTTCTGCTTGCAGCGGATCCAGCGGCGCGCGCGGCTGACCGCAATCACGGCCGCGGGCACGCATCGCGCCCTTGAGGCCGCCATCACCGGCGCGTTTGACGATCTGGTAGAGCGCCGTCAGGTCTTCCTGCATGGCGCGCGCATCAAAGTATCTCTCGGTGCGACAGATGTCATGGAGCGATTTCACCAGGCGGGGTGCGACGGCTGACAGTGAAGTAAAGACACTGGAGGCGCCGACTGCACCGGCGGATACCATGTATTCGCTGCCGGCGAGCAGCTGGAAGGCCGGGTTTTTGCGCCAGGCGTTGGACACGATGTTGATCATGAACTGCCAGTCGTGGCTGACATCGACGACGCCGCTGAAGTTCGGCAACTTGTCGATCAGCTTCATCACCATATCAGTGTTGATGTGGTGGGTGCCGCCCATCTCATCCGGCGTATAGAGCAGGTAGAAGGGGATGCCGACAGAGGCGCCGATCTGGGAGATATGCTCAAACACCATCGGCGACGGTGGCGTCCAGTAGTAGGTCGATGTGGCGATGACGGCGGCAGCGCCGGCGCGCTCGGCATTGCGGGCGCGGTCGACGGCGATTCCGGTGCCGGAGTCACTGACATGGGCGATCACCGGCACGCGGCCGTTGACCTGTTTGATGACGAATTCGAGCGTGTTGCGCTGCTCCGCATCGGTGAGACTGACGGATTCGCCGGCATGCATCTGCACGGCCAGCGCTTCAGCACCGTGTTTCAGATGAAAGTCGATGACCTTTTCAAATGTTTTGAAATCGATTTTCTGGTCGGCAGTGAACGGTGTGACGGGGGTGTGAACCAGGCCCGGTTTGAATGTGCTCATTGTGTCGCAATCCTCTTGATGGTCTGGTTACCAGCCGTGCGGCTCGGTGTCCATGATGCCGAGCTCTTCGAGCTGCTTGGCGATATAGGCCTGGCGTTCCTTTGTCGCGGTAGGCAGCGGCGGACGCGTGGGGCCGACCGGACGCCCCATGACCACCATGCCGCCCTTGAGTGACGACGGGTATTGGTCGCGGAACAGATCCCAGAGCCGTGCGAGTTTGAATTGCAGTTCGCGGGCTTCAGCACTGCGGCCGTTGATGCAGGCATCGAACAGACGGGTGCACAGGTTCGGGCAGATCGCACCGGCTGAGGAATAAGAGCCCACGCAGCCCAGCGGCACGGAGGGCGCAAGGAACTCGACACCGGCAACAATGGAGAAGTCCGGGCGCACTTTCAGGGCGGCCCTGGAGATTTCCATGAATTTCTCGCTGTTGAAGCTGGCTTCCTTCATTGCGATCAGATTGGGCAGGCGTCGCAGCAGTCGTTCAATCAGCGGGCCGTTGATTTCCACGCCTTCGAGATAGGCGGGGGAGTTGTAGGCGATCATCGGCAGATCGATCGAGGTGCCGAGGCGCACGAAGTAGTCGTAGATCGCTTCGGGAGAAGGCGCCCAGAAGTAGGGGGTGATGGCAATGATCGCGTCGGCGCCGATTTTCTGGGCGTGCTGCGCGAGTTCCATCGCGTCTTCCACCGCCAGCGAGCTGACGTGGATCGACACCGGCACGCGGCCGCCGACGGCTTTGACCGTAGCCTCGGCGCCCATTTTGCGTTCCTGCATCGTCAGGTTGAGCGACTCGCCCTTGTGATGCGGCCAGGAAATGGCGGTCGCACCGGTGCGGACATGGAAATCGACCAGCTTTTCATAGGTCGGCACATCCAGACTGAAGTCGTCCTTCAGCGGTGTGACCGGGCTTTGCATGACGCCACGCAGACTGATCGGCATGTTTTCCTTTCGGTTGGGCTTGATTTACGGTGGCCCCGTAAATTTGTTTTGGGGCTGGGGCGCAGATTTCGGTTCGATTTTAGTGAATACGACCCAAATCAAGGCTAAAACCGGCTTAGAATCACTATTAATAATTTTGTTAACAATTGTGGGGTTTTGCACCGGGTCACCATGGACAGCCTGCACAACATTTTCGTTTTTCTGAAGGTGGCCGAAGCCGGATCACTCAGCGCCGCTGCAAGAGCCATGGGCATCTCGACCGCTGCCGTCAGCGCATCTTTGGCGCGTCTCGAAGGCAAGCTGGAGATGCGGCTGCTGAACCGGACCACCCGCAAGCTGTCGCTGACCTCGGAGGGTTCGGAGTTCTACTTCCGTTGCAAGCAGATTGCTGCGGATCTGGAAGAGGCGGAGTTGATGGCGGGGCGCGCCAGCCGCGAGCCCCGTGGCCGGCTGCGCGTGAGCATGCCGTCGACCATCGGCCGCTTGTGGATTGGTCCCCATCTGTCCGAATTCGCGCGACGGTATCCCGCAATATCGCTGGATGTGACCTTCAGTGATTTCGTGCCCTTCACCATTGACAACGAAGTCGATGTGTCGGTGCAGGTGGGTGAACTGCAGGGGTCCAGGCTGGCGGCGCGCCGTCTGGCATCGACGCGTTATGTCATCTGTGCGTCGCCCGGCTATCTGGAGAAGCGGGGCACGCCGGAATCACCCGAATCGCTTTCTGCGCATGATTGCCTCGCTTACCGGCGGCCGCGTAACGGGCGTATCCGTGAATGGCGCTTCACGGTGGATGGCGTCAAGCGACAGGTGCCAATCAACGGCTCGATGACCTTCAACAGCGGCGATGCGCTGGTGGTCGCCGCACTGGCCGGTCAGGGCATCATCCAGCTTGCGGAATACTATGTCAGGCCTTATCTGGAAAGCGGTGAGCTGGTCGCGGTATTGGGCTCTTATCAGACCGAGGGTTATGACATTTCGGTCGTATTCCCGCGACAGGGCCGCGTTGCGCCAAAGCTGCGGGTGTTTGTCGATTTCCTGCTGCAGCTGTTTGATACGCCGGCTTGGTCGGAGGCAAAGCAAACCAAGAGCTGAGTTTCGATTCATCGCCGGGCCGGTTATCATGCCGGTTGGTCTGGCGCACAATAAAAATTCCAGATTGCCGCCCGCTGACAAAACATTGATCCGGAGGAGATTCATGAACACCAAACGCAGTAACGCCACCTATTACGCCGCAGCACTGTTGCTGGGACTCGCTGCGAGCGCGCCGGCACTGGCCCAGACTGCCAAATACCCGGAGCGTCCGGTGCGCGTGATCATTCCCTTTCCGCCGGGCGGCACCGTGGATGTCGTGGCGCGGCTGGTGGGGCCGATTGCAACGCAATCCATCGGTCAGCAGGTCATCATGGAGAACCGCGTTGGCGCCTCCGGCATCATCGGAACGGGTTTTGTGGCGCAATCCAAACCCGATGGCTATACCCTGCTGATCAACACCACGCCGCTGGTCACCAATACACTGATGTTCAGTAAAGTGCCCTATGACGCACTGACTGATTTCGCACCGATCTCGCTACTGGCCTCGACGCCGTCGTTTGTCAGCGTGCATCCTTCAGTGCCGGCGCGTAACGTCAAGGAACTGATCGCACTGGCCAAGGCGCGCCCCGGCACGCTGAATTACGGCGGCGCGGGCACGGGCACCAATCCGCATATTGCCGGTGAGCTTTTCAATTTCCTGGCCAAGACTGAAATCGCCGTTGTGCAATACAAGGGTGGTGGTCCGGCGCTCACTGCCGCGGTCAGCGGTGAAGTGGGTGTGGCCTTCTCCGGACTGGCTGGTGCGACCGGTTTTGTCAAAGCGGAGCGTCTGCGCGCATTGGGCGTGACCAGCCTCAAGCCCAGCCCGGCATTGCCCGGTGTGCCGCCAATTGCCGATGTGCTGCCCGGTTATGAGTTCAGTGCATGGTTCGCATTTGCAGCGCCGAAAGGCACGCCCCGCGACATCATCAATACGCTGAACCAGCATTTCGTCAAAGCGGTGCAGGGTCCGGAGCTGGCACGCCGTTTTGCGGATGAAGGCATTGACGCCATCGGCAGCACGCCGGAACAGCTGGGCACATTTCTGGATAACGAGCTGAAGAAATTCGCGCGCGTGATCAAGGAGCGCAAGATGAAGGCGGATTAAAACGTCGCAGCCCCGGATGTTGACCGGGGCTGTAATGACATAAAAAATGACGGCATCCAGCCGTCATCCCTGAGGAGAAGTCTGATGAATCACCAACTGCGCATGGCTGCCGCTGTGCTGGGTGTGGCCGCCTGTTTCAGTGCTGCCGCGCAAAACACAACCCGATATCCCGAGCGGCCGATCCGCATGATCGCGCCTTCGTCTCCCGGCGGCCCCAACGACGTGATTGCCCGAGCAGTGTCCACGCCGATGGCCGAATTTCTCGGTAAGCAGATTGTTATCGACAACCGTGCGGGTGCTGCCGGACTGATTGGCACCGAAATCGTCGCCAAGGCGATACCCGACGGTTACACGCTGCTGTTCGGCTTCTCGGGGCCGCTGTCGATTGTGCCCAATCTGGTGAAGTCGGTTCCCTATGATCCGGTGCGCGATTTCGCGCACATCTCGCTGGTTGCCGCATCGCCTTATGTGTTGCTGGCGCATCCGTCGCTGCCGGTCAAAACAGTCAAGGAACTGGTCACGCTGGCCAAGTCGCAGCCGGGCAAGCTCAACTTCGCTTCCGGCGGCAACGGCACCGGTATCCATATGGCCAGCGAGTTGCTGAATGTGGCTGCGGGCATTCGTATCACCCATGTGCCTTACAAAGGTGCGGGCCCCGGCATGGCGGCCTTGCTGGCCGGTGAGGTGAACACGATGTTCAACGGATTGTCGTCGGCGCTGCCGCATATCAAATCCAACCGGCTGCGCGCGCTGGCGGTGGGTGGTGATAAACGCTCGAGCCTGATGCCCGATCTGCCGACGGTGGCGGAGAGCGGCCTGAAGTTCAGCATCGCAGGCTGGTACAGTCTGTCCGCTCCGAAGGGGCTGCCCAAACCGATCTCGGCACGGTTGCACAAGGACATGCTGCGCGCGATGGAACTCCCGGAAACCAAGGAGCGCTTCAATGCGCTGGCGGTGGAAGCCATCGGTTCCTCGCCGGAGGAGTTCGTCACAATGCTGCGCGAGGAAGTGGCGAAGTGGGGGCCGGTAGTGAAGGCCGCCGGCATCACCGTTCAATAAAGGCAGAAGCAATATGCAGACTCGCAATATCCAGGTGCCGCTGCGCGATGGCTTGATGGGCGGTTATCTTGCGGTACCCGACGGCCCGCCCAAGGGCGCAATTGTCGCGATCATGGAAATCTGGGGCGTCAACGACACCATGCGCACCCACGCACATGAATTCGCAGAAGCGGGATTCGTGTGTTTTGTGCCGGATCTGTTCTGGCGGCAGGAACCCGGTGTCGAGCTGTCGGACCGAAACCCCGAAGACGTCAAAAAAGCTTTTGATCTGTATTACGACTTTGATTACGACCTCGGCGTGCGCGACATGGAAGACACAGTCAAACACATCGCGACCTTGCCGGAATGCAACGGCAAGGTTGGGGCGGTGGGTTATTGCCTGGGCGGCAAACTTTGTTACCTGCTGTGCTGTCGCACCGACATCGATTGTGCGGTGGCTTATTACGGCACCTATATCGAACACAACATCCGTGAAGTCGGCAATCTGCACAGGCCGTTCATGCTGCACATGGCGATGAAGGACCGCTGGGTGCAGGCGGAGGTGAATGAGCTGCTGGAGCGGCGGCTGTCGCCGAATCCGCTGGTGGAGATCCACAAATATCCCGGCGCCGATCACGCCTTCGCGCGGCATGGCGGGCGCACCTACAGCAAGCCCGAGGCGGACCGCGCGCTGGAGCTGAGCGTCGCCTTCTTCAATAAGCACCTTTCAAAATAAATTAATAAAATCAATAGGATATAACGATGACTCTGCGACACTGGCTGCAAGTTTCCCTGACCGCGGCTGCGACTGCTGCGGCCTGCCTGCCCGCGGCGACGCTGGCGCAGACGGCGTATCCGACGCGTGCGGTGCGCATCATTGCGCCGTTTCCGGCCGGCGGCGGTTATGACTTCATGGCGAGAAACATCGGCATGCGACTGACCGATACAATGGGGCAGCAGTTCCTGGTTGAGAACCGCTCAGGCGCCAACGGCAATATCGGTTCCGATGCGGTGGCCAAGTCGGCCCCGGACGGCTACACGCTGCTGATGGGCGGCATCGGACCGCAGGCGCTGAGTGTGGCGCTGTATCCGAAGATGCCCTATGACGCGATGAAGGATTTCGAGCCGATCTCGCTGGTGGCCTCCCAGCCGAATCTGCTGGTGGTGCATCCCTCGGTCCCGGTCAAAAACGTCAAGGAGCTGATTGCGCTGGCCAAATCGAAGCCGGGCCAGATCACCTTCGGCTCGCCCAGCAACGGCAGCGGCCAGCATTTCGGACTGGAGCAGTTGAAGCAACTGACCGGCGTGGACATGGTGCATATCCCGTTCAAGGGCGCAGCGCCTTTGCATACCGCACTGCTGTCGGGCGAGGTGTCGGTGGGCTTCAACATCATCCTGCTGCCGCTGCAACACATCAAGACCGGCAAGCTGCGCGGCCTGGCCACCGCCAGCACCAAGCGCGCGCCGCTGGCGCCGGAAATTCCGACCATGGCCGAGCAGGGTTATCCGATCGACTTCGATACCTGGTACGGCTTTTATGCGCCGGCCGGTACCGGCAAGGACATCATCGCCAAACTCAATGCCGAGACGGTGCGCATCCTCGCGCTGCAGGATTTCAAGGACCGCGCGGCAGTTTTGGGCGTGGAACTCATCGGCACACCGCCTGATCGCTTGGCAGCGCACATGCGCAACGAGATCGCGCGCTGGACCAAGGTGGCGAAGGCGGCGAATATGAAAGTCGACGGATAAGAGTTTTCAAGCGCAATAAAAAACGCCGCTGATGCGGCGTTTTTTTTGTGATCCGATATGCAGAGCCATTCACTAAAAATAAACAGCGTCGTGATCACCGATGTTGATCAGTACAATTTCGGATTCCGTAATCATCATCTCCAGCGTAATTCTGTAACTCAGATTAATGGACACGCTGTGCAATCCTGAAAGCCTCCCTTTAAGGGCATGCAGTCGTAAAGAAGGGTGGTGGGGATTGGCTTCCAGCAACTTCAGCGTTTTGACATATTGGCCCCGCGTGTCGGGGTGGGGTCGCAAAAAGCGGGCGGCGCGCCGGTTGTATTGCTCGGTAAAAACCAGTTGCCAGGCCATGGGATAGACGCGGCCTTACACCGCCAGTTTGGCCAGTCGCTTCAGATGGGCTTCCACAGATTCCTTGACGAAGCGACCTGCTGCGAGATCCGTCTTCGTCTCAGCCAGCGCCGCTTCCAGTTCGCATTCGCGCAGATGCGCATAGTGCTCCTGGCTCATCACCACGTATTTCACCTGTCCCCGGACCGTAACAGAGGCTTCCGGTTGATCTGCGAGCGCTTGTTCGATCGCCCCCACACCTTTGGTTTTGAGATCATTGGCGGAAATCGTGTTCATGTTTTAACCATACGATTTAAAATGCGATTATTCGTATTATAAACAGTACGATTGGTGGCCTGCAAGATGCCTTGAAAGCGCGGATTACGCCCACAAAAAAACAGTCCCCCTGGAGGAGAATCCGGGGGCATCACGGGTGATTTTTTCAATCCCGCGCCGGCTTTCACCGGAGGGCGGATGGTGGTTGATGGTTACAGGTTCAGCAGCTTCGCCGCGTTGTTCCAGAGAATCTGGTCTTTCTGCTCGGTGGTCAGTGATTTGACGCCGTGCACGAATTTGACCGGCTCTTCATAGGCAATATCGAAGCAGTAATCGCTGCCGACGAGGATGCGGTCGATGCCTACCAGCTTGATCAGTTCTTCCAGCTGGTCTTCGTTGTAAGTGATGGTGTCGTAGGTGAAACGCTTGAGGTAGCTCGATGGCGGTTTGCTGATGGTTTTGCATTCCGGACGGGTATAGAAACCCCGGTCGAGTCGGCCGCGGATGCCGGTGAGGGCGCCGCCAGCGTGTGGCAGGCTGAATTCCAGCTTGGGGAAAGCGTCGAGCACGCCGCCGTAGATCAGGTGCGAGGCCGCGATCGCGGTGTCGAAGGGATTGCCGCAGAGGTTGATCAGGTAATACTGCTTCAGGCGCTCGTTGTTGATCATCATCGGGTGCAGGAAGATCGGCAGACTCAGCGCCTCGCAGCGCTCATACACCGGCCAGAAGCTGCGGTCCGAGAGTTCGCGGTCGCGCACGGCAGTGGCCATGTAGACGCCCTTGATGCCCGGCAGCTTGGCGGCGCGTTCCAGTTCCTCCAGCGCCAGATGCGGATTCTGGAAGGGCAGGCAGGCGAAGCCGATGAAGCGATCCGGATGTTTCAGGTGGGCTGCGCTGATCGCATCATTGAAGGCCTGGCAAAGCTGCATGCCGAGATCGTCATCGGCCCAGTAGACCATCGGTTGCGTCAGCGACAGCGCGTGCATCCCGAGGCCCTGGCGATCCATGATCTGCAGGCGCTCATCGAGATCGATGAACTGGCGCACGATCGGGCCTGTGCGCAGGTGCAGGCCGACCTGGATGAAGGTGACACCCTTGTCATCGGTGACCACGGTGGTGCCGCAGCGCTTGCCATATTGGGCGATCAGGTCGATGTATTTCTGCGGGAAATAGTGGGTGTGGGTGTCGATGGTTTTGAGCGGATGCGTCACGGTCATTCCTCAGGCAAGTTGTTATGGTTTTTGTAGATAAGGGGCAGGATAAATCAGGACTTGTTTTCGCGCAGCCAGGTCATTGGCAGCATGACCGCATCGCCGTCACCCAAGCCGATCCGTGCGACCTCATCAAAACACTCCAGCGCACGCGCCGTCACCGGCAGTTCGTCATAACCCAGCGCACGGGCTTCCTCGATCATGGTCGCCATGTCCTTGCGGATGGAATCGATATTGAAAGTGGTGCTGGCCGGCGGCGTGCCCTGCATGGCGTCGGCCAACATGCCGCCGCGGGTTTTGAGGACGTTGGGGCCACCGGAGGTATCGGCAAAAATGCTGACCAGTCGCGCCGGTTCCAGACCCAGAGGTTGGCACAGCGCCAGCGCCTCGCCGACGGCTTGCCAATAAACCAGCAGGGGCAGGTTGATCGCCAGCTTCAGGCTGGCACCGGAACCGACCGGACCGACATGTTCGATGCGGCGGCAGAGCTGTTCCAGCACCGGCTGCACGCGGGCCAGGTCGGCGGCATCGCCTCCGACAAAAGCCAACAGCTTTCCGTCCCGCGCCGGGCCGGTGGTGCCGCCGACGGGGCAGTCAATCAGCGCGGCCCCCTTGGCACGGACACGTTCGGCCAAGGCGCGCTCGGTTTCCGGGCGCACGGTACTCATTTCGACGAACAGCTTGCCCTTGATCTGGCCTGAGAGAAGGCCGTCGGGACCGTCATAGGCGGCGGCAATGGCCTGGGCGTCGGTCAGGATCGAGAGGATCACGTCAGCGGCTGAGGCGAGCCGTGCGGGGGTATCCACAACCTTGGCGCCATGGACGGCCAGCGCGTCGGCCTTGGCCCGGGTGCGGTTCCAGACCGTGACCTCGTGGCCATGCTTGAGCAGCCGTTCCGCGATGGCCGCGCCCATCCTGCCGATGCCTGCTACGCCGACTTTCATGCCCTTGCTCCGGTGGGTTGTGAGGCGTGCATGCTAACCAAAGCGCGGCCCTCCGGCCAGCCGTTCATGCGCTGGTTTCAAGCTATAGGACGGAGCGGATGTTTTTGCTATAATTCGCGCCTTTCAACGCGGCCGTAGCTCATCTGGATAGAGTACTTGGCTACGAACCAAGGGGTAGGGGGTTCGAATCCCTCCGGCCGCGCCAGTTGTCGAAAAACAGGCCATCTTTTTGAGGTGGCCTGTTTTTTTCCGCAACACCTTTACCGTTGCAGCCCCCCCAGAAACGGGTACTGCGAATGCTACGCGCAAGGTGGTCAGCCCCGGAGTCGATGGAGGTGCATCGATCCGTTTACCCCCTCGATCAATTCCCCGATTTACGCATCACTGCTTGTCCAAATTGTCAGTAAACAGCCATTGCCGGCGCGCGTTTCACCTTGGACTTGAATGCTTTCCGGGCCTGCAGCAGATCATGGGAAGCCTGCTCCGCCAGCCACACGTCTGCCCGGCCACCATTCTCCACGCCTAGCCACTTCTCGATGCGCAAGGCCATCTCCGGCGAAATGCCGGCACGGCCGTTGAGCACTCGAGATAGCGCGGCACGCGTGACGCCCAGCTGTGCCGCGGCCTCGGTGACTGTCAATCCTAGTGCGGGCAGCACGTCTTCCCGCAGGGTTTCGCCGGGATGCGGCGGATTGTGCATTTTGCTCATGCCTTTATTCCTCTATTCCTCTATTCCTGTCAGTGATAGTCCTGATAGTCCACCAGAACCGCATGTGCGCCTTCAAAAGCAAAGGTCAGGCGCCAGTTGCCGCTTACCCATACTGCGTAATGTCCGGCCAAAGCGCCACTTAAAGGGTGCATTCTCCAGCCGGGAATATTCATGTCCGACGGGCTGGCCGCTTCATCCAGACGCCGCAATTGCCGCGCCAGCTTCGATGCGTGATCTGGCCTGATGCCGGCCTTGCTGCCTTTTTCGAAAAAAGCAGCTAGGCCTTTGTGCTGGAAAGTTTTGATCACACCGATAATTGTATAGCATCGGTATACGGACGTCAATGGCGCGGGCAGCAATCGAGCTGAAGGTTTGATCAATTCGGCTGCATGCATCGACGCACTTTGCGTTTGCATTGACGCTGGATTGATATACAAATCCTTCAACGCTTTTGCAACGGTGCTGTTACGCGCCATACAGCGCAGTAGTGCAAAATTGGCAACGGTCGGCGTTTATATTAATAAATAAAAACAATAAGATGCAGCTTGTTTCGTGGCTACGAACCAAGGGGTAGGGGGGCGAATGCCTCCGGCCGCGCCAGTTGCACAAAAGGCCCGCGATTAATGTCGCGGGCTTTTTCTTTTGTGCCATCAGCTTTTATAACCCGGATGCGCCCCGAAGGCAGTCACCTTGGGTGGCGCCCCGAAGGAAGTCACCTTGGGTGGCGCCCCGAAGGAAGTCACCTTGGGGGGGAATCTGGGGCCGGTATTGAGAAAAAAGATGGCGGTGCTTCTTCCTGGATTCCGGCCTGCGGCCCGCATCCGGGCTACGGCGGCTCGTGTCTCATCCGGGCTGCAAGGGCTCAGGACCGGAATCGGGATCAATCCGTTAGGCCGCCACCGGCTCTATATCCCGATAGCGCTTGGTGTCCCTCTCCAAAGCCCAAAGGTCCAAGGCTTCCTGCATCCGCAGCCAGCTCTCCGGCGTGGTGTTGGTCAGCTTGCCGATGCGGATGGCCATGTCGGGGGAGAGCCCGCGTTTTTCGAGCAAAAGTTCAGACACGGACAGCCGGCTCACGCCGAGCCGTTTCGCGAACTCGGTCTGGGTCATATCCAGGCCGGGCAGCACGTCCGTACGCAGCACCTCGCCCGGGTGGGTGGGTTTTCTCTTTGGATCTCGCATGGCCTTCATCAGTGGTAATCCTCCAAATTCACGTCTACAGCATCGCCCCGTTCAAACCGGAAGGTAATCCGCCAGTTTCCGGATACCGATACCGCGTAGGCGCCTTTGCGGTCGCCCTTGAGGCTGTGGAAGCGGTACCCCGGCAGGTCCATATCTCCGGGTGCAACCGCCGCATCCATCCGGTCTAGAATCCGGCGGATGCGGTCGGCTTGCCTGGCATCGATGCCGCTCCGGTCGCTCTTCGCGAAATACCGCTCCAGCCCTTTGTGGCGAAAGTTGCGAATCACGATCGGATTGTATGGTGGTGCATTACTTGCGAATTGTAATTAGATGGATTACATTGTCAAGGATGGCGGCAAAGATCGTAATCCGTAAATAGTCAATCCCAAGACGATAGCAGGACGCTCAGGGTATTTGAAAATAGACAACGCGATGAATATCAAGCTGATCAAAATCAAGGCAGACTATCGTGCGGCTTTGAAGGATGTCGAGGCGCTTATGGGCGCCAAAGCAAATACCGCTGATGGTGAGCGCCTTGATGTATTGGTGACGCTGATCGAGGCCTACGAAAGGAAGCTTTTCCGCTGGAGTTGCCCGATCCGGTAGAGGCCATCAAATTCCAGATGGAGCAAAAAGGCCTTACCCCCAAAGATCTGGAGCCGATGATCGGTCGCCTGAACCGGGTTTACGAAATCCTGAACCATAAACGCCCGCTGACCCTGAAGATGATCTGGAAGCTCCATCATGGGCTGGATATTCCCGCAGAGAGTCTGA
>Ga0222713_10004724_pt1 | contig 13548 bp, 10 predicted proteins | sample C33_649DmetaG_FD_165061 | JGI IMG/M metagenome (GOLD analysis project Ga0222713, IMG submission 165061) | Estuarine water microbial communities from San Francisco Bay, California, United States - C33_649D | ecosystem: Environmental > Aquatic > Marine > Unclassified | place: USA: California...
TGCACAAGAAGTAGAAAAGGTGATACCACAAGCGATTAAACCGGCACCATTTGATGCGTTAGGAGAGGGTAAATCTATAAGTGGACAACACTATAAGACAGTTCAATTAGAAAAGATTGTTCCTGTATTGATACAATCTGTTAAAGAGCAACAAGAAATTATAGAAAATCAAAATAAACAAATTGAAGAACTAAAAACAATAGTTTATAAAATTTTAAATAAAAACTAAATTGGTTACTTTTTTTAAAAACACATATATTTATAGATAAAATAGTAAGCTATGGGATATACACAAAGTTGGTCATTAAAAGGCCTAAGAAAACAAAATCACGAAGGTCTTGAAGGAGTTATCATTGGAACTAACTGGGAAGTGGTAGTTACCGATGATGACGGATATAGTGCAAAATTTACTGGAGCAACTCCATTTAAAGCAGCGGACGTTAATGTAAGTACTTTTACGGCATATAATGAATTGACAGAAGAGCAAGTATTAGGATGGATAAAAAATCACGTTAGTGGTTCAAATACAACAACAAATTATTGGGACCATATAATTGGTAGAATCCAAAAAGATATAGACGGTCAACGAAATGTTGTACAAATCGTTAATGAAACTGAATTACCTTGGTATTCAGGTTCATTGTCTGGTTCAGTAACTCCAGACCCATTATCTGGTCAAGCATTATACGCAGCTCAAGCAGCTCAATAGATTAATTTAAAAATAGTATATACCCAAAACACTTTAACTAATAAAATTGTGTTTTGGGTATTTTCATTATATTTATATGTGTATTGTTATACAAAAAAATAATACCAACAATCAAAATCAAATCGGAGAAATAAAATGGCAGAAAGAATTGTATCACCTGGTGTATTCACAAGAGAAAATGACCTGTCCTTCTTAGCACAGGGAGTAGGTGAAATTGGTGGCGCATTTATAGGACCTTTCAAACAAGGACCTGTATATGTACCAACTGTAGTAAGAACTCAATCAGAGTTTGAAACTATTTTTGGAACACCTGATGGAACTTATTATACTGAATACGCAGTACAAAATTATTTAAGAGAAGCGGGTTCAGCAACAATCGTAAGAGTTGGTGGAATCGGTGGTTATTTCCAAACAGCACCGATTGCAATTAAAGCATCTGGTTCATTTGGAGAAAAAATCGTTGCAACTCTACATTCAACAAGAGTTGGAGATGAGACTGTGGGTTTCCCAAGTTCAGTTCTAACAAATGATGGTAGAGCGGCGTTTTCTGGTTCTTTCTTACTATCTGGCTCTGGTATTGGTTTGGTTTCTGCATCTGTATTACCATCATCTCAAAATGATATTAGAGATGTATTTGGTGAATCTGCATTTGGTTCTAAACATGCATATTCATACACTTATTTTGAAAATGTAGCAAGTGAATATGATACCGATGGTGGTGGTGCACAAGGTGTTGTAATTAGTGTAGTACAATTGCCAACACAAGATTTTACTAACGATGCAACTGTAGCATCTACTCCTTGGATTGTATCACAAAAAGATAATAACGATATAAGATATGACCTTTTCCGTTTCCATACAATTGGACATGGTAATGTTTATAATAAGAAATACAAAATTGGTATTTCAAACGTAAGAGCGGCTGGTGAAGATGGTTCAACTGATTATGCTGTATTCTCTGTAACACTTAGAACATACGGTGATACCGATAAGAGAAAGAGTGTAAGTGAAACATGGAATAATGTTAATTTAGACCCATCATCTCCTAGATATATTGCTAGAGTAATCGGTGACAGATATTTTGAAACTGATGCAAATGGTAAAATTACCGAATATGGTGATTACACAAACAAATCACTTCATATAAGAGTTGAAGTTGCTAAAGAAGGTTCATTCCCTATTTCAGCAGCACCATTTGGACATGCGGCATATGAATTACCAATCAAAACTACTGCAAGTGATAGTTTAATACCTGCAGTTACATATCAGACTGGTTCTGCTAATAACACATCATCATCTCCAGTTTATTTCTCTGGATTTGATTATGAAACAACTGGTGTTGTTATTGATAACACTCAATATTTAAAACCAATTCCTAAAAATGCAACAAATGGTGCAAATACATTGTTTGCATTTGATTCGCAATTAACTTATAAGATGACCGGTTCAGCAGCTGTTGATATGGTTAAAAGACAATTTTTAGTAGCATTCCAGGGTGGATTTGATGGTGTTAATCCAACAATTCCTATTGCTAAAGCTGGTGATAAAGACCTAAATGGTAATGATATATGGGGTGCATCTAATAACCAAGGCTTCAATTGTGGAGCATCAACTACATCTGGTTCAATCGGATATACTAAAGCAATCAACGCTTTATCTAATCCTGATGAATATGATATTAATTTAGTTGCGGCACCTGGTATTAATAGAGAATTACATCCTGCAATCACACAAAGAATAATTGATATGTGTGAAGATAGACAAGATTGTTTCTATATTGCTGATTTTACTGATTATGATTCATCAATAACAACCGCAACTGAACAAGCAAACGCAGTTGATTCAAACTACGCAGCTTGTTACTATCCTTGGTTAAAAACAATTGATGTTAATACCAATAAAATGACAACTGTTCCACCATCAGTATTATTACCTGCAGTATTTGCAAGTAGTGATAGATTATCTGCAGAATGGTTTGCACCTGCTGGTTTGAATAGAGGTGGTATTATCGGTGCTGTGAGTGTATTGAATAGACTTACACACGCTGAAAGAGATACTCTATATGAGAACAAAGTAAACCCAATCGCTTCATTCCCTGGACAAGGTATTGTAGCATTTGGACAAAAAACATTGCAAGATAAAGCATCGGCATTAGATAGAATCAACGTAAGAAGATTATTGATTGCTGTGAAGAAATTTATTGCATCTACATCTAGATATTTAGTATTTGAACAAAATACTTCTGAAACGAGAAGCAGATTTATCAATACTGTAACTCCTTATTTGGAATCAATTCAACAAAGACAAGGCTTATACGCTTTCAACGTTGTAATGGATGACACAAATAATACACCAGATGTAATTGATAGAAACATATTAGCGGGAGCTATCTTCCTCCAACCAACAAAGACAGCGGAATTTATTGTAATAGATTTCAACATCTTACCAACTGGAGCAAGTTTCTCAGCATAATATGGGAAAGAAATAAATTGAATATTTATTAATATAAATTAAAAGGAAAGAAAAATGGCAGATGATTTAATATTATCGTATGATAAAATGACTTTCGCTCAGTTTGAGCCAAAGATGAAGAATCGTTACTATATGGAAATGGCAGATACTGGCATTCCAGCATATATGGTAAAGGCGGCAAATAGACCAGAAATTCAGTTTCAAACTGTAAAGATTGACCACATTAACGTTTATAGAAAACTTAAAGGTAAAGGTGAGTGGCAAGATTTAACTATCACACTTTATGACCCAATTGTACCATCAGCAGCACAATATGTAATGGAGTGGGTACGTTTATCACATGAATCTATTACCGGTAGAGATGGATACGCTGAATTCTATAAGAAAAATCTTAACTTCTATATGTTAGGACCTGTTGGTGATAAAATTGAAAAATGGACTATTATGGGTGCATTCATTTCAAGAGCGGCGTTTGGTGAACTTGATTTCTCAAGCGAAAACGAACCTGCAACAATTGAATTAACTCTTACATACGATTACGCTATATTAGAATACTAATAACCAATTTAGATATAATAAAGGGATACTCAAAAGGTATCCCTTTTTTTATTTCAAATTTTTTAAATTTATGTATTTATATATACAAACAAAATAAAACACAAAGTTATGAGTGAAAAGCAATTTGATTTTCCTACACAGGTATTGGAACTTCCATCAAAAGGAAAACTTTACCCAAAAAACAACCCATTATCCTCTGGTAATATTACAATAAAGTATATGACGGCAAAGGAAGAGGATATTCTTTCATCTGCAAATTTAATTAAAAAAGGTATTGTTTTAGATAAACTTTTTGAATCAATTATAGTAGATGATGTTAATATTGATGATATTTTAATCGGTGATAAAAACGCAATTGTTCTTGCAACAAGACTTTTGGGATATGGGCCAAATTACAAAATATCGTTTTATTCTAATAAACTTGGCAAAACGATTGAAGCAACTGTAGATTTATCTGAAATCAGAACAAAAGATATTGATGTATCGGATATTGCAAATATCAATGAATTTGAATTTGAAACACCGGTTGGTAAAAATAAATTAACATTTAAGTTACTTACACATGGTGATGAAAGAGCGATTGATAAAGATATTCAGGCATTAGAAAAATTAAATAAAGATACTTCATTTGAAATTACAACACGATTGAGATATATGATTAAATCGGTTGATGGTAATACCGATATTGGTAGAATTAATAAATTTATCAATAATGAATTTTTAGCTAGAGATAGTAAAGCATTCAGAGATTATGTTAAGAAAGTTTCACCTGATATGAACATGGTATTTAAATATACACATGAAGATGGTGAGGTGGAGGAGGCGCCTATTCCAATTGGAGTAGGGTTTTTTTGGCCTTCCGAGGAATCATAGTGTTCATCTACATACTCAAATATTTGAAATGGTTGAATATAGTAACGGGTTTACAATCATGGAGCTATATAAAATGCCAACATATTTAAGAATGTTTTATTATGATAAATTAGTAGAATCTAAAAAGAAAGAAGCGGAAGATGTTAAACAAGCACAAAAAGGTAATACATCTTCAAAAGTTAGGATTAAGAGATAGTCCTAACTTTTTCTTTTAATAGATATTTATAGTTTGAATAAGTGTAAATAAACGTAAAATGGCAAAAAAATATAAAATATCAGAAAACAACTTACAAGAGTTTTGGGGATTGTTTCGTAGTAACAAAACACCTGAAAAACTTCAAACCATTGTAAACAATGACCCGGTGTTACAAAAGTTACAATCTGATTTAAGAAAGATACACGATAAAGCCGCTGATTATTTGGATAAAGTAAAGAAAGATGAGCCGGATATTTATCAGTATTTGCAAAAACATGGATTTGTAAAATAAAATTTTTGTAAATGGCAGATGTAAGAAGTTTATCCGCTCAAGAGCTAGAAAGACAAAATCAATTACTCAAAGAGCGAGAGCAGATTGAACAGCGAATAGAAGAGCGAAATAAAAGAATAGCTGTTGCTGGGCAAGAAGAAATCAAGCGTCTCAAAAAAAGAAATGAGGAAGATAAAACTCATGGTAAAAATTTAGACGAACAATTAAAGAGTTTAAAAGAAGTTGAGGATAAAGCAAGTGATTATGTAAAGTTTTGGGCGGATGCGGCAGAAAAGCAAGAAGATTTTTGGGAAACCTCAAATGATTTTGCAGCATCATTTGCAAAAATGACACCAAAAGTAAGAGAGCTTTTAACCGATTCTAATAATGGTGGTAATCAATTTGCAGCAATAACGGCTAGAATATTAAGTCTTAAAAAGCAGGAAATAAATGCATCTGGAGACGAGTTAGAATCGCTACAAGAAAGAAGAAAAGCATTAGAAGGTATAAGAAGTACACAGGTAGATGCGGCTGAAGGATTAGCAACCGAAAGAGAAAATGTGTTTGGTATAACGGATGCACAAAGAAGAAGACAAGAGTTTCAGGCATCTATTATAGGAATGAATGAGGAAGATAGAAAATTATCAGAACAAATATTCGAATCAAACGAAAATTTATTAAAACAACAGGAACGATTAGTTGAATTACAAAAACAACAAGACCAATTAACACAGGCATTGCCGGAAGGATTGCAATCCGCATTAACTGTTGTAAAGGATATGATAAAAGGGATTGCAGCTGGTTTAGGCCCTATTGTAATAATGGGTGCATTATTTGCAGCCGCATTATCATCGTTTACTGAAATACAAGAAGCAAGCAAGAAGTTTAGAGAAGAAACTGGTTTAACAAATTCACAAACAAAGCAAATTCAAAAAGATGCACATAGTATTGGAGTTGATTTTGCTAAATTGGGTGTGGATGCTGGAGTTGCATATGATAGTATTGCGGCATTCAAAGATGAATTTGGGGATACAGTCTCAGTATCAAAAGCAGTAGCGGCCAACGTATCTGTGTTAAACAAAAACTTTGGAGTTGCACAAAAAGATGCGGCCGCCGTTAATATGATTTTTCAAAGTATGGCGGGCCTATCTGCTGAAACTGCACAAGGAGTTTCACAGCAAGTAGCTGATATGGCTAAATTATCTGGTGTTGCTCCATCGCAAGTGTTTAAAGATATAGCAGACTCGGCGGCAGATACATATACTTATTTTAAAGGTGATGTAACTCTTATCGCTAAACAGGCTATCGAAGCTAGACGATTGGGTACTACATTAAAAGATGTATTAAAAACAACTGAAAGTTTATTAGACTTTGAACACGGTATTGAAAAGGAATTAGTTGCAGCAACTTTTGTTGGTGGACAATTTAATTTATCACAAGCTAGAGCTTTAGCATATGCCGGAAGACACGTTGATGCACAAAAAGAATTATTAAGACAAGTTGAGAGAAGTGGTAAGTTTGCTGACCAAGATATGTTTACTAAAAAGGCGTTAGCAGATGCTACTGGTAAAACGGTTGAGGAATTGACTAAGCAAATTCTTATGCAAGAAAAGCTTGGAAATCTTAGCGAAGAGGAACAAAAAAGAGTCTCGGATGCTATGGATAAGGGATTGGATATTACTAATATGAGTGAAGACCAATTAAAAGCAAAAACACAAGAATTAGCAAAACAAGAAGAAATAGCTGATAAGATAACTCAAATGGAAAATTCATTTAAAGGTATCGTTGCAGCTGTTGGCGAAGGATTGTTACCATTAATGGAGGCGTTAGCACCAATAGTAACTACTTTAGGAAATGTATTTGGTGGGATATTTGGCGCATTAAATTCAATACCAGGTCTATTCCCTGCACTTATTGGTGGATTGACAACAATGTATATTTTAAGTAAAAAAACAGCATTGTTAAAAATGAAAGAAGCAATAGCATCCATTTTTGCCGGTAATTCAAAATTAGGACCATTGGGATTGATAGCAGCGGGTGCTGGTATAGCTTCTTTGATGGCGTATATGGGTAGTGCAAGGGTTAGTGATGCTGGGGATGTACTATCTCCTGCAAATGGTAGAACTCAAATATCAACAAAAGAAGGTGGTTTAGTACAAATATCTCCAAACGATGATTTAGTAGCTGCTCCAAATGCAATTTCAAAATTGAATGAAGCATCGAGAATGGCAAATATGTCAAATATGGGTAGTGGAATGCAAGCCGGTGGATTGAATGCAAATAGTGGCGTAAACGCTTTGATAAATGAAGTGAAAAAATTAAGAGAAGATATGGGGTCTGGTAAGATTAAAGCAAACGCATTCTTGGATGGTATGAAAATCACATCGGGTATAACAAATGTATCTGAAAATTCTACGAGAAACAATTTTAGTTACGGACAACGATAAGAAAAAATAAATAGAAATAATGCCAACTTTAGAAGAATTATTTAAAAATAAAGTAATAACCGAAGGACCGAATACGGGAAAAACTGCGGAAGATGCATATGCTATTAGAAACAGTAAAGATTTACCTATACAATCTTCAAATTTTTTATTAAGAGGGATTAATAAAAATACAAATCCTAGTCTTTTGGGTGGTGTTATTAGGAGTTTTGATTTCGTTGGAAAGATAAACGAAAGAAGAAAAAAGTTTAGTGTTAAAGATGGTGAATCATTTGTAGAGCAAGAGCAGGTAGGTTTACAACAATTTGCAATTACTGCAAGACCTCTAATTTATGGTGGAGATATTTTCAGAATTCTAAATAAAAGAACAACAAGTTTAAGTTATATTAAACAAAGAGCTAATTTAAACAACGGTCTTTTTGGTATTACTGATACTATTGCAAATGCAGCGGGTAATATGGCAAATGATTATATTAATAATTTATTTGCTGGTAAAAAAGGAAAAGATGCATTACCACCGGCACCGGATTTAACTGCGGTTGGAACACAATTGGCGGTAAATGTGGCAGATAGATTATTAGGCTCAATTTTACCAATGCCAATGGTCCCTTCGAAAGTTGCGGAAGAATTGCAATCAAGAGGTGGAAATGGAAATACTAAAAAGGCAACTGAATTCAACAGAGAATATAATAGAGATAAGGCTATAACAATATTAGCAAACTCATCAAAAGTTCCTGGATTTTTTGCAAATCTTTTAAAAGAAAATAAAAACCTATTATCTCAAACGGGTGGAGTAATTCAATCTACAGTAGCTGGAATCGCATCTGGGCTTGTAAAATCCGGTGTAAGGTCACTGGTAACCGCAGGGATAAATGCTGTAACAAAAAAGAAAATTTCTGCAAATAAATTACAAGCAAGTAGTGGTGTTCCTACAAAAACACCATTGGGTAAAGAAGAAACTCCTTGGTCAAGTTATAACCCATATGGAAAATCTGCTGATTATGAAAGTATTAGACCATTAAGCGAACAAACTACACTTAAAGCGATTTTTTTACAAAGAGTAGCTGAAGCATTAAAAGCAGACCCGAATATAAAATTACCGGCATCTTCGCCGGCTACATCTACAAAACAAGCGGATGAAGACCTGTTAAATTTTATAAATACTGAACCAACATCAAAGAGCAGTGACAAAACTATTATTGCTAATTCAAGAGATGCTAGAAGAGGAATGTCAACAAAAGGTGATGTAATAAATTTATCGGATGATGTGGTTTATAGTGGTGTTGAAGTTGTTGATTCAAATACCAATAAATCTTTTGATGATTTTGATTTTATTCCTTTAAAATTTTATTCGGTTGGATTGGATAAAACAGTTCAATTTAGATGTACGGTAACCGATTTTACCGAAACTTTTACACCATCTTGGGAGACTCATAAATTTATAGGAAATCCATTTCCATTTTATACCTATGATAGTATTGAAAGAACTTGTACTTTTAGTTTTAAAGTTTTTTCTTTGAATTTAGTTGAACATATGAACGTTTGGAAAAAACTTGATTTTTTAGGAAAATTAACTATGCCACAAGAATTTAAAGGAGCATCTGGAGCAGTTGTTCCACCTATTATTAAATTTACATTAGGTGATTTGTATGTTGCAAAACCCGCAATTGTTGAAACACTTTCTTTTGCAATTAATCAGGATAGTCCTTGGGAAATTGGATTAAATGAAAAAATAGCAAATGGTACACAAATGTTGCCTATTCCAAATATTGGCGGCTATGCTGCTTTTATTGAAAATGAATTGACATCAAAAAATCATAAACTTCCAATGATAATGGATATTGATGTATCGCTTAAATTCTTAGAATCAAGACAGACAATTGAAACTTCAAATCTATATGGTTATGAATTACCTGCAACATACGAAAGTAAAGACCAAAAAACAGGTAAACCGGTTCCACCTAACTATACAAAAGTTTAATAAATGAGTGTATATAGTACAGCGCCTGTAAAAAATGATAAAGGTGGTGAAAAACCCGCAAATAAAACCACAACCACGACCAATCCGAATGGGACGACCACTCAAAAAATTACATACGGGGTAGTATCGGATTTTTATTATCAGAATAGAGGTAAATTGTTTGATTCAGAATCTGGACAATATTTAAGTGCTGCTGATTTTCATAAAAAAATGATATCAGGAGCTGCAGGAGTAGTATATAATACATTATTATTAATAACGGTTGAGGGAAAGGTTGCTCAAATTAGTTTAAACGCCGGAAGAATAACCGCATCAACAGTTAGTTTAGCAGCGGATGATGTGAATGTTTTAAGTTCATTGGGAATAAGTGTAACTGCGACCTTACTTAAACCATCATTTGCTTCATATAAATTTACAAATCCTACACTTGATAATACATCTAAAAAACTTTTAAGCTCCGTTGACCCCACGGAAAGACTTGTGGGAGAAGCGATACAAGGATGGACAAATTTTGGTGTTAGTCTACATAAAAAATATCACCATTTACCGGCTATAAAGTTTGGAACACCAGATGTTAAAGGTCACGTTCCGATGCAAATTACTTACCCGTTTGTGGGCTTACAATTAGTTGAAGCAGGTGGTACAAAAAAAATAGCAAAAAGTATAGTACCTGGATACAAACACCACTACGAACCATGGGCTAATGGACATGGTGAGCAGAATCAATCTCACCTTGAAATAAATAACTATAATCCAACAAATCCAGAAAATGTCGCATCAACGAATGGTGTTGCAACAAATTTTGGAATACAAAGAAATACGGTATTACAAAAAAATCTGGTAGATAACGTGCGTTTAGCACCGAGATTATTAGGACCTAAGCCCAAAAGTGAACTACAACAACTAGAAGGATTTATAGCAGAATTTGATACCAAAAAAGCAAAAGATATATGGATTCAGAGATTAGATAGGATATTTCAACCTGAAGCATATGCAAGTTATGATAAAGCGATAACAGCGTTGAAACAACTTAAGGCCAAAGAAAAAAAATCAGGTTTTGAAAAAGTAACAAGTGGAGTTGTAGATTTAGTATATGAAGTAGTTATAAAAGATATTGTAAAATCAATAGCAAAGATTGGAAAGGGGTATTCTGGATCACAAAAATTAGCTTCCGGGATAGATTATAACAATACAGTTATTAACCAGTTAGCAAAGTATAAAACTGATTTGGAAGCGGCAGGTGGACAATTTATAATTGAACCAAATGGAAATTTTATGGTTAAAACACCTGTGAAGAAAGAACAACAGGCGGAATTAACTACTACGCAACTTGTTACAACAACAAGTGTTAATAGTGGAACAACTGGCACTAGCTCGACCACCACTACAATAAATTATACTAATTATACTAACTTAAAAAATAACGAGGCGGCTATTAGAGAACTTGTAAAAGATGCTAATCGGACAGCAGCGACTGAAGCATATGTCAATTTTAAGAAGGAAAATAAAGAATTAATAAAAGGAAAATGGAATAAAGATATTCTTCCATTATTTTATACAGCAAACCCAAAATATGCACCAGCTAGTTGGTTACATCAAAGACAAGTAAATATTGGAAGACAGGCGGTTCATAATTTTTATGGAAGTAAAAAAGGTTCTTCTTTACGTGATTTTTAATACTTAATTATATGAGATATAAAAATAATTTAATAAAAAAAACAATAGACGGAAAAGAAGTTTATTTACCAAGAGTTTTGCCAGATATTTCAGAATCACCAACCGATATATATGTGGCAACTGAAACTGGTGATAGATTAGATTCGTTGGCGTACACTTTTTATAAAGATTCAAATTTATGGTGGATAATTGCTGCGGCAAATAAAATTCACAATGCCCCTATTGGATTTCCTGATGGGACAATATTAAGAATACCACTTGCATATCAGGCTATACTTTCCCAACTAGGTTATTAAAAAATAAAATATATAAAATATGTCATATCCAGTATTTGGTAGTATTAATACCGATATCTATAACAACATACAAACATCAGGTAAAGCACCAACCGGTGGAAGTGTAGATATAACACAGGCCTCATCAGAATTAGTGTCATGGGTTCGTATTATATCTGCAACCGATAGATTACAGGCTGGAAAATCTGGTTCTTTTGGATTGATACTTTATTCAAATCCAAATGTACCAATGTTTGCGGACTACCTTTCATTTACAAAGGATGCAAGTAATCAAATTACCGCGATAAATCAAACCCCTAGTCTATATGGTGGACGATATACAAGCGGTATGCTTGGTGTAGATTTTAGTGGAAAGGCCGTTTATCCGTATTTAACCCCATGGACAGGAGACCTTGTATTAAGACCTGGGCCATTAGTAACTGCTATGGATATAAAGGAAGGTAAAGACCAAATATCAAGACATTGTACATTGACTGTTAAATGTTTTTCACTTGCACAAGCTGAACTTTTACAAGAGTATTTAATGGAACCGGGACATACCCTTTTTGTTGAATATGGATGGAACACCGATGCGTCAATTGGGGAATGTATAGATACGGATACTCCTGGAACAATCATATCGGAAGCAACTGATGTTGGATTGGATTATAATTTATTACAAAATAAACGAATAAATGCATATGGTGATTACGATGCATTTTATGGATTTATAGTGGGTGGTTCTTTAACTTCGGAAAATGATATATTCAATTTAACAATTAATTTAAGAGGTGCACCTGGATTGCCAATATTTCTACAAGGTCAGCACACTATATTAGAATTGGATAAAAGTACTAAACAGGTTAAAAATGTGCCGTCTGCACAAACATATTCAATAAATGATATTGATGAGGCGGCAACTGGTGCAGATAGAGCTAAAAAAATGGGTGGTAGAAGGTATAAATGGATGTTTAACAAACTACCTGGAAATAGACAAACACCTGAAGTTAAAGCTATAATTCAAAAGCAATACGATACTGATGCATATGGTTGGTGGGATTTACTAAACTTTGATTATAAAGTTTCACAGGATGTGGCAAATGCATTGGCGGATACATTTATTACTTCTATAAAAGAATTATTTGGCCAAAAAGAATTTAGTGTTGGTGGATTAACGGTTCCAAAAGATAAATTAATTTCCGAAAACCGATACATAAGATTTGGAGTTGCACTTGACATACTTAATGCAAATAATGGATTGTGGGCGTATAAAATGGGAACTCAATCGGTTACTTGTAGAGTAAATAATTATGGATTGATTGGAGCATTTCCAAATATGTTTTCTACTAAACCGAGTAAATTAATAATACCTGGAAAAATGCCAGATTTTTATCAATATTATTGTAATCCAACTCCGGTATCAATTCAGGATATTTTGACAAAAAATTTCATTGATAATCGTGTTCAAGGAAAGGCCTTTGATGTTGGTACTAGTAAATATGTAGATACAATGTTATCATTTGTACAGGATGTAGATATACCAGGTACTCTTCCTGCCGGTACATATTATAATGGGTTTTATGAGAAGGCCGGGTATTATGGAAAATTAGAAAATTTATATATAAATTTTAATGTATTTCTAAACGCATTAAAAAACTCATCAAATAAATCAATGAGAGATGTGTTAATTGAAATGTGTAATGAAATGTCATCTGCTGTAAACTCATTTTGGAATTTACAGGTTATTGAAATACCAATGGACGGTGGTGTTAAATTACAAATAGTTGATGAAAACTGGAGAGGGTATCTTGCCAATAAGAAAAAAACCGTAAAAGAATTTTTTCATTCAGGAGAACAATCAATCTTTTTAGAAGCAACTTTGGATATAGATATTCCACAAGAAATGACGAATCAAATTGTTTTAAAAAGAGAAGATTATTCAAGTAATCCTGATTCGCACGGATTGGATATAGGTGGACTATTTGGTAAATCAAAAGATAGATTTTTTGATGAAGTGGATTATAGAAAAACACTGCTAACCACAGACCCTAGTGCAAAAAAAGGTTCAACTCCATCTCGTAAACCGGAAGAT
>Ga0222713_10004726_pt1 | contig 13546 bp, 23 predicted proteins | sample C33_649DmetaG_FD_165061 | JGI IMG/M metagenome (GOLD analysis project Ga0222713, IMG submission 165061) | Estuarine water microbial communities from San Francisco Bay, California, United States - C33_649D | ecosystem: Environmental > Aquatic > Marine > Unclassified | place: USA: California...
GACATTAAAATGACAATTACCGCCACTAACACCGCAGGTTTAGACCTGCTTCTAGCCGGTTACGAGAAGTTGGCTTACTTCTCACTACGCCCAGAACTATTTTTCGACAGCGTATGTGAAGTTGGCACAACCAACCTAACCAACCCAGGTGCAGTCGTTAACTTCACCATCTTCAATGAACTTGCTCCTGCAACTTCAGCGCTAGGTGAAACAACCGACGTATCACCAGTAACAATCGACGATGCTCAGGTATCTGTAACTTTGAACGAATACGGCAATGCTGTACAGACTTCTGCTAAGTTACGCGCACTTTCCTTCCTAGCAGTTAACCCAGTTGTTGCTAACGTACTTGGCTTCAACGCTGGTATCTCAATCGACAGCATTGCCCGCAATGCTGCTCAGGCTGGTACTAACGTTCGCTACTCAGGTGGCGACGGAGACCGCAACGATGTAGACGTAGCCGATACCCTAGTTGGTAACGATGTACGTCGCGCAGTTGCAGAACTTCGTTCCGCTAACGTTGCAACATACAACGGCCTATACAAGGGCATCATCCATCCAGACGTAAGCTACGATTTCCGAGGCGCTACAGGTGGAACTAACTGGTCAGATCCTGCTGTTTACAGCGATCCATCCGGTATCTACAACGGTGTAATCGGTTCATTCCAGGGCGTACAGTTCATGGAATCACCACGCGCACCATTGTTCGCTAACGCTGGAGACGGCCTAAACGGAACCGGAACTATCGACGTTTACGGAACACTTATCATGGGTCGTCAGGCTCTTGCTAAGGCAACTTCAACTGGTGGTGGCTACTCAGCTAGCCCAGTAATGGTTGACGTTCCTGTAACCGATGCACTTCGTCGTTTCGAAGGCATGGGCTGGAAGCACCTAGTCGGCTATGGCGTATTCCGCCAGGCTGCACTTCGTCGCATCGAGTCAGCATCCTCAATCGGCGCTAACGCCTAGTTGAGAACGGGGGGAGGGTTTCGGCTCTCCCCCCACACTCTTATCCAAAAGATTTAGAAAAGAGAAAATAACGTGGCTAAAAAGAAACCTGCTACTGAAGAAGAAATGATTGCAGAACTTCAGAAGCAAATTGATGCTTACAACAAGAAGATCGGTAAGCCAGGAACCATGTCTCCTGCCAAACCAGGTGGCGAAAGACAACCAAAGCCAGGCGACACAATTATGCGACCAACACCTGTTAAGCCAGGTACAGGTGGAGAGAAGCCACTTCCAGTAAAGCCAGGTAAGCCAACGCGCCCAGGTGATTCGATCATGAAGCCACAACCTGTTAAGCCAGGTGACTCAATTAAAAAGCCACTTCCAGTAAAGCCAGGTAAGGGATCAGACAAGGTTTACCGTCCAGAGCGCGATGGTGGGCCGAAGAAACTAAAAGGAACAAGGTAAATAACATGGCAATGAAAAAAGATCCAGGTGGCGGAAAGAAACCACCAGTCAAGCCAGTAAAGTCAGTAACAAGACCACGTAAGACTTCACAACCAAAACCAGCAAGTCTAGGGCAAAAATTTGCGGCTAAGCGAGATAAAGTTGCTCAAAATGCAATAGATAGTGCTTTCGGTGCAGTTAACAGAATAAATAAAGAAAAGTCAAAAACAAGTATTAAAAAAGGTGGGCCTCGCCCAAAGATGGAACGCATGGCACAGCCAATGAAGCCTAAGCGCATGGCAAAAAGAGGCCGTTAATTATGGCTGCCTCAAAAAAGAAAACCCCACCTCCTATGGTCGCTCCACGCACCAAGGCTCCTAAAGACATGGCTCGACCAAAGTCTAAAACTCCAGGACAGAAAATCGTCAAGGCAAAGCCAAAGCCACGACCAACATCAACAGCAAAGCCAGCACCAAAGGTTAAGATAACTAAGTCGCGTGGTAGCAAAACTGCTAAGCAAATTGGTGACATGAACGAGCGCGAAAACTACAATTCTGTTCGTGCAAGGGATACTAAATCTCTTAAGCAAACGAATGCTTACGTAGGAAAAGATGGTAAAACATATAGTGGAACAATTAAGACTACCGTAGGTTCTAACAGCAAAGGTAGTAAAACACTACGCACTGGTGGAAGAGGTCGTTAATCATGGCTATGAAACCAAAACCAGGAGCAAAGGCAAAGCCACGACCAAAGGTTGGTCCTGCAGCATCTAAGCCAAAAGTTAAAGTTACTAAGTCACGCGGAAGTAATACCGCTAAACAAATCGGTGACCAAAACCAGCGTGAAGCCTACAACTCAATCAGAGATACTCCTGACTCTAAAAGCAAGGGCGCATCTTTCTCAACTTCTTCTCGTTCAAAGGTTTCAAAAGAAGAAGTAAAGTCAAACAAAAAATGGGAATCTAAAAAAGGCAATATGAATGGCATGGTTTATAGTCCAGCCAGTGTATCTGCTGCAAGTCGCAAGTCACAGCGTTCTGGTGGTAAAGGAAAATAATCATGGCAGCAAAACCAACTAAGAAAGTTATGTCTAAACCTGTTGCTAAAAAAACTAGCGTTAAGCCTAAGGCTAGTGCGACTTCAAAGCCAACCGTTCGTGGTGGACCTGGTGCTGCTGGAAAAAATGTATCCAAGCAAACACGTAACCCTACAAGTTCTGATAAGCAATATAATTCTTACAAGAAGGAACTTGAAAATGCTCGTGCAACATACGATGGTCTAAGGCGTGCTCAAATGGCAGACCCAATCGGAAGAGCATTGACAGGTGGATTTGGAAAGTACGATAAAAAGTTCAAAGAACTAGATAAAGTTTTTACCAAACTTAACAGTAAAGACCAGTACTGGACAGACTCTGGGTACAAATCCCAAATGGGAAATAAGAAACAAAAGAAGAAGTAATTATGGCAGTTAAGAAGGACCCACGTTTAGCACGTGCAGGTGTTTCTGGCTATAACAAGCCAAAGCGTACACCTGGACATCCGACTAAGTCACACGTAGTTGTGGCTAAAGATGGTACACAGGTCAAGACTATTCGCTTTGGACAACAAGGTGTGACGGGTGATAGACAACCTACCGCACGACAGGCTTCGTTTAAAGCCCGTCACGCCAAAAACATCGCTAAGGGCAAGATGAGCGCAGCTTACTGGGCTAATAAGGAGAAATGGTGAAGAAGCAAGTATGGGATAAGCCAAATCCTAAAAAGAAGTCCAAGGCGCTAACGCCTAAGCAGAAGTCCAGCGCCAAGGCTCGCGCTAAAAAGGCTGGTCGCCCATACCCAAATCTTATTGACAACATGGCAGCGGCTCGAAAGAAGAAAAAGTAATGCCTACCTTTGAACCACCCATCGGTGCTTACAACCCACCGGTCTACCCTTGGGCTAAGGAAGAAGCGCCATTTCGGTATTACCGAGGCACTCCCAAAGGCAAGAACCTTTACGTCAAAGCTGACGGAACTGTGGTTGAGAACCACGATCCAGGTAACGCTGTGACTATTTACCTTGGTGGACACGTCTATGACATAACCGCTGGGGAAGCTGCCATTTTGGAAGCTGCAGGCTATACGGTTGGTACATGACAATTCATCAACAACAAGTGCATCCAGAGTTTGTTGCGGGGTGCTTTATGTGCAAGGTTTCCTCAGTACAACTTAATGCTGGCGCTGTAAATAGCAACCCTAAGTTCCAAGAGGTTGAGGCTCGCGAAAAGCGCTGGGATAAGGACATGCCGGCCTATAAGCGCCTCAGAGACCAGGGTTACCAGCCAAGGGGTATCGACGGTGCTGCAGCGCTAGAACGGGACGCTACGACCCGTTTTGAGATCGAGAGCGGTACTGCGTACAGAGGACAAGGTAAAATGGTTGAAGACGCGGTAAACTTTGTAGAGGACTTAACAGGAAAATCGGTGCTAGAGCCTGTTGTTGCACCAAAGGCTCAGGAGGCTAAAGTATGACCAACGCACAAGACTGGATTGAGGGAACTCGATTCCGGCTCATGTCTGGGCATCAAGAACAGTTAAACCGCCTAGCTAGTGGCTACACCGCTGGATCTGGAACTATGTCTTTTGACTTTGACATTGCCGGTATCCGCCAAGGAACCGTTATTAGCGTAGGAACTTCCACTTTCTACGTATGGGAAGTAAGCACAACTCTTAAAACCGCTACCGTACAGGCTAGTTGGGATGGGACTACAGACCAGGATTGGCCTACAGGAACTATTGTTCGCGTAGCTCCGCGCTTTACTGACAACCAAATCTTGCGCGCTATCAACGAAGAAATCAATGACCTGTCTTCTCCATCAAACGGATTATTCCAAATCGGAACTACTGAACTTACCTATGACTCAGCATTGATTGGTTACGACCTATCTCTAGCGCCTAACATGATCTCTCCTATCGAACTTCGCGTGGAGAACCCAGGAAGTTTTAAGGAATGGACTCGTATTCCTAGCCATAAGTACCGCATTGTTAAGGGCGCTCCAACTGGAGAAGAAGGTTTTGAGTCAGGAATGGCTTTGTTCTTGTATGACATGTGGGCTGGCGCTACAGGCGATCGTTTACATTTAACTTACCGCAAGGGATTCAATCAACTAGCCAACTCATTCTCTACCAAGATTGGAACTGGTATTCCTAGTAGCGCTTGGGATATCCCCCCTATTGGCGCTGCTATTTCCCTTATGGCTGGTCGAGAAATTAAGCGTTCCTTTGTTGAGTCTCAGGGCGATGCTCGTCGCGCTACAGAAGTTTCTGCTGGTGCATCTACAAGTTCCGTAAATGCATTGCGCTTGTTACGTCAACAGCGCATTACTGCTGAAGCACAAAGGCTGGATGGTTTTTACCCGATCATTAAGGATGCGTAGTGGTTAACGCTAATTATGGTCTAAGCCTTGGCGCTTACTTTGGTGCTGCACTTAATACTTCAGAATCAGTATCTACTGATCTTGTACCGTCGATCTTTCCTATTGCTATTGATGGTAAGCCTTACAACTTAGATTTTAACAACCCAATGGGCGGAAACTTTTACCGTCGCGACTCAGTTGCTTTGCTTCGTACTCAGGCAGACAGCGCTAGAACTGCTGGAGAATCTTCGGTATCTCCTGAAATCTTTTGGCGTAGATCTTTTGATTCCTGGCATGCAGGTGCTGGACAGACTCACGCAGACCGCGAAACTTCTAACCCTTACCGCTTCCGCGCTTCTAAAGGAATGGATGTTTGGACTAAGGGTGAACTTAAAGCCCTTAATGATGTGGTTGCCCAGAACCCAGATACACCAAATGAAAACATTGGGCTAGTAGTTGCTGGCGCTAGACTTTATTCCTTTAACGCTACAAAGACTTATTTCACTACAGAAACCGATTCAAGCTGGAGTTGGACCGAAGTTACTGGTACTCCTGCTAGCGCTCCTAAAGGAATTGCATCTGACGGAAAAAACATTTGGATAGCGCATCCTGCCGGTATTTACAGCACCACTACTTCTAGTAGCGCTGTCGGTGGATCAGCTTTTGCAACTCCTCCTGCTGGAAACTGGACTGGAATTTGGTTTAACAAAGGTAAGTTATTTGCTTCTACTGACGATGGCAAAATGCACACCATCTCTGGCGCTGGAACTGTTACCAATGTCATTGACAGAAGCACACTAGGGTTTACTTGGACTAGCGCTACTGGCGTTGGTGGCTACCATTACTTTGCTGGGTACAACGGGGATAAGTCAATAATATTCAAGGTAACTCTTACTGCTGAAGGAACCGCACTTGGCGCTGGAATTGTTGCTGGTGAACTTCCAGACGATGAAAAGGTTTTGCATTTAGACGCTTACCTTGGTTACTTAATTATTGGCACTAATAAAGGTGTTCGCTTTGCTAATACTGATTCCAATGGCTACATAACAATTGGTGGTCTTATTCAAACTAACCAACCTGTTTACTGCTCCGAAGGTCAAGATCGTTTCGTGTGGTTTGGTTGGGGTAATTACGACAATACTTCCAGTGGTCTTGGTCGTATGGATCTTGCTGAGTTTACTTCGACTCTAACGCCTGCTTACGCATCAGACCTTATGGCTGGAAAGCCAGCGCTTAGAACGTCTGCGGCGACTCCAACAGCTGCTGATCCTATTCTTGGTGATGTTTTATCTGTAGTTACTTACGACAACAAGCGCGTATTTGCAGTTAAAGCAAAAGGTATCTTTACTGAAACTACTACCAAGGTTCCACTGGCCAATTTAGATACTGGTTTGATTTCCCATGGAATTATTGATAACAAGTATGCAGCGTTCCTAGATGCCCGTCTTGAACCATTGGTTTCTGGCAATGTTCTTAAACTTGCACATGCTTCTGATTCAGAAGGATTTGCTACTTCTGGCGCTATTACCGAAACTGGGGCAACTTATACTGGAGAATTCTTCTTAGGTCATACCGGAAGAAATTTTGAAATTCGTGTTACGTTTGGCGACATTGTTCCTTCTACTCTTGTTGGTGCAAACGTAAATTGCACTGGATTTATGCTTCGCTCATACCCAGCACCTAAGCGCGTCAGTAAATTCTCAGTTCCAGTAATGCTTTTTGACTCAATAAATGTGGCTGATCGTGACTGGGCTGGCAATCCTGGCGCAGATTTTGAATTTTTAAGCAATCTACACAAGCGCCAATTACCCTTCTCCTACCAAGAAGGCGAAGTTTCGTATACAGTTGTAATGGACGATTATCAATGGCTTCCTGAAAAGCGCTCAAATGTAAGTGGTTTCCAGGGTACGTTCGTTGCCGTTCTCCGAGAGATTCTGTGAGGTTATAAATGACTCGTCGTGAGTATAAAGCTGGTCGCCCTACTACGCTTACTGGTGATGGCTTGGCTATTGGTGGAACTTCTTTCACTATTGCCAATGATACAAACTGGCCTACTGGCGCAGATTACCCTTTCTGGGTAACTATTGATGGTGGCGAATCAAATGAAGAACGTGTTTTATGTTCTGCTCGCTCTGGATTAACAGTTACTGTCTCCACTAGTGGTCGCGGAAAAGATACTACTACCGAAAGCAACCACACTAGTGGGTCTAGTGTTTGGCCCTCATGGTCTGCTACCGATGCTGACGAAGCCAACGCTCACATTAACTTAACTACTGGAGTTCATGGTTATACTGCTACAGCTGACGAAATTAACATTCTTGATGGCGCTACTTTAACAACTACGGAACTTAACTATGTTGATGGAGTAACTTCTTCTATCCAAACTCAACTTAATGCTAAAGCACCATTGGCATCACCTACATTTACCGGAACTGTGACTCTCCCAACTGGAGCAGTAACCTCTGGAATGATTTTAGATGGAACTATTGTTAATGCTGACATTAACTCCAGCGCTGCTATTGACTGGACTAAGTTAGCAATTTCTTCTACTGTTAGCGCTACAGAAATTGGTTACGTTGATGGTGTTACTTCTGCCATTCAAACCCAACTTAATGCTTTAATTCCTACTGGTTTAATTTCTCCATTCGGTGGCTCTACTGCTCCGACTGGTTGGTTACTATGCCAAGGTCAAACAGTTAGTCGCACAACCTATGCTTCATTATTTAGCACAATTAGCACTACTTACAATACTGGAGGAGAAGCAGGAACTGACTTTAGACTTCCAGACCTACTTGGTCGTGCGCCTATTGGTTCTGGTTCTGGAACTGGTTTAACTGGACGTTCTTTAGGTACTAAGGTTGGTGCTGAAACTTACTCACTCACAGAAGCAAACCTTCCTCAGCATCAACACGTTGTATCCTTTAATCGTAGAACTTCAACTGCAGATACTCACGATCACGAAGGCTGGACTGCAGGAGATTTTGCGGCTCCACCAGATGATCGTGCGGGCGAAGCGGAATCAACGCAAACCGTAAGCACTGGAACAAGTGGCGGTAATGGTACTGCAACACCGTATTCAGTTATGTCGCCAGCTACTGTAGTTAACTTCATCATCAAAACGTAATGAACATTTTTAATCTAGCTGGACAGGCTTCTCAGGTAATCGGGTTTATACTTTTACTTGTAACTGCTCTCGCTGGATTAGGGAGATTTTTCATTTTCAACCCGCTACGACGCGAAATTAAAGAAGCGACACGCCCAATTCACCCCTCTAGTAATGGGGGATTATCCCTCCCAGATGTAGCGCGGAAACTGGATAAATTGGAAGCTCGCCAAGATCACACTGATTCGCAACTAGATTTAGTCATTTCATTACTGCGTAAGTAGCACTTTCTGTATTAGGGTGTTTATGACATTCCAATACTGGAGGTGATGAATGTCTCTTATAGATAAGTTGCAAGAAGTTAAACCAGTTAAATCTGGTAAGGGTTGCCTGATGTGCAAAGTCCTTGAGTCTCTACCCGAAGAAGAACGCAACGCTCTAAATGATGCAATGTCTGTTCCTACTAATTCTATAAACCGCATTACTGATCGCCAGTTAGCTGAGATTCTGCGCAGTGAAGGGTACGATCTTTCCCTAAATTCGGTGTACCGACACCGACAAAACCACATGGATACTAAATGAGCCTTGAAGATAAGTTAAATAACATTGACCTAGAAAAACAAGAAAAACCTCGCGCTGAGATCGGGCTAGATGGCGGTGAGTTTACTACCGGACCATTGACCGAACCTATCGGTGAAGACTGGTCGCCAATCCTTAAATCTTTTGGACTAGATCCTGACGTATTTGAAGTCGAAGGCGACAAAGTAAGAATGTCCAAGTGGCAACAGTCCAAGCGCCTAGAAAATGGTGACCGCGACACAGTATGGATGTACAGTTACAAGGCCATCTTTAAGAGGCGTACCGAGGCGAACATCAGTAAGGATGATTTCGACGCTCTACGGGCTTCTGTGGAGCGCTGGAAGCCAATCAGGAAGACGCTAGGAACTGGACTTGGAGAACCATCGTCATTCGTAGTGCATTGGGCAGACTGGCAGCTTGGTAAAAGTGGTGTCGTTGAAACAGTAGACCGCGTGTATGACTCTTTCGAGAAGACAGAGAAGCGGATTAAAGAACTTAAGAAAATGGGTCGCAACATTGAGGGATTAGTTATCTCAAACATGGGTGATCCAACTGAAGGTTGCGATGGAAACTACTCCTCCCAGTTATTTACCGTAGAACTTACACAGCGCGAACAGTTGCTACTGGCGCTGGACTTGTGGACTACCGGCATTAAGACACTATCTCCACTAACAGATCACACGACATTCCTGTCGGTGCTTTCTAATCATGGTGAATGGATGCGACGCGGAGGCAAGCAAGTTACATCTGACTCCGATAGTGCTGATGGATTCCTAGCCAATACTCTGGAGCGTATCTTTGCTGATACCGACCACGTAGATCGTTGGGTTATTCCTCACGATGAGATGAGTATGCAGTACGACATTTCTGGTGTGCCTTGCGCGTTTACTCATGGTCACACGATCAAGGGTAAGGAAGTGGATTGGTTGCGCGGGCAGTCGATTCGTTTGTTGCGGGACTACGGCGTAGAACCACGCCTATGGTTCACAGCGCACAAGCATCACGTTAAGGGTGAAGACATGGGACCTTGGTGGCGCTGGCAGTGTCCGTCGCTCGATGGCGGGTCCAAGTGGTATCTTGACATGGCCGGCGTATGGTCAACACCTGGAACTTTGACTATGCTGGTCGGACAACACGACAAGCGCTTCTGGTCTGACATGGAAGTTTTATAGGAGATTTGATGTACGAGAAGGCTGATGAAACTTTATACACAGCTAATGAACTTATACATGGAGCAAGACAGAATACTTATGGCGATGCAACTGAGACCGCTCGCCGTATTGGAATGGCATGGGCTTCCATCATCGGGACGGGAGAACCCATACCGCCATTTCAGGTACAAGCTATGATGGCTGCACTGAAACTGGTAAGGGCGAGTATCGAACCTTCGCATCAGGATTCTTGGATTGATGCGGTGGCGTACACAGCGCTTGCAAATGATTCTGTAGACCTATAGGGTCAGTACCATAGAAAGCCTCAGTAGTCGGAGGGGAAGCCGATTTACTGGGGCTTTTTTATTTGCGTGGTAAAATTGGACTATGCCTTCTAAAGTAATTAAAATCGCCAAGCTAATGCTTGCTCTTGTTGTTGTCGAAATTGGCGCTATTGTCGCCGTAGGTTCTATCGCTGGAATTGAGCCACTAAAAGCTGCTCTCCTAGCTGCCGGTACTGCCGTTCTCAGCGTTTCCGCTGCACTCGCCCTTGGTTTTATTAAGGACGGCAAATTAGACGATGAAGAAATCCAAGCTGTATTTACTGAAATTGCAAAGAAAAAGGAAAAGAAGTAATGGGTTCACCGATTGCAAACAAGACTCCAAGTACGCCATATAAGAAGCTAGGGAAGCATTGGTCAAAGGGCTACCACACAGGAGTGGACTACGCAGTTCCAGTTGGTACAGATGTTCTAGCAGTTGCCGATGGCAAAATTGAAAACGCATCCTGGGGTTCCGCATATGGGACCCAGTTGGTCCAAAAATTAGATGGCGGTTGGTTCATCTACGCTCACCTTTCAAAGGCGCTTGTGAAGCCAGGTGACAAAGTTTCTGAGGGACAGGTAATTGCAAAATCTGGTAATACAGGTAACTCCACAGGTCCCCATCTTCACGCAGAATATCGCTCTGCGGTGCGTTGGAGCGCTGGCAAAGATCTAGATCCTAGCGCTTTGATCGGTACAAAGAAGGCATCGGCTACCAAGAAGGTAGTTGCCAAAGTTGTCGCCCCAGTAGTTAAAAAGAAGTAATGGCTAGGCTAATTTTAGCCTGTGCTTTAGTTCTGTCCTTAGTTACTGCATCAGAAGCAAAAGCGGATACGGCTGCACCCTACTTAGTTTCAACCGCCAAGAAGTCTGGATACTGCAAATCGACTGACAACCAGTTCATTACAGGCAAGTGGCAAGATTTTGGTGGATGCGAGCCGTTTAAGTTAAATGGCAAGCGCTCCCTGTTCTTTGCACAGCTACACATTAACTGCACCAAGCGGCCTAAGTATGTAAAGATCCGCATTGCTCGTTTACTACCTAACGGCAAGAAAGATACAACGGGTACAACTACCTGGTCATTTACTAAAAACACCACACGTGATTGGCAAGGCGCAACGTACTGGGAATCTAAAACTAAGTACCCGATGATTGCGCAATACAAGGTTGTTGGTGGCAAGTGTTATTCAGATCAACGACAGTTTAAGTGGTGGCAACCTTAGTGAAAAAAATGTTCCGACTTGGCATGGTTGCCTTGATGGTTGGAATCTTTGCTATGACTTCCCCAGCCTCAGCTCAAGTAATCTGTAACACTTACACCTATACCGGTGACGACGATAGCGCGTTCGCCGCCAATCTTCCTTACACACTTAAGTTAGGTACAACCGAGTACGAGAATGTTTATGTTTCAACTAATGGAACGCTTACTTTTGGTAACCCAGACGGCACTTACTGGGATTACCCGCAAACGCCGTCAGTATCTGTTGCAGGTTATGACTGGGTTACTTTTGGTCAAGGCGCTTATCTTTCATTTGGCTCTACTGAAAACACGTTTTGCGCTGAGTGGAGCGTTCGTCCATTCCCACAATCAACGGGTGAACTAACTCAGATCCGATTGGTTATCAACAAGTACCCAAGCGGAACCTGGCATGGGGAGATAACTACTTTTGGCTGGACACCAGAAAACTTACGTCGCGGTATCCGTTTTGCTCAAGGTGAGCCAGTAGTAACTATTGAAGGTGCTTTTGATGTTGGTGATGGAGGTATTCCCATTGAAGTAACACCTGCCCCAACTCCATCATCTTTCACAGAGCCACCAGTAGTCCCATCTGAAACACCAACCCCAGAGCCAACACCAGAACCAACGATTTTGCCTAGTCCCACAGAAATTCCAAGTCCTACGCCGACTCCAGAGCCAACTTTAGAACCAACGCCAACGCCAGAGCCAACTCCTACCCCAAGTCCGTCAGAATCGCTTACAGCGCCTCCTGAGCCAACCTTAGAACCTGTGCCAAGTTTTAGCCCTAATCCAGTCGAAAGCGTTGAACCAACGCTGGACCCAGAGCCAACGCCAATACCTGAACCTACTCAAAGCCAATCACCATTTCCTGAACCTGTACAAGAATCTGTACAAGTTTTAACTTATGAAGATTTTATAGCATCTGGTCTTGACTACGAAGACTTACCGCCAAATACACCGGTCACTTTAGAAAATGGTGTCATTCTTACCGCTGAGATTGCTGATGCCATTGAGATTTTTGATACACCGAAAGAGCTGTTTTCCACAATTTTTAGCGACCCAGGTAAAGCGTTCAAAGCGCTACGCAATGTCGGAGCAGACATGACACCAGAAGAACGCGAAACTTCCCAGAACACCGTAGTCGCAGCAGTGATTGTGACCCAAGTAGCGCAAGTTAGGAGGATCAAATGATTAAGTGGATAAAGAAATACCTACGTGAAATCACAGGAGAAACCTATACTTTTGTTGGTTTACTCATAGCGTATGCAACATTGACAGGATCAGCCCAGCTAATAACTGGATACATTATTGTGGGCGGATTAGTTGTGTGGCTACTAACGATTCCTCTACGCGACAACGACGATTAGTAGTCGGCAGGTTTTCTAAACTGCGTTGCTCTAGAGTTTTCTGACCAGTCATAAGTCTTCTGGTGTTTAGCCTGTACAAGTATCTGGCGCATGCGTGACTCGTTGAATCCGCCTGCCTTGGCTATCACTGCTGGGCGATGTTTCTGTTCGTATGCTTCGCACACAGCGGCAGCGCGAACCTTTGAAAGTTCCCGTACTTCTTCTTGGCGTATGCGGATTTCTTCACTCAGCGCAGCTAGGCGCTCTAGGGGATCATCTATTAGGAGGTACTCTGTAACGTTCATGCCCTTATCTTAGTGGCGACACACCCCACTACGCTAATTGACATGTCAGTGGCAACGTGTATGGTTAGACCCATGGAACCCCGTAAGGGGAAGGAGTAGAGTATGGGTAACTATCGTGTTACTACCGCAGTTAATCAGTTAATAAGGGTATCTACCTTGAACGGTGAGATAGATCCTGATCGCGTTTCGTCCAGTGAATACAGGGCTGAAGGGCATTATTTCGAGTTAGACGAACAGCAAATTCTGTTTAACTTTATTCGCACGTTGTTCGGAGATTACGTGCTACCAAGGGTCACTGTAGAACAGTTGATCTTTGAGCTGGGAACAATAGACCGGCAAGCAGCGCTCACAGCGCTAAACATGGCCTTTGGGTCAATCAACGAGGAGATGGAGATTCTTACATGAGTCTAAGGAAAAATCAGACAGATCAACTACTTAAGGGCATTAACCCTAGTCGAGTAGGTAAAGACGGTAAGGGGTTTGCACACCTAGAAGCCTGGGATGTGCGCGCTCATTTAATCCGTATCTTTGGTTTTGCTAACTGGAGTGCCGAGTTAGTTGACATGGAACCAATCTTTGAGACTTGTACCGAAAAAGATGGAAAGACTAGATGGACTGTTGCCTACCGCGCAACTATGCGTCTAACTATTTTTACTGGAGGAATGGAAGATGCAGTTTATACCGAAGCCGCTGTCGGTGATTCGCAGAATAATCCTA
>Ga0222713_10004734_pt1 | contig 13534 bp, 18 predicted proteins | sample C33_649DmetaG_FD_165061 | JGI IMG/M metagenome (GOLD analysis project Ga0222713, IMG submission 165061) | Estuarine water microbial communities from San Francisco Bay, California, United States - C33_649D | ecosystem: Environmental > Aquatic > Marine > Unclassified | place: USA: California...
AATAAGTTTTTTCAAAATGATAATAACAAATCTTGTAAAGCAAGATTAAAAGATTGTACATTAGTTGCTTCAGATGTACATCATATGAAAGGAAGAGGTGAATATTTGAATGATGTATCTACATGGATAGCTCTATGCAGAAATTGTCATAATTATGTAGAAACTCATCCTGAAGAAGCAAAAGCACTGAATTTATCACTTAATAGATTAAATAATGAATAATGAAAAATTTGTAGGTTTCTTTATAATGGGAACCAATACACAAGAAGATGCTGAACAAGGTAAAGGATTAATGCTTTGGATGCAAAGTAAACCATCAGCTTTAAGAAGATGGTTAAACAAAAATCTGTTAAGCATCAGATGGGTTGACAAAGAAGCTTATGATCTAACAAGATTAAAAAATGAAACTTTGCAAAACACCTATAACAAAGTAGAGATGCCTAAACAAAGATCTTACAAAAAGAAAGATAATGGACCAATCCAAGAGAGAAGAAATACAAAACCTGGCTCTACAAGCAACAGAGAACAAGCATAGATGTGGATTAGGAGTATCTATGGGAGTTGGTAAAACTCTCATAGGTCTTCTACATATGGATAAAGAATATAAATTAGGTGCCAGAGACTTCTTAGTTGTGGCACCTAAACTTTCTATATTCACTACCTGGAAAGAAGAAGCTGTAAAGTTTAAACTTGAACATCTATTAGAACATATTAAGTTTACTACATATAGATCTATTGATAAACAAACTACAGCATATGATTGTGTGTACTTAGATGAGTGTCATAACTTGTTGAATACACATGATATGTATCTAGCTTTTTATCCTGGTAAGATACTAGGTCTTTCTGGTACACCACCTAGACATGCTAACTCTGAGAAAGGTAAGATGGTAAACACATATTGTCCTATAGCATACAGTTATGTAACTGATGATGCTGTTGAAGATGACATTCTTAATGATTATAGAATCATTGTACATTTATTACCATTATCTACTGCAAGAACTCACAAAGTTAAGACTAAAACAGGATTCTTTATGTCTACTGAAAAAGATAACTATGCATACTGGACAAAGCAACTTGAAGGTTTTGGATTTAAGAAAGAGAGAACACGCATCATGCGTATGAAAGCTCTTATGGAATATGAAACTAAAGAGAGATATGCTAAACATTTACTGCAACATGTAGATGATAAATGTCTTGTATTCTGTAACACTACAGAACAAGCTGAAAGAGTATGTTCAAATACTTATCATAGTAAGAATAAAGACAGTGAAGAAAACCTTGAAAAGTTTAAACGTGGAGAATTTAACTGTCTATCAGCAGTAATTCAACTTAATGAAGGTATAAACATTCCTAATTTAAAATATGGAATTATTATGCATGCATATAGTAATGAAAGAAAAGCTGCACAAAGAATTGGTAGATTATTGAGACTTAATCCTGATCAAACAGCTTATATACATATTCTTGCTTACAAGGATACTGTAGATACAGAATGGGTAATCAGTGCATTAAGTGATTTAGATCAAAGTAAAATTAAATATAGAGATGCAGAATATAAGCGTTAAATTTGGAAAACATAATGGTGAATTAAAACCATTGACTACTATAGATGCTGCTAATTATTTTGAGTTTAAGAAAGAATTAGCAGAAGGTGAAATTGTTGAGTTATATATTACAAAAATTGAGAATGAAAATGATGCAACTCTAGGTCAAATAGCAAAAGTACATGCTATGATTAGAGATTTAGCAAGGGAAACAGGAGATACATTTGATGATATGAAACTTGTTATAAAACAAAAAGCAGGACTATTAGATCCTGCTTCTAGTGAGTTTAAAAGTTTTGGTAAATGTAGTAAAAAAGAAATTTCAGATGCAATACAATCATGTATTGAAGTAGGAAATTTAATTGGATTTTACTTTTGATCACCTAATGCAGATGTAATCATTTTTTCAAACTCTTCTTTAGTTAATTCTTCAAGATTGTTTGTTTCACTAGCTTGTTTATCAAATTCAGCACATAGTACTAATATAGTTTCTAAATGTTGAATCCAAGGTTCATCAATTTTTTCATTTTTAATCTTCTCATAAGCTTCAGTCATTTCTGCATTTGACTTACCATCAATCAGATAATTTGCTATAGCTTTGCATCTAGTATAAAAATGAGTACTAATATTAACAGCTAATATAGCATCTTTCTTAATAATTTTAATTTTTTCAGGTGTTTCCATAATTTTATTTTTAAACAACAAATGTAAACAAATATGTCTAATACACAAAAACTTAGCACAGAAGAATATGCAAAAAAGTTATATGAGATGCTTAAACCATCTGGTTGGCATGATATACTAAAAGGTTTTCTATTATCAGAAGACTTTGTGACTATAATTGCAACACTAGAAAAATGTGTTGCTGATGGAGAGAGATTTACACCTCCTCTTAAACAAGTGTTTAGTGCATTTATGGAGTGTCCCTATGATAAAACTAAAGTTATTGTACTAGGACAAGATCCTTACCCACAAATGGGAGTTGCTGATGGTATAGCATTCTCTTGTGGTAATACAAAAAGAGCAGAGGCATCACTGCGTTACATCTTTGGAGCTGTTAATGATACAGTATATGAAGGTAAATATGATCCAAAAACATTTGATCCAGATTTGAGACGCTGGTCAAACCAAGGTGTTTTACTACTTAACACTGCACTAACTACAGAGATTAACAAGATTGGTAAACATTTTGACATATGGCAACCATTCATTGCTTATCTAGTAGACATGTTGAATGCTTCCTACAACGACTATGTGTGGGTGTTCATGGGTAGAAAAGCACAAGAGTATGAAGATTTAGTAGATAATGTATTGAATAATACTGTTTTACTTGAATGCACACATCCTGCATCAGCAGCATATGCAAAAGAGTCAAAATGGAATTGTAACAATGTGTTTAATGAAACAAATCAACATCTCTTACATCAAAAAAAAGTACCAATTATTTGGTAAATTTATTTGTTTAAATCTCAAAAGTTTAGTATCTTCGTAATCTAAATCACTGAAATTTATGAGTGCATCAAGCACAGATTTATGGAAACATTACTCTGACGTAATGAATGAAGGTTTGATCTATATTCATAATAGAGCAACAGGATCTTCTAAATCTTTAAAGACTCAATGGGAACAGTTTAATTCTATTGGTCTTAATGGTGTAGAATGGAATTCTCTATATGTAATAGGTGCAAGACCTGGTGTTGGTAAAACTTTGATAGCAAGCTCTTTAACAAGAGAACTACAGAATTTAAATACTGACCAAGATTTTGCAACATTACATTTTCAGTTTGAGATGCTAGGTAGAAATATGGCACTACGTGAGTTCTCATCTGCAAATAACATGAATATTAGATACCTACAATCTGCAAAAGATTCTGGAATGCCTCCTTTATCTAGAGCAGATTTTGACAAGTTAAAAGCGTATGCATCCGCGAACAAAACTAGAGAAGAGTTTATTATTGACAAAGCTCTTACAGTTAATGAGATGCAATCAGCATTGATTCAATTTTACAAAAAGGTTGGGAAACCATTTGTTGTAACTTTAGATCATACTTTGTTGGTAAAACAAAGTGGTAGTGAGAAAAGTAAACAAGAAACTTTAAATAATCTTGCTGTTATGTTAGCAGAGATGAAAAATAAGTTACCTGTTATGTTTCTTATACTAACTCAGTTGAACAGGGAAATTGATGATGCTGAAAGACAAAAGCCAGGGCAGTTGGGAAATTACCCTACAGAAAAAGATGTTTTTGGAAGTGATAGTTTATTACAATGTGCAGATGTTATGATTGCTTTTAACAGACCTGCAAAGTATAATCTATCAGATTATGGACCTAATCATTATATGATTACTCCTTCTGACAAATATCTTTTGGCTATGCATGTATTGAAAAACAGATATGGTGAAGTTGGTATTCAATGGTATAGAGCAAATTATGCTGAGATGCGTATTGATGAAACAGATGAACCTAACTGTAAAATTATTAGAAAAGTAATATAAATTAGTTAAAGATGGCAGAACTATTAAGAAAAAAGAAGCACATTAATGTGATTACAGCTGAGTTTAAACCTTATTGGGAACAATTATTTGTAGAGAATGGTATTGAAAATCCATTGTTTCATGCAAAATTATGTTACCAAGGTAGTGAATTTGAGTCTGTAGATGGAAGAAAATCTGAATGTATTAGATTCTTTCCAAGTGAACTTTCAAAAAACCAGGATGTATTTGTAGAACTATTTGATTGGTATGACAAACCTTATGAGGATGGTCATAGAAATCTTTATGTCCTAAAGAACAAACCTGATTGGAAGACAGCACCTAATTTTTGTGTAGAAGTTACATTAAAGAATGATGGTACTTTACTACCAACTCCTACTTATGCAGTAAGATTGGCAGATTTAGAATTGATAAGCAGAAACAAAATTGAGACTGCTTATCCAGAGATGACAAAAACGTCAACTAAAGTTGAGCAAAAACCTCAACCTACTCTAGATTTAGAGTTTGAGAAAGTTGATATGGCAAGCTTTGATGAAGAGCAGCCTTTTACAGAAAAAGAAGATAATCACTATGCTCAAATGACAATTAGAGACATCTATTGTATTGTGAACAAAGTGCCCTTATCAAACAAAAGATGGTTAAATACTTTAATTGACGAAGGTAAGAAATGGCAGAAGTAAAAAATACAGCAACGACAGCTGTAACACCAGGTATTACATTACCTACAGGAATTGTAGGTGCAGTAACAAAAAGTCCTAAAAATCTAGTAATCTTTAGTAAACCTAAAGTAGGTAAGACAACATTATTGTCTCAACTTAAAGATAGTTTACTTATAGATTTAGAAGATGGATCTGATTATGTAGCAGCAGTGAAAATTAAAATCACTACTATTCAGGATTTGTTTAATCTTGAAGCAGCTATAACTTCTGCTGGTAAACCATACAAGTATATTGCTATTGACACAATATCAGCATTAGAAGAATTATGTATTCCATATGCAGAATTCTTATATTCTAAGTCTCCTATGGGAGCTAATTGGTTTACTCCTACAACAGGTGGTAAAGCAAAACATGGAACCATCCTAAACATGGCAAATGGTGCAGGTTATCCATGGTTAAGACAAGCCTTTGAAGATGTAGTAAAAAGATTCAAAGTTTTATGTCCACATTTAATTCTACTAGGTCACGTAAAAGACACTATGCTAGAAAAGAATGGTAGTACATTTGAAGCTTTAGACTTAAACTTAACAGGTAAGTTAAAGATATTCACTACTTCCAAAGCAGATGCTATTGGATATTTAGTGAGAAAAGGAAACAAAAATGTCTTAAGTTTCAAAACACAAGATGATATCCTTTGTGGTGCAAGACCAGAACATCTAAGAAATAAAGAGATTGTTATCTCTGAAATTGCAGAAGATGGAACAGTAACAACACATTGGGATCAAATATTTATAGATTAATTAATAACAACTTAAAAATTAAAAAAGATGAGCTTTAGTTTAAACAATTTTCAGCCAACAGAAGGTACATTTGTACAAAAAAGTTTACAACCAGGTACACACCAGTGTAAAGTACTAGATTTGAAACTAGAAAAACCACCATATGATCCAAATCAATACAACCTAGTGTTCTCATTGATGGGACCTGAATTAGGTGGAGATTTTGAAGGTTTTCAAATCAACAGACTAGATCCTTCTAAAGGGAACTACAAAGGTCAAATTGGTAATGTGAAAGCTAACCAATATGGTTTTAAAGACTGGGAGTACAAAGGTAAAAAGATTGGTAGAGATGAATCTATCCAAAACTTTTTAGGAACTTTCTTGAAACAAGTAAACTTGTTAGACCAATTCCAAGGTCAAAATGTTAGTGCTGAAACCATAGAGGATTTAGTAGCAGAGATTAGATCATTCCTTGTAAAAGGTGAGTATACTTTCTACTTTACTCTTGGTGCTCAAAAATATTTCAAAGAAGGATCTGAATATCCAAGTTATGCATTATATTTACCAAAGAAATTAGAGGGTAAATTTGCTTATGCTAACACATTGGAAGACACTAAGTTTGCTCAATTTAATGAAGCAGTTCATGTGTATGAAAAGAAAGTTGTAGATACTGCAACTGATGCAAGTGCACCATTAAGCCAAGGATTTGCTCCTGCTGCTGATGTATTTGGTGTACCAACAGCTGCTCCTGTTTTTGAAGAGAATGTAAATGACTTACAACTTCCATAATTAAAATGTTTTATTTTTAAGATGAGGGTAGATGTAATGTCTACCCTTTTCATTTTAATATAAAATATAATATTATGTTCAGTTTAAACAATTTTGTGTGTGACATTAAAGATGTACCAAGTGATTGGATATTTGAACATTATTTAGAATTACCTGAACCTCTTAAAGGTCAAAGAGTAAGAATTAATAGTGTATTCAATCCTGCTGATAAGACTCCATCAATGTACATATACTATTATGCAGAAGGAAGTGCTTATAGATTTAAGTGCTTCTCTACTGGTAATGGTGGTAGTGCTGTTGATCTAATGAGATATCTTTGGAAAGCAGATTTTGGATATACTATTAATACTATCATCAGAGATTATAATAACTACATGAAATCTGGCAAACCTAGTGTTAAGAAAGATTTCAATAATGTCCACTGGATTGTTTCTGATTATACAACAAGAGAATGGAATACAAGTGATGCAAAGTTTTGGCTGCAGTTTAATATAGGTAGTGAGTTATTAGACAGATATAATGTGGTCCCTGTTGCAAGTTACACCATGTGTAAAAAGATCAATGATGATTTTACAGATGAGATGTTTACTGTTGCAAAAGAAAATACTTATGGATATTTTAATAATAAGCATGAGTTATATAAACTGTACCAACCTTTGAAAATAGAAAAGAAGTTTCTTAAACTTGGTGATTGCATTCAAGGTCTTGAGCAATTACAAGGTAAGAGATTTCTAGTTATTACATCTTCTCTTAAAGATTGTATGGCAATCAAAAGCATTCCTGGATTGGATGTAGATGTTGTAGCACCAGATAGTGAGAATTCAAAACTATCAGATAAACAAATCAATAAATTTAAAACAGAGTATGAAGCTGTTGTTACTTATATGGATAGTGACAAAGCAGGAATAGATAGTATGCAATACTATTTAAATAGATTTAATATACCTTTTTGCTATGTACCATTAGAAAAAGATTTCAGTGATATGGTTAAGTATCATGGTATTAAGAAAGCTGTTTATGAATTTATTCCTGTTTTAGATAAAGCAATTGCAAAATTTTATATACTAAATAAAAATAATTAATATATTTGTGTTCAAATTAATATATTATGAGCAATTGGATATTACCTTCATGTAAAAACAAAGTAATTACTAAGGTTGAAGATTTACCAAATTATGAAAATCTTGTAGGATTTGTATATAGAATCACTCACATAAAAACTGGTAAGTTTTATATTGGCAAAAAAAGTCTGCAGTTTACTAGAAAGACAGCAGTTACAAAAAAAGAGAAACTTGAAACAGGTACTAGAAAAAAGACAAAAAGAGTTTCCAAAGAATCAAATTGGTTGAATTACTATGGTAGTTGTAAAGAACTTACTGAAGAAATTAAATCAACAGATAAATCAATGTATAAAAGAGAAATTTTAGAACTATGTTGTACTAAGAAATACCTTAACTATTGTGAGTTGGCACATCAAATTAAAGCTGATGTGCTGACCAGCAATAGCTACAATGGTAATATATTAGGAAGATATTTTCTAAGAGACATGGAAAATTGTAAGTAATGAGAATATTTAAAATGCCAACGCAAGCAGAAATGCTACAAAAACAAGAAGAATTTTTTGATAAACACTTTATGATGTCTTATTCAGGTTTGAATAAGTTATTATTTAGTCCAAAATTATTCTACATGCACTATATATTAGGGCAAAGAGATGATGTATCTGACAAAAATATGATTGAAGGTAAACTAATTCACTGTTTATTCTTGAATCCTGATGATTTTGACAAAGAATTTGTACTAATGGCTACTAATGTACCAAGTGCAAACCCAAAAGAAGTTCTAGAAAGATTGTATGCACATTATTCAGAGCTTAAAGCTATGGGTGATCCAAGATGTCTTCTTGAACACTTTGAACATGCTATTCTTGATATTCTAAAAGATATGAATTTGTATCAATCATTAAAGACTGATCAACAGCGTATTGATAAGATTATCACTGATGAGTATAAAAGTTATTGGGAATACATGCAGAAATGTGAAGGTAAAACTAACATAGATCAAGGTATGTATGACAATGCTTTAGCTGTAGTAGACATTATCAAACAATCTACACATGTTATGAAAGTAATGGGTTACACAAAAGACAACATTACTGATAATGTAGAGATGAAAAATGAAATTGAACTTGCTGCTTTTCCAGAAGGTCTTCCTTTTGGTTTAAGAGGCTTTATTGATAATCTTGTATTTGATCACACTAACAAAGTGATTAGAGTAAATGATTTGAAAAAGACTAGCAAAGATATCAATTCATTTGAAGATTCTATTGAGTATTACAGATACTGGATCCAAGCATCTATTTATTATGTACTAGTTAAGAATGTTTATTTGAATCAACCACAGTATGAAGATTACAACTTTGAATTTAGATTTATTGTTGTTGATCCTTATATGCAAGTTGCTCCAATAAAAATCTCTAGTGATACTTTAAGAGTATGGACTAGTGATACTATTCAAAAATTGCAGGAAGCTGCATATCATTTTGAAAATAGAAACTTTGATTTACCTTATCAGTTCTTATTAAACAATGAACTAGAGATATGATGAAAGATATTTATCGCAAATATTTTCAAAAGTCCTTTACTTTTTTGTATCCTCTATTGCAGGTTATGAAGAAGAAGTATAAACCTTCCCAAACTTATATAGAATGGGAAGGTGTATATGATAAAGATGCCAGAAAACTCATTTGTATATACAAGCGTGAGGATTCTGAAGAGTGGCGTGAATTTGAGATGGATAAGTTAATGAACCATCCTATGTTAGATTCTTGTATGCCACTTGATGACAACAGAGTTGTGTATGTTTTTGATTATAACATTTATAGAGATGACTATGACAACTTTATAAAAGGTAAATACTCAAAATTATCTACACATGCTAAAACACTATTAACTTCATATTATGGTATACATACACCAGAATGGATTTTTGTGGAATCTTATGTGTTTCCTGAATCTTATTTTGATAAGTATGCTGAAATATTAGGTATAGATGTTAAAATACTAAAAGAAGTTGGTGAGCTTTGTGAAGTATATGATTCTGAAAAAGAAAAGTGTACTGTAAAACACCCAGAAATAAATTTAACTTAAAAACCAAAAACAATGCAACAAAGCATGTTCATTTACTCTACTGACTGGTATGGTAAAAAAACTTTCAGAATGTTACCTAACAACAATGATTGTCCTTTTAATGAGGTAATTTATGATCCAGGTACAAAAGTTCTTGCTATCATTAGTAAAGAACACAAAGAGAAACCTCAGATGTTTCCTAAGCTTAATGAAAAAGGTGAACTTGTACAAAAGAAAGGTGCCACTGGAGCAGATGGTAAACCTTTGCATGTAGAAGAAAGAAGAATGATGGACACTTATTATGAATATTACATTGATAATATTGATGATATTAAAGAATTTATCAACTTCTTTGCAAATAATAGTAAACACCCAGCTTTAGCTATACTAGAAGAGTAATGAGAGATAAGAAATTCTGGGTAATGGATTATGAAACCATTGTCAATTGCTTTGTAGCTGTATTCATTGGATATAGTTCAAATGAAACCAAGACTTTTGTAGTCAATAAAGAAAGAAATGATATGAAAGCATTCATAGATTTTCTTAAAGACTGCAAAGAGAATGGTGATTGGCATTTAGGTTATAACAATCTTGCATTTGATGCTCAGATTAGTGAATTTGTATTGCAGTATGAGAAAGATTTCCTTGAGTTAAACTCAGATGAAATTACAGCTACTATTGCACAATATGCAGGTGAAGTAATCAGAAAATCTAATGCAGGAGAGTGGTTAGACTATCCAGAATTTAAGCTGTCTATCAAGTGTATTGATGTATTTAAACTTAATCACTGGGATAACGCAGCTAAAAGAAGTTCATTGAAATGGGTTCAGTTCTCTATGGATTGGTATAATGTAGAGGAAATGCCTCACCATCATACTCAACCTGTAAATGATCAGAAAACATTAGATGATATTATCAATTATTGTATTAATGATGTATTGTCCACCAAACAAATATTTTTGTATAAAGATGCTAAAGGTTCTAGACCTATGGCAGCACAAATCAATTTAAGAGCAGAGCTTAGTAAAACTTATGATGTTGCATTATATTCTGCAAGTGAGCCACGTATTAGTAAAGAAATCTTTCTACACTTCCTATGTAAAAAATTAGGTAAGACTAAAAAAGAAATCAGAGCAATGCGCACTTTCAGAAACTTTGTAAATATAAGAGAGATTATTCTTCCTATGGTACAATTTGAAACTCCTGAGTTTAAAGGTGTACACAATTGGTTTAAGAATTTAGTAGTAGATACTAAATTGTATGATGACAAAGATGACAAGATCAAGGGACCTAAGTACACTATGATGTATAAAGGTGTAAAAACTGATTTTGGTTTAGGTGGTTTGCATGGTTGTATAAAACCTGGTATATATAAATCTGGTAATGGTAAGATTATCTTATCTGCAGATGTTACTTCTTTTTATCCAAATCTAGCAATTAGAAATCAATGGGGACCAGCACAATTTCCTAAGAAGGATTTTTGTGAGCTGTATGAATGGTTCTTTGAAGAGAGAAAAAAGTACAGCAAAAAGGACCCACTGAACTATTTGTTTAAGATTATATTAAATTCTACATATGGTTTAAGTAAAGAAAGAAATTCTTTCTTGTATGATCCTGAATTAACTTTCAGAATAACTGTTAATGGTCAATTACAACTATCTATGTTGTATGAGATGTTGGCTACTAGAATTCCTGGTGCACAACCTCTTATGCAAAATACAGATGGTCTTGAGTTTTTACTAGATGAACAATATGAAGAATTGTTCTTTGAAATCTGTAAAGAATGGGAAACAATGACTAATCTGCAGTTAGAAACTGTGAAGTATGATAAAATGATTATAGGAGATGTAAACAATTATATTGCTGTGTATGATACAGGTGATGTAAAATGCAAAGGTAGATTTGAATATAAAGATTTACCTTTTCATAAGAACAAGTCTTTCTTAATAGTACCTAAAGCATTGTATGCTTATTTTATAAATGGTGTAGATCCAGTAGACTTTCTAAAAGCAAATAGAAATATATTTGACTATTGTGCAGGTGCCAAACTTAAAGGTGAATGGTATTTTATTGAGCGTAGAATAGAAAATGGTGTATATGAGCAGAACAAGCTCCAAAGACTCATAAGATATTTTATGTCTGATAAAGGTACTAAGCTTATTAAGTGTCATCCTGATGGTAGGGAGATGCAATTAGAAAGTACTAAGGTTCAACAAACTATTTTTAATAGAGTAGAGAATAAACCTTGGGAAGACTATGGTGTAAATGATGCATATTATCTAGATAAGATATATGATGAGATACATAAGATAGAAAGATTATCTACAGTGCTACCTTCTTCAGGTAGTTATGGTCAACAATTAGAATTATTTTAATTAGAGGGAGTGTAAAAGCTCCCTCATAATTTTATCATTATGACAGATTATATTAAATACATGTATTCTACAATCAAAGTAAGATGTAGTTATACAAAACTTAACAAAAAAGAACTATTAAGAAGATACCTTAGACGCTATAAAGGTATAGATATTAGTAGAGAATGTATAGATTCTAGAATAAAATGATAACTCTATACAAATACTGCGACAAGTGTAAGACAGAGAAGAACTTTGATCCAGAGACACTTAAATGTAAAACGTGTAACACTAAAAACAAACCAATAAAATGATAATAGGTATCAATGGAAAGATAGGGTCTGGTAAAGACACTATTGGACTAATAATTCAAGGATTGCTTTTAACAAGTAAAAATGAATTATCTGAGATTAAGAAGTTTGCAGGAAAGTTAAAAACTGTTGCAACATTGCTTACAGGCATTCCTGTAGAAAAGTTTGAAGATCAGGATTTTAAGATGACTAATCTTGGACCAGAATGGGCAAGACCTTTTTATGACAAAAAGAGTAATGTACACTATGAAACAATTACTGTAAGAAAGTTTCTTCAGCTTCTTGGTACAGAATGCATGCGTATGGGATTACATGTAAACACATGGGTTAATGCTTTGTTTGCTGATTATATTCCAGTTGTAAAAGAATGGGATGAATTAGGTAATGATACTCTTCTTGAATATCCTAACTGGATTATTACAGACATGAGATTTCCTAATGAGATGGAAGCTGTTGTAGAAAGAAAAGGAATCACTATTAGAGTAGTTAGACCTGGAACATCAAATGGAACACATGCAAGTGAGACAGCTCTTGATAATGCAGAATTTGATTATGAAATTATCAATGATGGAACTCTTGAGGATCTTGTAGAGAAAGTGAGGCAAATATTAATTAAAGAAAAACTTATATGAAAAAACTAATATTAAGTATTGACTTTGATGGTACTATATGTGATTTAGCATATCCAGAAATAGGTGAACTTAAAAAAGATGCTAGTATCTATATAAGAAAACTATATAATGAAGGTCATTATATTATTATCAACACATGTAGATCTGGTAAATTTGAAGGTCATGCACAAGAATTTCTTGATAATGCTATGATACCTTATCATTATATAAACTCTAATTTACCACATGTAATAGAGATGTATAGTGCAGATTGCAGAAAGATATCTGCAGATATTTATATTGATGACAAATGTCTTATGGGATTACCAGAAACATGGGAAGAAATTTATAACATAATAAACGCAAAAGCAAATGGCAGGTAGACAACCACACAAAGTTTATGTATATGATGATCAAGGTATATACATATGCATGTTTGATAACATGGTAGATTTTAGAAAAGTGTATTATCCTAAAGATACAAACAAAAGACCTCTTTTTGTACATGAAGAGTTAGGATTTAAGTATCACTACATGAAAGATTTAGAACTAATAGCAGTTACTGATAGATCTATAGGTAGAGATAGACTTAAAAACATAATTATAATACATGAATCTGAGTATTGTAAGAAAGAAGACAATAGTCCTCACTCAAAAGCTGTGCAAGTGTTCAATCTAAAAAATGAGTTAATTGCTGAGTTTAAAACTGCAAGATTACTTACTAAACTTATGCCTCATATTAATCAATCTACATTATCTAGACAATTAAACAATCAACCTGTTAGAAATCACAATGAACTAGGTTTGTACTTTAAATACAAAGAATAATATGACACTAAAAAATAGAATAAAGTACTTTCTA